>Ga0206131_10001874_pt1 | contig 26361 bp, 30 predicted proteins | sample Helgoland_Spring_FD_148636 | JGI IMG/M metagenome (GOLD analysis project Ga0206131, IMG submission 148636) | Pelagic subsurface seawater microbial communities from Kabeltonne, Helgoland, North Sea - Helgoland_Spring_Bloom_20160517_1 | ecosystem: Environmental > Aquatic > Marine > Epipelagic ...
CCCATATTTATAAAAGGACTATCAAATCCACCACCACCACCACCACCTAAATTACTAGGATCCATTGGCATTCCGTTAAAAAACATTTTAAAGAACCCATTCTGACTATTCATATCATGAAATCCGTGTTGCCGAAAAATATGTTCCATTGGATTTATTCCACCCCCGTTTTCCATTTTACCATGCATATCATACATTCTTCTTTTATTAACATCGCCCAATGTTTGATATGCTTCGTTAATACATTTAAATTTTTCTGAATCACCATTTGGTTTATCCGGATGATATTTTAAAGACAATTTTCTAAATGCCTTTTTTATTTCATCCTGACTCGCATTTTTTGCTACACATAAATCTTCATAATAACCCATGTTTAAATATATCAACATAAACTTAAATTAATTATTTATTAATGAATACACCGTATTTAAAAAAATACCAACCTCAAATATTCAAAGATTTCATTATTGATAAAGATTATATTGATGTTCTATCTACTCTTGTTGATATGGATAATTTAAATATTCTATTAATTGGTAATAATGGTTCCGGCAAAACTTCTTTAATTGAAGCAACCATTCGTGAATATTATGGATTAGATAAAATACCCTCCAAAAATGTTCTTGTTATTAATAATTTAAAAGACCAAGGCATTACTTATTATAGAAACGAAGTCAAAACTTTTAGTCAAACCAGAAGTTATATTAAAGGTAAAAAAAAGATCATTGTCTTAGATGATATTGACCTTATTAACGACCAAAGCCAACAAGTATTTAGAAATTGTATTGATAAATATAGCCATAACGTTCATTTTCTATCTAGCTGTACTAATATTCAAAAGGTTATAGACTCCGTTCAATCTAGATGTACTATTCTTAAAATTAAGCCACTTAAAAAGAATTATCTTAATAAAATATTTAATCGTATCAAAAATGCGGAGAATATTGTAATCGATAAAAAAGCTCAAAATTTAATTCTTAACATTTGTAATAATTCTGTTAGACAACTCATCAATTATTTAGAAAAATTTAAACTTTTAAATACTCCTATTGATTCAAAAATGGTTAAAGATATTTGCACTAATATTAGTTTCTATGAATTTGAAAAATACACTAATAATTGGTTTAAAAAAAAAGATATTCATTCCGCCGTTGATGTTATATTCAATATTTTTCATAAAGGTTATTCTGTCGTTGATATTCTTGATAATTATTTCATTTATATTAAACATACTGATATTATTGATGAAGAACTTAAATATAAAATTATTAAAGTAATTTGTCAGTATATTTCTATTTTTCATACTATTCACGAAACAGAATTAGAACTTGTTTTATTTACCAAACATTTAATAAAAATATTAGACTAATATATCAAATGAGCCAAATATTTCAAAATCCTATCCCCAAAAATATTCTAATTGACTTTTTAAAAGAACATTGTTCTCATAATTCAGTATATTATACATTTTCAAAAGTAAATTTTAAAAAGATAAAATTTCAAAATGGTGTTCTTGAAAATTTTTTTGCCGATATTAAACCATTCTATTTCAAATCTAAGTTATTTTATTTAGAAAGAGACAAAACTTATAAAAATTTTATTACTATTTTAAGACAAATATGTAAGTTTCATGCAATTCCATATACTTCAAAAATTGTTTATTCTAAATCAACTTATGAAATTAAATATTTTATTTACCATAACTAATTGCGAAATGTTTCGATAAATTAGTTTTGGATTCGTATATTTGTTCCCTGTTTAATTTTAAAAACCATTTATACTTATTTCTTTTCTCTAATTCTTTATCTGGTATCCATATTCCATATTTTTTACAACACAAACTTATATGACTCAATCCCAATAAATCATCTATTAATACTACTTTATGATCTTTTGTTTTTACTCCAAATTGTTTTCCACACATTAATTGTATTTCTCCATTGGATGACATTTCATATAAATATCTATCACACGTTCCATTAAAATCCATCTCCGATACATTATCAGATGATATTAACGTTTCTAATTTTTTTATATATTTATCCATTGACCTACTATTTTTTACACACCCCATTAAGTCTTTACTTGGATAAAATCTTGTATGAACTGATGTTGACCCTCTTGCTACATTTTCCCCTACAAACATTTTATTATATCGACACATTTCGCTATACAATGGTTTCAAATCTTTTAACAATAACATTGAATTTGGCAGCAATAATCCTCCATAATAATATAATATTTTTGCTATAGCTAAACTTCTAACATGACTTTTTACTGGATCTGCTAATTTATTTAATTCTACCGTCCAACCTGGAATTAAATTCGCAAAACTACTATCATTTATTAACACAACATTAAATGATTGACCACAATATTTTATTATACTTTCTACACATAATTCAATGTATCTTTTATTTAATTTTGTTGTATTCCTTGAACCAAATGACGACCACGCTCTTGCATTTACTTCATAATCTGTATGCACCCATATTATTGGCTTTTTCCCTAATTCTGTCATGTCATTCAATAAATACTTTTCAACTAAATTATTATTATTCAATTCTTCATCTCCTAGATATTTTTTCTTATATCTATCATACAATATCCCGGATACTGTTATTATCATAAATACCGTTACATATTTTACAAAATCCATATATATAAATAACATAGTATTTTTTTTATTTATTTCCTAATTGTTTTAATGATCTCCACCACGCTTCATTGCTTTTCTCTGCTTCTTCTGTTTCCTTCATTAAATTATATGCCGTATTCAAAGACATTGTATCTTCTTGTTCTTGCTTTTTACTCAATAATATTTGAGATTGTTTCTCTGAATATGCTGTTATATTCTGATTTTTACGAAATCTATTTAATTCATCTACATTTCTATATTTTTTAACTTTTTCAAAATCTTCTTGTGTTACTGGAACCACCGTTTCTGTATGTGCAACTTTTAAATCCTCATATTGTAATTTACTAAACATACCTGAACTATAACCTCCTGGTTGATTACTATTTAAATTATACCCTCCACTTGATTGCGACATTTCCTGCACTCCTTCATATAATGTTATCGCCTTCTGTCTTTGTTTCCTTTTATTAAAATATCTTCCAAAATCATTCAACGATACATTATCATTTTCCGTTAAATCTTCATTTGATTTTAACCAATCTTCATATCCTCCTTTCTTACTATTTACATTCGCATGACTTTCAAACATATCGTTAAACCACGAATTAAAATCTTTAACCGATTTACCATGTATTTTAGATAACAACTTCCTTTCTCCCGGTGTTGTTACGTCTCCTAACGATTCCGAGTATTCTGTATTATACATATTTTGTTCCTTTTTCTTACGAAATTTATATATATCATCTATTCTATTATATGCTTTTTGAAAAAATATAAATATCTTTGGGTCTAAACCAGATTTATCTGGATGTGTTTTTAATGTCATCATTTTAGCTCTTTTTAAATCAGCCGAATCATAAGTCGATTTTAATTTGAATAAATTTAACAATTCCCTTAATCCATAATTCTCAATATTTAAATCTAAGTCTTCCATTAATTATATATAAATAATAATTATTTATATATTTATCTATACTTTATATATCTTATGGCAACCTCAAAAGACTATTTTGTTGAATATAATTTTGCTACTAATGAAGGACATTTTGAAACTCCTGAAGAATATGAAACACGAATTATGGTTGATGTACCTCCAGCACATAAATTTTTAAAAGATATTGGTATTACACAAAAAGTATATGATAATGTTAAAGCCATCTATGATACTTCAAAAGAGGCTATCGCCAAATACAAAGGCGAACACGGGAATGAATGGTACAAAAAATTATCCCCAAATAATGACCTTTTTACCGATGGTCACGATAAAATCTTACAAGAAACATTTTCTCAAATTAAACCCGATGCTAATCGTATGCCTGCTGGATTACGGAAAAACGGATTAACTGTTATGAATACTTTATTTTTCAGCTTAATTGACGATGCTGATTTTATGGAAATATATTTAGAGAAAGAAAACCGAAAAGACAAAAGTATTTACGGACAAGGTATGGATAGACCTATCGGTTATATGTTAAAAATTGTTGATGAAGTTGATAGTCAAACTAATGGGCCTATTGATACTTTTATTTTGTCTTATATCTTATTTAAACAATATGACCTTCTTATGATGATGGATATTTCTCTTAAAAATGCATATAAAGAAGATGGTGCTAAAATCATTGGTATTTATTCTACCTTAGTTTATCTTTATTCTTATCAAAAAGAAGACATACAGCTTGTTGAATTTATGGAAGATAAATATCAATATTTTAAAGATACAAAAACAAAAAAAGCATATAATTATGAGATGTGGGTCAACTCATTCACGAACCCAGGTCCTTATAATTGGTGTTATCCTTTCCTTCAGTTTGTTGATACATCCCTTCTTGAAAAAATTATGTTCAATGTTTTTAAGGAAGGAATTTCTTTTTTACTTGTTTATAGCGCTGTTTTAATGGTTGAAAATAAAGATCTTATCTTAAAATCTCAAGCAATGATAGAAGAACAAGATTTTGACGAACAGGTAATTCGCGCTTCATTGCTTGCGTTAGGCAATAAATTATCAGAAAGAAACTTACAGCTTACTACACAAGATTCTACTAGATCTCCAGAACATCAAGCCGACCACGCTCAAATTGATGCTGCTATTGCTTTCTGTAATGATATTAAAAAGGTACACGGTTCTATTAGTAAATTTTTCATTAAAATATTAAAAAAAATAAAGATTAGAAGTTCTATGATGACTGCTAAAGAAAGAGTTAAGGTTGTTGATGTAGTAAAACTTCAAAAAATGAAATTTTCTATGAGAGGTGGTAGACGTAAAACACGTAAAAAATCTAGAAGATTTTATGGTGATTGGGAAATTGTAAACGTTCATACAAGAAGATCTCGTAAACGTCGTTAATTATCAGGACATACGTAGTTTGCTAATGACTGATTCATTTCTGCTTTATAAGTTTCATATTCCATTGGGTCGCTTGAACCTTTAACCCAATCAATTTTATTACTATCAGCTAAACTCCATATATAACCAGCCGTCCAATCTGGATTGCCTCTTTTATTTAAGTAATTCATCATAGCTTCACGGTTCATCAAAGTGTGAATAAAACCTAATTCCATAGCCATATGAAACAAATGTTGCAGTTCTCTGCAAGTTTTTTTATCTGCTTCCTGCACCTCTTCTCTCGTTTTCCAATTCTTTAGTTTGGCATTGTACTTTTCCCTTTCCTCCATTAGATGTTGGTGGTTATTGTTCATTGTTTGTGCTTGTGATTTACTCATATTCTATTTAATTCCATATAAATCAATTAATTTTAATCAATTAATTGATTTCCTAACTTTCATGTTCATATCTTGGACCTTTGTTCTGTTATTTGAAAAAACTTTTCCAAAGTTTCCTCCGATGATGTTGGATATATTTCATATGTTAATTCTTCTATTACATTTTGTATATGTGGTATTGATTTTACTTTTAAATATGCTGCCAAATCTCCTTCATCAGCATCTACAAGAATTAAATTTATATTTTCTGGCATTGATTTAAATCTTTCCATAAACCAAGGTTTTACTCTTTGACAAGGACCACACCATCCTGCTGATACTTTTACTATGTTATATCTGTGTTCTTTTACATATTTTTTAAAAGTCTCTCTATCTGTAATAGATACTATTTCTCCGCCCATTATAATTTTATATATTATTTTATTTTTAATATAAAATCTTGTAATTCATCTATATCTATTTCTGGTAAATCCGCATGAGCTTCCCAAATATATCTACAAAAAGCCCATTTTAATTTACAATTTTCCTTATAGTTTTTACTTTTTTTATATATCAATTGATTGTATATATTTGTTGGTAAAAATTTTAAACTGTCTTTTGGTAATACATACGCTAATTGTGTATATGGTGAAACTGGTTTATTATTATTTTCTTTTATAAATTCTACTCCCCATCGCGGAACATATTTTACCAAATCTTGTAATAATGGTGGATATGGATATTTATAATGCCACCCCCAATCACTACACCCACTTGTATAATATTTCATAACCCATTCTAACCCTTCCAAATAATTTATACTTACTTTTTTCTTATACTCTTGTGTGCTTCCCGAATCAAATAATGTTTTATAGTATCTATCTTGCCAATTTGGTATAAATGGTGCTATATACAACTCATCTTCTCTATCTAACATAGGCGCATTCAAATATCTTTCTTCCGGTTTTTTATATTGTCTTTTACTTTGTCTTTCTCTTATTTTATTATTTGATACTATATTATTCCATTCATTTTCTGATAATTCTGATACTAGTTCATATACGTTGTTCCAGTATATTTCCTTTCCATTTGTTAAATTTTTATTTGTATCGCCTAATATCTTCTTATATGCGTTAATCATTATTTCTATTCCATTTATTCTTATATTTATTGCTGGAAAATGTGGCATAAAATCATTTCCTAAGAAAAAGCACAAAAATATATAATCATATAATCTATTTGACTGTTGTTTATTATTTACTTTTCTTCCATTATTCATTGTTGATACGATTGCTTGTGATAATTCCGGTAAATCTAATACATAACTTTCGTTTGGATTTAAACTGCTATTTATACTTTTTATAAATTCCGGTGTTTCTCTGTATAAATATATATGTTTTGCGATAGGTAAATGGTTTAATCCCAACATTATCAAATCGGCATCCAATCCATATATAAAAGTACATTCATTACTATGACTTTTTTTATTTCTTAGATACTCAAATATTTTATGCTCTCCTTCCCCTACCTTATCACTTCCACTTACTATAATTTCGTTTAATCCATATTTTTTTTCACTATTTTTAAAATATTTTTCTGTTAATTCATTCAATTTTTCCATAAATTCTGTTCCTGGCGTTATTGCGGTTGTTTTCCATTCCTCTTTATCTTCACTATCTGGAAATATTACTTTTTTCATTTTCCTTTCCAACATTGATTTATATCTTCTTGTTCTTTGTTGTTCCATTTTGGCAACTGGTGCTACGCCATCATATGCTATTATAACTCTATTATTTGGTTTTATTTCATTTATGTAATGTTCTATTTTTTCATATACTTTTCTTATTAATTTCAATTCAAATTCTTCCTTATTTCCATTATATTCTTTTTTTATAGAATGGAAACTATCATATATTATTGAATTACTATCCAGATACAAGTTATTTATCACTTGTCCTTTGGATATTTTTTTAATTATACTGCAATTATTTCTAACTATGTAAGAAAAAAAACTCGGAATACCCATTTTCGTTAATTTAATATGGTAATATCTTTTTAAATGAGTAATATTAATATTATATTTTATCAATCGTGTAATTTTCAATGAAATAATATATAATATAGTTATACTATATCGTGAAATGCCCGAAAATAAAAAGGTCAACGTGAAAAAAAAAGTAAAATCAAAGATTTCTAAGAAGAATACTGTCAACAAACTTATAATTTCTAAAATTAATTATTATATTACTATTGTTGAAAACACTATTCTTTACGTACAAAAGTACAAAATCCTTGATATTTTGAATGCTAATCAGTTAAACGAATCTATTCAAAAACTTCTTGATGTTAATACATCTTTAATGGTTTTACTTGATTATACAAAAACCAACAAACATTTCAAAAATAAAGATGAAATTCTTGATAAATTACAAACTATTAATAATGAATTATCATTCATATTTAGAAGTTATGGCACTAAAAATGTTGTAGATGTCCTTAATGTCGTATTTGGAAATTCATTTATTGAAAATAACCACTTCGATGATAGTAGGTTCTCACTTATTAAAAAATTTATTCATCCAATCAGTTATAAAGTTCTTGAATGGAAACCTAATTCTAAAAATGACAAATCTAATAAAACTAGAATTGCTAGAAATAAAATTGTTGAAGATTTTATGATTGTTGAAACCGCAAAATCTCTTGATTGTTTTGATCTTGCTAGAACTTCTAATGTTTTTCAAACTAAAGTTTATGGTATTAAAATATGTTTTCAAAATTACGCAACCGGAAAAACTCTTATTATTAGTGGTATTTCGGATGAAATTATTCTTCAATGTTGCTCTGAAAATTTTATTTACGAACAGTTAAAAATTATTAATACCAATAAACCAAAAGACACTAATTTCTATTCTAAAGATTTCGACCGTTATATTAATTCATTAACTCTAAAAGAACTCCTTATTTATAATGAAATTGAATTATATCATAAATATAACGGATTTTGCGTTCATAATAATCAAATTAAACAAAAACCTATTCACGATAATGTTAAGGATTTCCTTTCCTCTGAACTTTACGACCAAAGAAGAATTCTTATTCAACTTTTAATTAAAGCCGATGATCCAGAATTTCAATATCTTGCTTATTTACTTTATGATTTATTGTCCAGCGAAAATGATGCTAATAATATTGATACACAAGAACAAACTATTCTTTTTGATAGTTTGCCTTGGAATATTAAAAAATTCTTTAAAAATGCTATGAAAAATACTCTCAATTATACTAACAGTTTTGTCGATTTTGAAACTTCCAAAATTCCTCTAGAACAACAAATTTGTTTAATGAAAGCTCCTAGAATTGTTAAAGAAAAAGCTATGACTAAGCTTAAAGAAGTTAAAGCCAAATCTGAAGACTCCGGTTCCAAAGCCAGACATTATCTCGAAGGATTATTAAAAATACCTTTTGGTTATTATAAAAAAGAAAAAATTCTTGATACTATTGCTGATTATACTACTATATTAAACGATACTATCCATTATATTAAAAATAATGATAAAGATGGTTTATTTGACATTGAAATTAAAGATAAATACACTTCCGTTGAAATAAACCTAATCATCGATAATATTAATAATTTTGTAAAAGAATATAATTCTAATTTCGTTCTTAATGTTATTGATAAAGCCAATAACAACAAAAGAAATAATCTAGTTCAAATTATATGTGAAATTAATTCTATCATTAAAATGTATTCTTTAAAATATCATAGAATATCTCATTCCGGTAAAAAAATATCTTTTATCAAAAATTCCATTTCAAAATTCATTCAAACTTATAAAGACAACTTACTTGTTTTCGAACATCTATACAAATATTTCAATCTATCTAAAATTAATATTGATAAAATTAACAGTGATATAAAAAACATCGGAACTAAAAAAAACGATATTTGTAATTATATGAACAATGTTAATGATATATTAGATAATGCCGTTCACGGACACGATACCGCAAAAAGACATATTGAACGTATTATAGGACAATGGATTGCTGGCGACCAAGATGGTTATTGTTTTGGTTTTGAAGGACCCCCCGGTGTCGGTAAAACTTCCTTAGCTAGAAAAGGTCTTGCTAGTTGTTTAAAAGATAATAATGGTGATGTTAGACCTTTATCTTTTATTGCTATGGGCGGTGCCAGCAATGGTTCCACTCTTGCAGGACATAATTATACTTATGTTGGTTCTACTTGGGGTAAAATTGTTGATATATTGATGGATACTAAATGCATGAACCCCATTATTTTCATTGATGAATTAGATAAAATCAGTAAAACTGAAAATGGTAAAGAAATTATAGGTATTCTTACACATTTGATTGATAGAACACAAAACGAACAATTTCAAGATAAATATTTTAATGGCGTAGACCTTGACCTTAGTAAAGCTCTTTTTATTTTTTCTTATAATGATGTTTCTTGCCTTGACCGTATTTTGCTTGATAGAATTCATCGTGTTAAATTCGACCATTTAACCCTCGATGATAAATTAAAAATTTGTAATAAATATATTCTACCTGAGTTTTATAAAAAATTTAATATGAAAAATCTTAATTTTACTGATGATATTCTTACTTATATTATCGAAACTTATACTAATGAATCAGGTGTAAGAAAACTTAAAGAACTCATTTTTGAAATTATCAGTGAAATTAATCTTGAAATTCTTAAAAAAGATATTGATGATATTCCTGACATTAATAAAGATATTATTACTAATAAATTCTTGAAAGATAAACCCCGTATTCGTATTAAAACTATTCATGCTAATCCACAATCCGGTCTTATTAATGGTTTATGGGCTAATTCTCTTGGAATGGGCGGTATTATTCCCATTGAATGTAATTTTTTCCCTTCTAATAATTTCCTTGATTTTAAACTTACTGGACTTCAAGGCGATGTTATGAAAGAAAGTATGAATGTCAGTAAAACTCTTTCTTGGAAACTTACTTCTTCCGCTAATAAAACTAAATTTATTTCTACTGCTAAAAAATCTAAATTACAAGGTATACATATTCATTGTCCTGAGGGAGCTGTTCCAAAAGATGGACCTTCCGCAGGGACTGCTATTACTACTTGTATTTATAGTGTTTTAAATAATAAAAAAATTAAAAATAATATTGCTATTACTGGTGAAATAAATCTACAAGGCAAAGTTACTGAAATCGGTGGTCTTGATTTAAAAATTTTAGGCGGTATTCGTGCTGGTGTTAAAACTTTTATTTTCCCTGAAAACAACCAAGAAGATTTTGATAAATTTATGGATAAACAAAAAGATAAAGAAATTTTTCAAGATATTGAATTTATTCCTGTTAATAATATCCAAGAAGTCTTAAAATTAGTTTTTATTTAATATTTTATAAATATATATAACAAAATATGGCTATTAAACTCGCATTTGATGATATTATGATTTTTTTTACCGCCTTATCCCCTATTTTTATTTCTATGTATTTTGTTTTGGATTCTTTTTTTAATTATAATGCTAGAGCGTTCTTTTTTCTTATTTTCCTTTTACTTACTCAAATAATTTCCGCTCTTTTTAGACCTCTTATCGGCAGAAAAAGACCATGGATTATTCATAAAGGCAATCCTACAAAACAACGAGCCCACGATTTTTGTGACCCATTTGAAGACCCTTTTGGTGCTATGGGTGGTGGTGATATTTATTCTGCTCCTGGACCTCACGCTGTTTTTCACTCTTTTACCTTTATTTATTTACTTTTAGGTAATTGGACTAATCCAAATTATCCTGGAACTCCTTTTATTATTTTTCAACTTATATGGGGTATTCTTGACTTAGTATTTAGGTGGAAGAGTAATTGTTCTGCTCCTCCTGATATTATGTGGGGTCTTGTTGTTGGTGGTCTTATGGCATATGGTTTATGGAGTGCTTTTTATCACTCATCTGAATTTGGAAAACGTAATGTTTATTACGCCCAAGAAACTAACGCCAAAAAATGTAAATTAAACAAAAAACAACAGTTTATTTGTAAAAAAATCAAAAAAAATAAATAATTATTTAATATAATTCCTATTAATTATATTAAAACATACTTGTTTTATATTTTGTTAAAAAAAATTTTTTTACATCATCCATTATCATATTCCTTCTCCAATTGTTAAAATTATTATGAACATAATATGTTCTAAAAAAACGTTGAACCCATAATCTTATACATTGCTTGATATTTATTCTTTTATACATTTCTAAACCTGATTTATTAAATTCTTTCTTCTTTAATTTTTTATTCACCCAATTATGCATATTATATAAAAAATTAATCAAATCTTCTTTTGTTTTTACCACTTGTTCAAATTTCTCTTTTTTTAAATATAATGTTGCTGAATGTTGACATATAGGACACGGTAAACTACGACATATTAATAAAAAAAATTTTAATATTGTTTCTCTTTCCCGATTAAAAAAATTTATATTTATTTTTTCTGCTAGACCGTGAAACAAATACCACGTTGGGATTGACCATGCTTCTTTACCTGATTGTTTCGACATATATTAATAATAATAGATATAGAGATAAAATTTTATTAAATATAATGAATTCAACACAAAATTTTTTTGATTCCTTGTATGATGACTTACATGCGGAGGATGACGATGAAAATCTTTGTCTTATTACTGGTGAAACATTGCTAAACGATCATATAACTTTACCTTGCGATCATAAATTTAACTATCACGCTATTTTTAATGAAATTAAAAAACAAAAACGTTCTTTTTTCCCCAATTCTAAATTCAATAATTACTATGAAATTGATAAAGTTAAAAAATATCAAATTAAATGCCCTTATTGTAGGCGAAAGTTTGAGGGACTTCTCCCACCATCAAGCAACCCAAATTTTCAACAAATTCTTTTTGTTAATTTCCCATATTCAAAATGTATTATGCTTGATAAATGTAAATATACTTTTCTTTCCGGTAAAAGAAAAGGTGTTTGTTGTTCTAAATCGTGTAATGGTGATTATTGTCCTTTCCATAAACGTGTTATGAATAAAAGAGAAAAAGCACTTTTAAATAAAGCTAAAAAGAAAACTATACACCCTCCTTGTAATCATATTTTAACAAGAGGATCTAGAAAAGGCCACCATTGTGGTAAAAAATCTTTAAAATATACTATTACTCCAACACAACAATTTTGTAAAGCACACGAAAAATGGTCTGTTAATTATAAAAAAAAAAACGTTTGTATACCCGTTCCACAAACTAATAATGTTGTTACTATTTAATTAAAAGACTTAAAAATTTACTATCAATTTATATATATATGCAAGACACTAATAATTTACGTGAAAGTGTAAAAAATTGGTTGCAAATTGATAATGAAATCAAACAATTGCAAAAAGAAATCAAAAAAAGAAGAACTATGAAAAAACAAATTACTGACAATCTTATTAACACTATGAAATCTAATGATATTGATGTTATGAATATACCCGACGGAAGACTTGTTAAAACTACCAATCGTGTTAAAGCTCCTCTAAGTAAAAAACATTTAATACAATCATTACTTATTTATTTTAAAGAAGACCAAGATATGGTGAAAAATTTAAGCTCTCATATTATGGATACTCGTCAAGTCAAAGTCGTTGAAAAAATTCAGAAAAAAAAATAACTATTATATATCAATGACTTTTAATTATCCTCTGGATAAAATTAATAATGATATTAACATTAATAATTTTAGAAATAACGATAAAATTTTTATTTGTTTTTATAAGATTATTTCTAACGCTCAATATCAACAAATCAATAAACCTTTCATTAAATATTTACTTTATAAATATCCAAAAGGCAATAAAGAATGTTTATCTTTCCCCTTTACTATTTTTAACAATAAATATAATCCTACTACAACTGCCAATAAATTCGCTCAAAAGATTTCCGGTGAAAAAAAACATAAACTTAAAGCTTTTATTTCTAACTCTTACGGACATTTTTTCTTTTATGAATATTTAGATAATTATATCAATCTCCGTAATATTGAAAGAAGTAATCAGCTTTGGTGGTGCTTAATCGATGAAATTTGTAACCATAGAAAAGTTGTTAATTTTGACGTTCATTTTTCTGTTTATAATACTTTTTTTCAAAATCCTATTTTAATCTATTTAAAAGATTCTCATAATAATAATATTGAAATTCCCGTTGTTTCTTATTTCGGTTCTGCTACTAAGATTATCCCTTACGTTGCTTCACTTGGTTTCCGTGCTAATGCTAGTAAAATTTTCGGTTCATATTACTATTTAGGTTCTTATAATAATGCTATTAGAAATGCTTCTTGGAGTCCTAATAACCGATTGATATGTTATTTTGATAAAAAAGAAAGCGATGAAAATGGTAAATTATTTAATGGTTCTATTATTCGTTATGCTGCTTTTTTAGGAACTTGCCGAACTATTTTATATAGAAAAACCGACCCTTTTTATTGGTTTTTTAAATATCTTGATTCCGAAGTTTATGACAATAAAGTTTATGATAAATATAAAAGTGTTAAGGGTAAATGGGCTGAAAAATATGATGCTATTCTTATGTCTGCCGTTAAATATAAAAATATAAAGGGTTATATTAATATTAACACCCAACTTATTGTTAAGGATTTTTCTAATTTTTATCCTATTTCTATCCATGATATAGATAAATCTACTTTAAAGTCGAATTGGGACCCTTTTTTCCCGAAATATTATATAAAATAATATATATGTTTGGTTTATCTCTTAAATGGATTATCACTATTGTAATGGTTTTTGTTTTAACGCTTACTCAACTTCTTACTTCTACATTACCCGATATTTTTTTACCTAGAATAATGCTCCCTTATCAAGCTTGGATTGTTGCCCTTTGGCTATTTATCTTTTTATTACCTGCAAAAGTAACTCCTTTTTAAATTCATTTTTTATTATATTAAAAATTGATTTTAATATAATTTATCATATTTATTTAACATGGAAAAACGTATTAATAAAAAGATAGACACCTGGAGATGCAAATTCAAAAAGGATATTATTACTCAAATATCCCAACAATTCCCCCATACCAATTGTAATGAATTGTTAAATTTTATTAATGAATACCCTACTATTATTATCGACCAAACCGATTTAGCAAAACGTAAGCGTGTTAAAAATGTTGTACCATTGTTCGACCAATGTTGTGCTCTTAGAGCAAACGGAGAACAATGCACTAGACGTAGAAAAGAGAATGAAAAATTTTGCGGAACTCATATCAAAGGAACTCCTAACGGTGAAGTTAAAGACAACCCTCCCCAAAAAACACATAAAAAGGTTCAAGTCTGGATCCAAGAAATTCGCGGAATTTCTTATTACATTGATAATGATAATAATATTTACAACCATCAAGATATTGTTAATAATCGCGTCAACCCTAAAATTATAGCCAAATATACCAAAGTTAATGGTGTTTATGATATTCCTTCTTTATTTAAAAAATAATAAATAGTCTTATTAATTACTTATTATTTATTTTTTTTTTGGCTTCGCTTCTTCTGGTATATTATTTTTAAGAAAGTTCGTTATATATGTTACTGTAGGCTTACAATCATATATTGTTCCTACATATATCCCCGCTGAAAATCCCATCATAAATTGCCACATATACTTATTACTCAGATTTTAATAATAAGCTTTCTTTGTAATTTGATAATATCTTTCCTCCAAAAAACAATGTCATACTTGTTAATATATGCCAATACGCATGAAAATATTCATAATTATTACAATATAAATGATCTAGCACCCAACAAATCATTGATAAATATATACACGTGTCTTTTGCCAAAAATAATCTGTTATTATCTTTTATATGCCTGATATTCATTGACAATAAATATAAATATGTCTGCATTCCCATAAACATTAAAAAGAACACTATAAATGTATCCCAATACATTAGATATGTGGCAACCATCCAATACAAAAACATATGTGACAAATCATTATGCACTTCTTTTATTAGCATAAAACTCAAGTATAACATTGACAACTCATCCGCCCATTGTCCCCAATATCTCATTGTTCCATGAAACATTGCTGTTGTAAATCCTAGTATCATCATTGCATATGCCGTTTCTTTCCTTAATCTTGTTTTTAAAAAATATATTCCAACAAATGTGCTCCCAAAAGCTGTCAATGTATTATAGTATTCTGCTATATATTTCGAATTATCATAATTTTTTTCGCAAAATGTTATACTACTATCTTCTGGACCCCAAAACTCTATTAACTCTGTCATTTTATTTTAACATAAATTATTATTTAAATACTTTATGTTAATACTTATTCGCTTTCCATCGCTGCTTTGATATTCTCTGTATCATATTCACTTTTCCAAAAACTATTCAAAAAACTTGGCGTTGACATTTTCAAATTTAATGTTGTATTTGTTGCTTCTGTATTTTCTTTTAATCCTTCCGGTTTTTCCTCATGAGAAAGAATATTTGTAGATGGTTCTTCATAGGATGAATTATTATATGTATGCCATCCCAAAAGCCCAATCACTCCGGCGATTGCCGTAACTCCAATTGTTAAATATGTGCTTTGATTGCTATTTTCCATTTTATATATATTAATAATTTCTTTTTATACCCCATTTTAACTTATAAATTTAACTTTAAATCTTCTTCTACTTTTTTTTTGTGTATTATAAAGAACCTTAAATATTTCTTTTTACCATCATCGTCGTATCCATTACTTTTCCTTTTTGGTTCCATTGCGTAATCATTTGTTCTTAATATTTGTCTTACTAAATTTAATAAAGGCCACTTTTGTTTGGTGTTAGCATCTTTTTGTAGCGATGTTAATGCTGATGAACTAAATACTTGTTTTAATTTTGAAACATGTTCTTTTACATTTTCGTATTTTTTTTTGTCTATCAACATTTCTCTAGGAATTAACATTCCGTCTAAATGATTAAAATCTTCAAATACAATATTACAATCATGTAAAAAATTATATATTGCTTTTTCTTGTTTATTCATATTTTCATATTTGTCTTCGTCGTTCATTTATTTAATATAATTGTATTTCTTTATTTAAATATTTTTCTCTCCCAAACATATATTTTTGGGTTGTTAACATGTCGGTTGAGACTGACCTTATTGACTTTTTTTTCTATAAACTCGTTTGTTATGATTTTATCGTAATAAATGGTAAAATTTTGAAAACCCCTGACTGACTGACTTTTTAGCACTGTTATTTTATTATTTTATTAGCATCTATCGTAAGAAATCCGTAAATTTTCCAAAATTGAGACTGACCTCTGCATAAATTCATTTCCAAAAAAGTGCTCTTACTGATTATCGTCTCATTTCAACCAATTTTCAAAACAGCTGACTGCCTTGTAGGTATTTTTGAATTACTTAATTTTACAGGTATAAGCATAAACCTAGCTATTTCAATGATATCAGTTATCTATATATTTGTCCATTTTTGTGCAATTTGAAAATACTAAGAGTATCCGAGATTTCATTTTGGACAATTTTGCAATTTCAGAAAATGTCCAAAATAGAATTATAGGTACTAGAATAGTTGCCCAAATTGCACGTTTTTTTACTTATACTAGATATACCTAGCAAAAAAAAGAATTACTTTATTTTTTATTGACACCATACTTATTTTTTTAAAAGTTTTAATTCGTAAAGTATTTAGAGAGTTTTTTGTTAGCATATATAAAATGCTAACAAAATGCTATCAACAAAATTCTGAAAAAAAAACTGGAGGTATGTCAAAAAACAGAAGTTATTTTTGTAATATTTGTGATTATAATACGTGTAAAAAGTCTGATTGGCTTAAACATCTTAAAACAAAAAAACATATAAGAAATAAAAAACTTGAGACAAAGGGTGTTAGCAAAATCTCTCACTCTGTTGAATTTATATGTTTATATTGTAATAAATCATATTCGCATCGCTCCACATTATCACGTCATCAAAAAACTTGTAAATTAAATGATGGGTCGCTTGTTGAAACTTGTATAAAAATGCTATCTATCTCTCCAAAAATCGCAGAAAAAAAAGAAAATGAAAAAAAAATTCCAGAAAAAAATGAGCTGCTAACTAAAACAGGTGAAAACAATGAACTCGCACACCTAAAAGAGGAAGTAGAGGCATTAAAGACAGAGCTAAAACGCAAAGAAATTAAAGAATTACAGAAAGAGTTGGAACACAAGGATAAATTGATTGATATTTATAAAAATCATGCGAAAGAAGTGGGTGATACATACAATACACAAAACATCAATAATACACAAAATATATCAATAAATGTATTCTTGAATAATGATTGTAAAAATGCTATGAATTTAACGGATTTTGTAGGTCAAATAAAAGTTCAATTGGAAGATGTAATGTATCAGAAAGACTATGGTGCCGCGGCAGGAATTCAAAATATATTACAGAAACAATTAAAAGATATGTCGCCAACGGATAGACCATTTCATTGTACGGATGAAAAGCGAATGCAATTTTATATTAAAGAAGATGATAAATGGGAGAAAGATACAGGGGATAAAGCAGCAAAAAATATAAGAACAGTGATTAAAGATAAAAGTATAATGGCAATGAAAGAATGGGAAGATGCGAATCCAACATTTCCAAATAACCCAAAGTTGGCAGAAGAATATAATAAAATAGTAAGTGGAATATTGGAAGGTTATGGAGATAAAAAGAAATATGATAAACAGATTAAAGAAGTTAAGAAAAGAATAGCAAGATACGTATCAATTAAAGATGCGATAGAACATAAAAATAATCAAGAAGATCAAAAAATAACGAATTAATATAATACAAAAAATCTAATTTTATATTATATGAGCGATACAGATTTAGAAACAAATATAATAAAGGATATTTCAAATACAGATATTTCACACGTAAAGATAGATATAAAAGAAGAGGTTGATATAAGCGGAGTTCAATTTTCAATAGAAGATTATTTACACGATTTTCCATCAGGTTTATTTCGGCATAATCATAAAGTTAAAGGTAAAAAAATACCATTAAATATCGATGAAGCAATAATCAATGTAAAATTGGGAGTGTTAACTCCATTTAATCAAGGAGATTTTGACATGGTTGATAATATAACCGGAACAGGCGATATGATCCATACGGTTTCGTATTATCAAGTAGAAAAAAGTTTAGAAGATTTATATGCGGATCCAAAAGAATATTATTCATCAGCAATGGATATATTAGGTAGTTATATTCGTGGTCAAAAGTTAATATATATGGAAGCGAAATATTATTGTGAAACAAATTTAAATTATTTGATGTTGCCAGCTATATTTTTATCATCATTGGCAGCGGTTGCTTCAGTAGGATTGGATATGTATAATTGGGGTCCAATAGCAATGTCAGGATTAAATGCTTTTATTTCATTTTTATTGGCAATTGTAAGTTATATGAAATTAGACGCTCAAGCAGAAGCTCATAAAACATCAGCACATCAGTATGATAAATTACAATCAAGTTGTGAATTTTCATCAGGATATTTTTTATTATTTGGAATAGATGATAACAGTATTGATGATATTAAAGAAAGAATAACAGAAATTGAAGCCAAAATCAGGGAGATAAAAGCAACAAACCAATTTGTTATACCTAGAAAAATAAGATATGCGTATCCTACTATATATAATTTAAATGTTTTCTCTATTATAAAAAAAATAGAAAATTGTAAAAGAGATTATATAACAAAGATTAGAGATATTACAAATAGGATAATACATTTAAAAATGGAATGCTCTCACACAATGTGTGAAAGTGATAAAAAGATAAAGAAAGCAAGAATTAAGATTGCTTATGATTCTAAGTCGTCTGCTTTATCTACTATATTACTTTTGAAATCGGCTTTTTCTGTAATAGATCAAATTTTTCAAGCAGAAATATCTTCAGCAGAAAAAGAAAGACGTAGATGGTTTAGTCGTTGTTGTTATAAAGAGCCTCTTAATGTAATAGATACAAATAATTTTATAAAATATATTATGGACCCATTTAATAAATATGAACCGTGGGTTGATCCAGATAAATATATGATAGATAGAAGGTCATCACTATAAATATATTTCTTGTTAAAGTATGATATATTCTGAAAGCTTGTTGTTGATCTCGCCAGAAATTTCATATGTTTTAAAATGAATTTTATCTAATAATTCCATTGTTTTAACCCTATTTTTACCACTCGTCTTTCCAGTCCAATCATCCCAATCTTTTTCTCTTTGTCTGTGACACATACGTTCAATAACAAATAGATTGTCTTTTATAATTCTTGTATATCTAATTCTCGCACTTGTGTCTTCTTCTTTTACAACAATATTATATCGTGAATATAATACGTATAGCCCTTTTGATATACATTGTAGTAAATTATATAATGATTTTAATGTTTCTAACACTAAACCAGATTGACAACAAAGAGATGGAACATTATTTATAATATATTCTCTGTCTAGATAATTAGTTGAAAAATTATGTATTTTTTGAGAAAATTTATCAAGATGGAATTTGGTAAGATCTTTAAGCATGAAATCATTTCTTTTAAATGTAGTCCAATATTTTTGGTGATTTGTTAATAAATATTCTTGAATGATTTTACTCCATATATCCTCTGGTATAAAGTATTCAATTCTTGTATATACACTTTTCATTTTTTATTATTTAAACATATATTTTTTAAATAATATTCGATCAATTTATCTTTCATGTTGAGCATAAAAAGCAATAAATTGATTTAAAAAAGATGTCTTGTATATTATTAACACAAAGCAATCAAGAGCATATCCAAAATGAACTCACAAGAAAGAAAACAGTTTTATCCAGTTGAGAGTATGAACTCTCGTTCCCGCACCGAACAGCGGTGGGAAGATGATGCCAATATCTACGGCGATATTAGTAGTCAATGGCAAATCAGCCTAGGCAATGGTAAGCGCCTTAACCGTAGGTGGAGGAAATGCGGTGGATTTACTATTGTTACAGATAGTAGAGGTATAGAACATAGTATTTATAGTGAAAAGCATGACAAAGCTTTATTAGAAGCTCGTCATATCAATCAACCATTCTACTAATTTAATCACACCAGTTCGCCGGCGTAGTCCTAGGTAAGACTTTAAACTACTCGGTCCCTTAAGCATGACCTTAAACTGCACTTGAGCGTTTGGCAGTGCCGTTCCAGATTCGTCCAATATAGTAAGAGGCGTTAAGAGCTCGTCGGTCCCTTAAGCATGACCTTAAACTGCCTATATGGAGGCGACAATATCGAGCGTTGTGACGACGAGAGGAAGATTATGAAGATAATCACTGTAATATTGCGGTGGAAGGGGCATATTACAATCACACCAGTTCGCCGGCGTAGTCCTAGGTAAGACTTTAAACTACTCGGTCCCTTAAGCATGACCTTAAACTGCCTATATGGAGGCGACAATATCGAGCGTTGTGACGACGAGAGGAAGATTATGAAGTTAATCACTGTAATATTGCGGTTGTGATGGGGCATATTACATAGGAGAATAATCAATTGCAATATTTATTAATAGAGAAATTAAATTTTCTACTGCCATAACCGGTGTAAGTAGTCCTAATTGCGGGGACAAAATTGAGGTTCAACTCCTCTTTATGGCTACTCTTTGGGGGTGAGAGTTCATCCTCCATTATATATTGTGGCTCTTCAGTTGGAATGACTGAACTGTCAACGCTCAAACATAGTAGTTTGGTATATAATGGCTGTAATGATAGGGGATGGTAAAGGCGATAGAAAGCCCAAGCCCCTTCCAGTAGGAAAAACAAAAAAATGTAAAAACCAATGCAATTAATACGGAGATAGAGGTCTTTGAGTTTTTCTAATTGCATTCTTTTTTTTATTTTGTAATCTTTAGTTATTATATATGGATAGTAGTGATGGTAATCAAAAAAAGGTCAGTAGTACAGCATATGAACCGGAAAAAAGAAGAAGTCCTTATGGAGATTTTCAACAGCGCGATGATATTAAAAAGTTCAATACAATAGTGTCATCATCGGTATCAACTATAACAGATGGGTCATCATTAAAACCAGGAGCAATGAAAGGGTTGGATGGAAACACAATTAAACCCGTTGAGGCAGGTTTTTTAGATGCTGGAGAATCTAACCCACTAGATAAAAGAAGTTGGACTATACAAAAAGTCACAGAGAACCGTCGAATGAATGAGCAAGCGGTAAAAGCAGTTGAAGAGAACGAACCGCTTACTAATATAGGAGCAGCCGAATTATATTCAGATACATCTGTTAAACTGCGCGAGTTTTTATATAAGAGCGGTAGGATGATGGAATATTTAAAGACAGATGATTGTATCAAAGATATGGTTATGAAATACAAAGAAGTTAATGAGTTATCTTGTGTATTTGTAACTCCATCATCAAAAGCTTTCAGTACATCAAAAGAAGATAATTTCAAAATGGTAGCTGCTACCGGCGAAGGTCGCACAACTATAGAAAGTTTGATGGCACAAAAGGAGATCCAGAGATGGGATGTGGAAATCATAAATAGTCAGATAGATGTTCAGGGATATTTCTCTATTGGAAAATGGAAACATTTGGATCAACAACAAATAGCTGATTATAAAGCCGAACACGTAGGCGGCGGCAAAGGACAGTGTAAACAAATATATGAAGATGGTAATGAAAATTTTAATGAATGGGAAAAAATGAATTGTTGGTTATGTGGTCTTCCATTAAGTTTTAATGCTGATCCAAAGCAAGCAGGTAGTTTTCCGCAACAACCAATTTCATGCGAACATAAAAATCCTGTTGGAGTAATGATGCTACAAGGTGCAGGTGTGCAGACAGCAATACCTACTGATACAATGCAACGTAATGCTAGTAATCCTCCTTCAGCAAGTAAATCAGGCACATCAATACAACGAAAAACAGATGAGGAAATAGATCCAGCTTGGAAAGAAATGGTTCGTGCTGAAGGATATGGTTGGTCGCATCATTGGTGTAATATGAAAAAAAACCAAGCACCTTTTTTTACTGTTAGAGATTATAATGTTGTTGTAGATGAAAATACTGGTGCTGAAGAAACTCATGTCACATATCAAATGGAAGTTAATAATATTTATCATTTTGTAAAAGATTTATTTAGTTTGAGTGAAAATTTTTTAGATGGAACTGGAGTTGATTTTGTACCAGGTGAAGAACCCTATAAATTTAACAAAACGGACAACGCGGGAACTATCAATCAAAATCCTATAAGATTATGGTGTGCTGAGATGAATCTAAATAAAGATGAATGCGATGAATTTAAAAAAAAACAAGCATACAATGCTTTTTCAAATATTATAAAAATGTTAATACCTACATATTATCTTTTAAACAGTGGAAGTGATGTATCAGAAACAACAAAAAAAGAAAGAGACCAATTATTTGGAGAAAGAAGTATGTTTAAAGGCATAGATTTATTAACAGTTCAAGATAAATTTAAGGATAATTATGAGAGAATTCTAGGTTATTTATCAGTATCAGATAGAAACCGCATGTTAGGTAAAATAAATGCAACACTAGGAAAGCATGCTAAATCAGGTACCGTGCCAAGATTAGTTTCAATATTATTTGAAAATGTCATGGCAAAAGGTGGTTGTTTGAATGAGGATGTTATAGAAGACCTAGCCCTTGACAAACAAGAATTAGAAGATGAATTTTTTAATGCTTTACAAGCAGTTCAAAGATTAGAATATGTTCCCCCCGTCAATAATGACGAGGATGCACCTTTTATTAGAATGAATTCTTTGACGCCATCATTTGCCGCCACGTTAGGTAAACCTATCGTAGAAGAAGTCAATAAAGTAAGATTGCCGTATATAAAAGAAGACGAAGAAGAACTAGAACGTAGTTTATCGGTTGCTTCTTCTGGTGGCGAGGAGGAAGAACCAGAATTGAGCCAAACTCAACCTCTAGATAGTCTGCTGTATGGTGGGGGAAAAAGAAAAAAAACAAGAAGAAAAAGAAGAAGAAAGAAGAAGAAAACGAGAAAGCGAATCTACTTTAAAGATTTGTTAGATGATGACGTACAATCGGGTGGATTAATACCAAGAAGAATATATTTTAATGATTTATTATAAATAGTTTAAAAGGAAAATGATGTGTTAAGGGAGAGAAAAATGATGAATAATGTAGATCAAGAACAACCTTTAAATGATGAACCGGTTCAAGCTCAAGTTGTTACAGCAACACCCGTAGTTATACCAGTTCCTATCCAACGAGAAGTAATTACGGATGAAATGAAGAAAGCATATTCCTATGCTTATACAATAAAATGGGTATCGGGAATAGATATGTTTTTTGCTTTATTGTATTCTTTTTATAACATGTATTGGTTATTTTTGGTATTTTGTAGTTATGCAGGATACCATGGAGCAAAAAAATTTAAAATATGGCAATTGTATTTTTATCTTGTATATGAAGTTACAAGTGTTTTTATAAAAATAGGAATTTTATTAGATATGTTTACAAATGGAACAGAAATGAATGGATATGGTGTTATAATGTCTATATTATCTATTATTGTAGGTATATGGGTTTCGGAATTGACATTTAAATTAATAATGTTGATGAGAAATATGACAGACGACCAACTTAATGTGCTAAGAAATATTGGTTATAAACCGCGAGCTATAGTATATATATAATTAATTTAAATAGTAAATAATTAAATTAATTAATGAATGATGAAACCATAATACAAGTAGAAAAAGGTAGTTGTGATTGTTGTTACGAAGAAAATATAGAAATAAATGTATGTCCGTCTAATAATAAATGTGAATATGCAATGTGTAATATATGTATAAAGAATGTAAAACATCTTAGTGAAGATAAAAAGCGTTGTCCTGCTTGTAGAGAAGAAATATTTTCAGGTTACGAGGATAGTTTATCAGTAGAAGAAGAAATACCGCGAAGAAGACCAATTAGATATGTAAAATGTTGTTATTGTTGTTTGATAGAATTTGAGACTGTTAATAGAAGTAGAATTTGTTTAAGAAGAAATTTAGAATTTATATTTGGTGCATATTTTTATACACCGGCAGTTTGTATGTTGTTTTGTTTATATCAAGCATTTATATTTCCTGTGATTGCTTTTTATCAATGGAATCTAAAATGTTTAAAATTAAAATGTCTTCATAAACGAATAAGACCTATGGTAAATGTATTAATAATGAAAATAGAAGTAGTGGTTGGATTAGTAATATTGCAGTTGTTTCATTTATTAATACTTGATAGAAATATAAATGATTTTTGGCCTAAGCATAACGGATTATTATTATTTTTATTGGGAGCATTAAAAGGATTAGGGTTATTAGTGGGGGCAGTTGTTGGATTATTACTTGCGTTAGGATTATTCTTTTCTTGTTGTTGTGATGAACGCAGCGATAGTTATGATTAATTGAATTAAATTAATGTAAAAAACATTATTTTAATTAATGTTGAGATTATTAGCTGTATTTGTATATTTACTAAGTACATATCGTTATATTAGATGCAAAGTACTTAATTATCTTTCTACGCATTATCATCCGTATTTTAAAGGAAATGAGATGGCACATTATAGATATGGATTTGTTATATTCTTTGCGTTTGGTCTTATGGCATTTTGTGGTGGAAGAATACTAAAAGTAATAATGGATTATATGGGTGCTTTGGATTATATAAGAGAAAGATTGTGGTTGTCAACAATATGGGATTTTGGAATAGGATATTATGCTGTAAAATTAGGACAGCATTACGGCACACAAATTGAATGGGAAATACGTAATCGTTGGGTAAGAGGGTGTAAGTGTAGGACATTACACGAATACAAATATAAAACAAAGACCAATTATGATTGTATGTGTTATCATGAAAACGACAGATTTTTATATAAATTGAATAAAATAAATAATACAATTTCATCAGAAGAATTATAATGGTAAAAACACGTTCAGGAAAGCAATATGATACAACATACAATACAACAGAAACACAGCCAGAAACAGGAACGTTGGTTGAAACGATTGGCGTCTTGTCGAATGCCAATGTAAAATTAGAGAAGGATTTACAAGCCATGGAGGAAAGATTTAATAAAGCGAAAGAGAGCTATGTATCAGCATTGGGTTTATTGGTAAATAGAGTAAGCATACATAGACTATTGACATTGTGTATAGAAAAATTGATAAAAGATTCACAAGACGATGCGGCAGAACCTAGTAAAGAAAGGGAATGTTGTGTATGTTATGAAACGAGTAATATGAATATAATTTGTGAAAATGGACATACGACGTGTATATCTTGTTTATCAAAAATGAATTGGTCGAATAGAAATTTTGGAGATTTTATGGATACAATGAAGTGTCCGTGTTGCAGGACAAAATTATGTCAGTTTGAAAGAGATAGAGTATTTGAATTGGCGGGAATAAGTTTTGGAAATACACAGGTAAGAGTAACTTAAAAAATATAAAACTTTTTTAATTTGAATTGGTATGCTTTATGAGAAAGAAGAGGCTGCTATTTTTCGCATTCCATGTGCTAAAGTGTTATATTCTGAGGTCAATTTTGTTAAATATTCAACTTCAGCAGTATCAATGCCTTCACGTTCATCCCTCGCATTTTCAAGTACTCTCCTTAACATATCAAAGACTTTTTTTTCTTCACGTATAAAATGTAAAGCTATAGACTTGTAAAAGCTTGAACGGGAATAATGGGGGGAACTTTCGCTTACAATATTAGATGGGTTTGACATATTAATTTTATAGATACTTAATTTATTTTAATCGATTTTATGTTGGTATATACATCTATTAAACTTTTTAATGGTGGGCGAAGCCCGCCGTATGGTAAAAGCGCTAATTGAAGGTGTATTTGTTAGTAAGAGACATAAAAATGAGTTATGGGGGTGAAGGCTTTAAATTAAGGTGTAAATTATGGTAGGC
>Ga0206131_10001882_pt1 | contig 26297 bp, 47 predicted proteins | sample Helgoland_Spring_FD_148636 | JGI IMG/M metagenome (GOLD analysis project Ga0206131, IMG submission 148636) | Pelagic subsurface seawater microbial communities from Kabeltonne, Helgoland, North Sea - Helgoland_Spring_Bloom_20160517_1 | ecosystem: Environmental > Aquatic > Marine > Epipelagic ...
TATACAGCATTATTATATTTATTAATAAAGATGTTCTTGGCTTTATACAACAGTCGACTTATTTTGAATATATTAAGTATGTCTTCTTTCTTGTTGTTGAAAGATTGCATTGTTTGCTGAGTGTTGTCTGTTGCTCTTTGTTTTCCCTTATCGCTCTTTAGCTTATCGATCTTCTTTTGAGAACGTTCTGAAAACCAATTAATGAAACCATCATAAGACTTCATAGGATCTTCTAGAAAGTTACCAGATCTGATTTCAGTATTAATGTAAATGTTCAATAAAGCCGCTGGAAGATTATCATAGTCTATTTGACTGTCAATTGCATCGGACTCATTTACCAATTTAACAACTTCAGCTTCTTCTTCATCGGTCAATGTCACAGTTCCGGTATCATCTGTGAAGTATGCGTCATCAAACCAAACCTCTGGAGATCTTTTAAGACCTGAAACATCAGCGCCAAAACTAGCTCCACTGTCCAAACTACTATACGTTGTATGAAAAACAATACCGAATTTAGCTTGTCCAATTTGTTGACCTAAACTAGAGTCGACTGGAACTGCATAAACAATTGTGTTAGGCTTAAATCGATAATGTGGCTCCCCATCAATATTAGTCGTACTAATCATCTCATCATCGAACATAAAATCGCCCTGCATGATGTTTTTGATATTAAGCCTAGGCAGATACTCAAGCGCTCTTGTTAATTTGTCGACAAGACCCGGAGCGTGTCCATGGTTTTTAATAATATCTTCAGCGGTGTAGTTTATTTTTGGAACCTTGTTGAAGATTGATTTGGTTCCTACAAAGAACTTGCCATTGTCCGGATTAATACCAACAAAGATAGCCGGCGCACCGTCCCATTTAACGGACGTTTTAATTTTAGACGAGGAATTACCCTTTAGAGTTTTTAAAAGCTCCACAAGGAATGCTCTAGCCATCTTATAGCCATCTGAACCCTTGGTTAAGACTAGTTCTTCAAGGTGGGTAAGGTGGGTGTTCGCTTTAGCCATTAATAATATCTCTTTTTTTGATGAGCAATTGTTGCTTTGTTTTTATTTTTGTTTCTTCTGTCGAATAGCCTCTTTTATAGCTATCCTGACGAGCTTTTGAATTTGCTCCTTTAGAGCATCCTTGCCCTCTTCATCTAAGATACGATCCTCCGAATCTCCGTCGGCAGAACAAGGAGACTCGCCCTCTTCCACAACTTCTTCAATTTCTTCAGCTTCTTCTTGGATCTCACCGGTTCCGTTAAATTGCTCAAACTCCTGAAGAGAATTGAAATTAAAACCCCAAGCCTCGGATAGTAATGTTGAGATTTCTTTATTTTTCCAATCTTTTGTGGACATGTTATTGTCTCCTGTTTGTAAATGTTCGTAGTAAATAGTACCTTTTGTACTGTCTTCCCAATCTCTGAAAACTATTGACGCTTGATACGCTTCAATTTCCATATTTCTCATATGTGGATCAGACTGTGCGTATCCTTGTTCACCCATACCGGTTACTTGGTCAAAGTCCCCGTTGCAGTTTTGTTTGTGGTGCATTAGCTCGTGAGCTAATGATCTCATAATATCTTTTGGGTGTCGTTTTCCAATGTATATTGTAATTGACTCCTCTTGCGGGTCATAAAAGCCAGTTTTTCCCATTGGATTGTTGGCTTCGTTCTCATTATTCTTCAAAAAGAGCTTAGGAACTCGGTTAAAGCCCATTTTCTCTTGCGCATATGGCATAAATTGGCTTATAAGCTGAGTCAGCACATCGTTCATTTAGATACCTCTTTTAGTCATATATTAGCCTAATATACTCTAAATAGTTACTAAATTGGTCTTTAGAGTAAACTCTGACGGGTTCTTAGAGAATATATCAACCCACTTGACTCAAAATAACAGATATATCACAATATAAGGTCAATTTTTGTCATCTTTGCCACTTGTTTTTGAAACCAGCCGCAAACTTAGAGAAAAATGCTCCAATTCTGCCTTATCCCCAGCCAATGGTACCACTGTCGATATTGAAACTAATCGATTGGAACGAATTTCGTTTCGAATGCAAACAATAAAGCCATATTTATAGTCCCAGCGGCTTTTGTCAATGCTCCAAGTTGACCACTCTACTATATCACCCACTTCAAACGCTTTAGAAGAGATTTCTCCAAATACTTCTTTCTCTTTCATTGTAATAGTAATCTATAAATCATATAAGTACCTTTAATAGGATACATTAATAGATTATATCATTCTCCTTCACTATAGAGACTGAGAGTAGAGCGGCAAGTATAGTAATCATAGAAAACTCGTATCCAAAAACTAAATAGACTAGCCAGCATGCCCCAATGACGGCACAAGCTTTCCAAAATCTTCCAAACTCAAATAACATTAGTTAAATCCTATTTCTATTAGCTCGTCGGGATCGATAACTACCATTTCACTGTTATTAGAGTATATCAAGTGTCTTCCCTGGGAGTCATATGACTTATATAATACATAAACTCTAATACCACGTGGAACTCTTATAAAACTACGAGTGGCTGGCTGAAAACACCAGATATAACCAGACCCGACAATGAAGTGTGATGGAACTAGATCACCATCATCCGGCTCTATCTCACCAGACACTTGTTTAACCAGTCTTTTAATAAGATCTGAAGCCTTTTCTATATCGTTCATATTTTAACTAGGGTATAGAAATTAGAAACAATAACAATAATAGAAATTATACAAGCACCGAGTAAACAAAGGTAGCTTATTGTTGAACATAATATTCATTTTAACACTTTTTTAGTAAAGTTTAAAAGAAATCTAGAGCCCACGCAATTGCGAAGCCCATTGCTGATTGTACAACCATAAAAATGGTTACCGACTTTGTACGAAACTCTTTCAAATCGTTAACCTCGTCGAACAGTTCACGTAGCTGAGTAGGAGAAGAGACTTCATCCATCTTCTCTTTCCAGACTTTTAGATCTTGAACCTTATCTTCTTTCGCCTTCAACTCTGTTAGCTGGTTTTGTACCAACTGAAGCTCGTTTCTTAAAGCTTCGATTCCCCCAGCCAGGGTTTCAAGTTGTTTTAATACTAATTTAGAATAGGTTTCCCAGCCATTATTATCCAAAGCGAATCCTCCAATCGTAAATAGTGCTCAATCTACGTTATCTTTGTAATTCCTTTTTCCACTTTATAAATGTAAATATTTTCTATATTGCTAAGTTCAAATACTTCGCTTTTTGCTTTCTAATTGTTGTGCTTGTAGGAAGTATCAAAGAGGTCCATCAAAATATCAAGTAGGTTATCATCATCCTCAAATTCATCTTCATCCATAATGAGTGACACAAGCTTGTAAAGTTCACCGGGGCTAATACCAAGACTACCAAGGTCTTCATTATTACGAATAGCATTGCGAACGTCCTCAAGTCTGTGGTGAGAAAGAATATAATCAGCAGAGGGCGAGGGGTGGCTTTCTTTTAGGTATCCTCGCCAATTTTCAAGTAGGAGTTTCATTTTTCTATCTTTTGCCCGCTGATAAGGATTACACTGCCTAGCCTTCTAAACTCCATCGTATCTGTCAACTTTCCGTCTATCAGTGCCATTGCATGCTCTTTAGACGAAAGATAATATACACCTTGAGGATGTTCTGCTATAAATTTCTTTAGAGTAGGACGCCACCTTTCCATAGCTGCTCTTTGCCACCAACTATATATGTTAACAGATTTATATCCCAGCTCTTTTGTAAGGGTCATATAAACATCAATGCCGTCAGTAAATCCATCACACACTTCGTTATTCGGATCTGCAAGTTTATCCTCATCTCCGAAGTGGGTAGCTATTGCTCTCACTGTGGCATTTGTACATACGCTTGCTGTAGCCATTTCTGTTATATACTGTCTCCAATTTTCAAGTAGCAGTTTCATTTTCTATATTCATCATCCCAATCAAACTTTTCTTCTCCGTCATAAACGTGACGAAGGGTATCATGGTACGTTCCGCTATAAACATAAGCATCAAAACCATTTTCGCCAGCCAGCCATTTTTGAAATATCCGATGGTTACCATCTTCAACTAGCAATTGTTTCTTATCGATATTATAGAATAACACAGGTAACCCATCTGTCATGCTCAGTTCACCACGCCATATATCTGATAATACACCCTCGCCCTGCTTAGTAATCATACTTAACGATTTAAATGGAATATTCTGAACCAAGACTCCTTCTTCGCCTTCTTCCTCATCAAACTCTTCTTCTCCTTGGAGAATCTCAATAGGAAGAAAGTTCAACTCTTCATTCAAATACTGACGCCAGTTTTCAAGTAGGAGTTTCATTTAAGTGTCCTCTCCACAGTATTAACCAGCGCTTCCAGTTGCTCAATTACTTCAACGGGGATCTCCGCTTGATTTCCATATATAGCAGCCAAAAGTTCAGCAACATCGCCTTCAAACTTAATAACTCTCTGAATGGGTTCTTCTGGAGCAGCAGACGATGAGGGAAAATCAATCACTTCCCCTTCCATTAGTTTTCGCCAATTTTCAAGTAGGAGTTTCATTTTTTATATTCCTCTGCATAGCCTTCATTAACTAGTTTGTGGCATATGTTTACATCATTTTTAAATATAGTTCCGAGACACCTGCCGTACTTGCCAACACCATGAGACTGCAAAACGAACGGGTCATCCGGAGAGCCCATAATCTCTTTGAGAAAGGCTTTTGCTTTCAACCCGTGCTCCTTTTCGGTTAAGTTTTTTGTGCGCGTCTCGGGGGCGTCAATGCCGTTTAAACGTATGCGCTTCTTAACCCATACATCAAAACCTAAATCGATTATTGCATCAATGGTATCTCCATCTATAACTCGAATCAATTTAGCGCGGTATGTATACATTATGATATAAAGTTTCGCCAAGACTTAACGAGATTCTCGTTGATATTATCACCTTTCACATCAGGGACATATAATTTTTTCATCTCAACAAGGGTTTCGTTAAAATCAGCAGCCAAATTATCCTCGTCGTCCGCATCTCCTGTGACTAGTTCCCGAAATAACTCAGACATTTCATCAGGCTGATCAGCGTTTACCATAAATGTTACTGTTAGTTTTATATCCGACCCTTCTCCATCCTGACTGACTCTTGCATCATAATCTAAATAATATTCTGAATCAACTTCTTTTCGTGCGGCATACAATAGTTTCTGTTTCAGCGAAGTCTTAAACTCGCGCGAGTCTATAATCTTTATCATAACTAATGGATCCATGCCCCAATCTGCAGGTTCATAATAAAAACTATATTTAGCGGTTGCTTCATAACTCTCATCATATCCTCCGTCTGTCTCTAGATCCCACTCATATGATTCCAAGTCTCCGTCCTCTATCTCTCTGGCTAGTTTTATAAACGCCCCACCTGACATATAACCTTCATCCTTGAAAAAACTCTCAAGCATAGATTTATACATGTCTCTTTTGTCATCCTGTAAGTCAATAGCGGCGCACGTGTTTTCGTAGTCTTCAACCATTACCAGATATTGACCGTTGCCACCGTTATCTGGATGTTCTAGATTAAATTGGCAAGACCATTTAACACCCTGGTTATCCGGCAGGTAACTTACCCTAGCAGTGCTTGCAACGAATATATCTCCCATACGATCATTTATATGCTCCGCCGACCACAGGTCCACAGCACCGGGATTAGGATAACTGCTCCACTCGTTAGCCTCCCACTTAAAATGCAATGTAGCAGAAGCGTCTATATAAAAATCATCACCTCCGTCATCCTCAACGCTAGCCTCAACATGAGTGTTCGCGTAACGGTTGTTCCACTCTTCAGATATAGCGTTGACTTGATTCTCCATGATCCCGCCGGGGTCTCCCAGATCTTCTGGTGTTAGTTCATCTTCATCATCACTGTTTATTTGAACCTCTCCTTCTATATACTCTCTGTAATCATTTGAATCAAAAAGAAATCTAGATAACAGGCTATTGGGAGCGGTATCAAAATATGTGCCTCCAAATAAATAAAAGTTTTCACCATCAAGCTTTCCTGACTCTGTTTTTGGAAAATCTTGTATAGACTCAATATCTTGTGTAGCCGAAGCCCAAGAAGTTATTCTATTTAGTAGTCCCGGTATATTTCGACCGTATACTCTAATCTCTGGAACAGCTAGTTCCGAACCATCGTTCCAGTTTTTAGGCTTTAAGCTGCCTCCTACTGAAGACAACACATTATCCTGATAATATGCAAACTTCCTAAGTCTGATTCTTGACTCGGGAGTTATACCCAATCCAATATCGCCTCCTCTGGTCTCATCTTCAAATATTTCTCCTGATTGGATCACTGATTCGGCTTCTTCTATATTTTTAGCTCCGGTTGCCTTTAAAAGATCATCTGTTGAGACAACGTATGCAACTGCACCATGTCCCTGAGCCTCTGCAACAGCGCATTTATAATATGACTGGTAAACACCTTCCTGGCTAGGAGGAGAATGACATGAAGTTATATCTTCAAAATCGCTCATTCGTAATACATCGATTGGGTGCCGAGTGACGATTATACTATATGTGTCATCTCTCATTCCGCTTACCTTCTCTTTGATAAATCCTGCGTTCTTCTGCCAGTAATCACTCAGACCAGCAGCCCAGTCTGCTGCTGCGGTGGGTTCGAGTTGAGTTTTTTTAATGGAATCATAATCGGCTCGCATACTCCGATTCCGGCTAAGAACAGGTTTCTTATATAGACCTAAAAGTCTTTGCATATCGGGTAGATATACATTAAGAAGGTTGTGAATCTGATAAAATCTTTTTAGTTCTTCATCAGTGAGAATCTCTGAAATCTTTTTTCTAATACCCAGAGCAGCAAATCGTGTCTCATAGGGCTCTTGTGGAGGTGCGGCTATCTTATCGATGTATACTTTTTGTTTTTTATATAAATCAACAATCTTTGCCAAGAACTTACCAATTTTCATAGTAATTTTCTTAGATTTAGTTTGTCTACCTTTCGAATCAGAATCCCATTTCAATTCTGGATACTCTTGTATCGCAGAAATCATCCCCTTATCCCAATCAACCTCATAACCCTGTGTTTCGAAGAATGAAATAAATTTACCAATTTCAGTAGACTCATCTTTCGTTGGAAAATCAATTATAAGGCGTGTTTTGTCTTTAAAAACATTACCTAGGGATAAAGCGCCGTCGAGAGCGATATCATCAAGAATGGATTCTATGGATTCCATTTCACCTTCTGTTACTTCTCGGAGCACACTTTCAGAACCTGCATATAAATCAGTTGTTTTTGACCCAGGATTGATAAGTTTATCTAGATTTTCTAATAATCTTACTGATTTAAGCAGTATTTGTTCATTACTAAGCATTATTTCTCCAGTCGCAGTAACTGCAAGATAGTTCGTCCGTCAAGATCATACCACAGTTAGGGCAACACTCATTTTTTGTTGTAAAAGTCATAATTTACTCCTCTTTGTCGATATTTGCACGCTCTTGCCAGTCGGATGACACGCTATCTTCTTTTATTGGACCGCCCTTTGCCCATGTTCGGCAAGATCTGGCACTGTGGCACTTAAAGTGGTGCATCCAACAGTACCCAAGTAGACCATCTTCATCAGAAGTCTCTCCTGGCATGCACTGCAGCATTCGAGGAGATATATCAAAAGCAACGCAGTTACCACATTGCGATTTCGTAGCAGCTTCGGTGGTTGTATTCCAGTATTCTGCTATGCTTTCCCAGTAATCTCCTGGTTCATCAACGTTTAAAGGTCCATATTGGACGTGTTCTGCTTGAATAGCAGAATCTCTGTTCTTAGTATTGAGTTCTATGTCTTGAGTTGCCGGCGGGCACACTAAACTTTTTGCTTCCTTAATAAACTTTTTAAAATTTTCTAATATTAGTTTCATAACTTACTCCGCAACCGACTTAGAACCACGGCATTTCCACTTCTTACGGGATAATGCATTGGCACAAGGGGGATTTTTACACTTTTTAATCTTTGCTGACCTTGCGCAGTACGCATCACCTTTTTTAGTGCCGGGTCTGATACGGTCTCCACCGCCTTTTGCTTGTCCTTTCTGTCCGAATGAGCGACATTTTCCGTCTACTCGCTTAGCAAAGCGCTTTCCTTTGGAGGGTTTGCAAGCTTTTTTCTTTTTCTTCTCTTCTAAACTGTCCATTAAAATAATATCGCCATCTTCGTGGACTTCTATGTTACTCGAAGAGTTTATAATCTTATTTATCTCTTCTTTTGATGCCTTTGTGTGTTTTTTCAGTGCGTCCATACCGGCAGCACCACCCTCATCACGCAAAGCTTTGATTACTTTTGATTTTAAATCAGAAGCTTCTTCTTTAATTTTTTCATAAGAGCCCGCTGCGCCCTTTTTTGTGCCTTTTGCTCGCTGGTGTCCATCCCAGCATCTCAATTCATCAAGCACTGCGCTCAATTCTTCTCGTATAATCTGATCTAAATCCAAGGGAAGGTTTTCGTTTGTAAACTTAAGGTTTTTAGGAACATCTAAGCCGCGATCTTTGTAAGCTTTTTCAGCCTGCTTGGTAGTAATCTCGCCACTTCTAAGTCTCCTTATAACCGCCTTGCTGAAGTTTTGAGCACTAACTGCTGATGAACGTGTTGCTTGTGACTCTTTCTTGGAGTTGCCCCAGTTTTTGGCACCAACTTTGCGACACTTAACGAGAGCACCAGAAGCGTAAGCACTTGGCCACACTTTATAACGTGACTTTACCTTATTATAGCATGCATCTTTCTTGGTTTTCTCTTTCTTTTCCTCGTCAAGTACTGCCTTCAATTCTTCACGAATGATCTGTTCTAAATCCATGGATAATTCCTCATTTTTAAATCCTTTGCAAGCGCTTGGAGTAGGTCTGCAGCGTGGTTTTTTTGATCTCTTCTCACCATCAGAGCGCCCACAGGACTTACACTTACCATCACGACACGTGTTGCAGTCAACCCAGCCGCCTTTTTTGCCAGGAGCACCTTTACGCTTAAACCAGTCACCTAAATTCTTCTCCGAACTTGGTTTTTTGGTTAATTTGCGCTTCTTTTCATCGATGTTTCCATAAAGATCATTCATTATTAGACATTCTCCAGTACTTTCTCCAATAAATAGATCGGAATCTCACTATTGTCGAGGTCTTTTATTTCTTCTAAGTTCGCCCACTTCCAATCATCGTGCTCTATTTCACCAGTTATGGGATTTGGAATGTCGACGTTTATTTCTCCTGACCACTCTCTCGTCAAAAAGTAGTGCTTTTTTGGCTTAGGTTCGCCCAAATAGGTCAGATTTTCTATATTGCACACTAAGCCCGTCTCTTCTTTTAACTCTCGACATGCGCCATCCTCGATAGAAGAGTCCTCATCATCGATATGACCTCCAGGGATAGTCCACTGCCCCCCGCGCTCATCGATATTTGAACGTCTAATAATAAGAAATCGCTGCTTATCATCAAGGCAAGCAACGATCCCCACATCTTTAAGTTCACCTTCGGTTAAAAAGTTGTTCCATTTAACGTTCATTTACAGCACAGGCTTTCGAATTGCTGAGTAAAGAAGAACACAAAGGCTGAATTGCAGTCTTCATATCCAAATTGTATACCGGAACAATCCAAACCATATTCTCCTGAACTTGTAAATCTGGTTTCCTCTCTACATCTACCCCCCACAAAATACCAACGACGTGACCCTTGGAGTTGTAAATAACCGATCCAGAACAACCAAACCACCCATAAGTGTTTAACATTATTTGTGTTCCGCGCCCGTCAAGCTCCTCGTATCCAGCAACTCTTCCTCGGTAAGTCATCAAACTGTGCCAAGATGGAAAACCAGAATAAGTAATTTCTGTGCCAACTTCGGCGATATCACCAACCGGCTTCCACTTCATCGGTTTTGCAACTTGAAATGGAGAGATGGCGTATAAGACAGCAATATCATGTACAGGATCTGAGTGGACTAAAACACCCCAGATGCTTTCTCCTGCGCTTTGCAACATATACTGAGATCCTACTGCTCCAGATGCTACATGCTGAGCGGTGACGACCAGCTGCAAGTCATAATATTCTATTAGGCTCCCTGATCCGTGACCGTTTCCTGACAGGACCCTCACTGAAGCCTGCCTGACTCTCTTTTCTACCATCGTCATAGAAGAGCTTACATCGACTACTTTAATAATATTCTCCTCTACTGTTTCCTTTTGTACCCCTGCTCCAAGACCAAATAGAGCAGTAATCAGCCCCAGACTTGCAAATAAATTCATCATTATATTCAACCTCCGAACTTAATTAGTATTAGGCAGTGCGTTCTCTTATAAAAAAAAATAAAAGATAGCAACCCAAGAACAAAGAAAAGCCGACAATTGCGATATTAACCACAATGCCGGCTTAATAGAAGCACCTATATGGGCTTTTATCTAAAATTTCTTTTCTATCATTCGGTCAAACCATCAGATAACAACTCAATCTGCCCGGCTGATATATCAATAGTATATTGCTGTTTAATTAAATAGACCAGTACTGAAGGATACCTCGTTTCCTCTGCTTTAAAAATTCCAGACAACACTATACCCGACAAAATATATTTGTCGCCATTGTGATCATACAACGTTAGACTAACTAAAGATCCAATTGGCATATACCAAGAGACTTTTGATCTTAAATGGTCTCTGCTTTTTGCTGGATCCATTCTTCAGCTTCTTTGCTGGTATTAAAAGTCTCAGATAAGCCTGTTAGATATCGACTAGTTGCTGTCTCGATCGCAGCCCATTGCCACTTCCAGTCAGATTCCTTACACAGAATAAGAGCACCACTGACTGATAATCGAAGCTTTTGTTCATAATCGATCTTCTTGGTTGCTAATAGAGATGATAACACCTTTTTTTTGTTGATTGTGAATCGATCGACTTCTATATTGACAACTTCCGACTCACGTGTCTGCTCACAGTCAGCTCTGATGATTTTAAATTCTACTTTTCGGAGCTTTGCGGAAAAATTAGGTTTAATCTCTCGCTCGAATATTTCAGTCATAGTTTCTTCACCGGACTCAAAAACAGCAATAGGGGATTTTGCCCTTTTTCCATTCTTAAAGACCTTGTATACGTTCCAGTTATAATTCAAAAGTTTCTCCAGTTATAGAATGCCAATCGTAAGTTCCTACCGCTATTGATAGCTTAAGTCCCTCTTCCTCTAATAATGTGCCCATTGGGCTTTCTTCATATTGTTCTTTCACAATATTATTAATCCATTTAACTTCCCAAACATAAACGTCATCTTCTATCATATCGATGTGATGACACCTGTTGATTAAGATTCCAATATGACCTCCTAAATTATCGACTACAATGTCACCTACGTTTAGTATAACACATTCAATCGTTTCGCGCAAGTCTTTGTATGATGAGTAGTTTGAATTCATATACTAATTACTACTCAGAAGCAGGAATAGCCCTTCTTCAATCATATTATTTATCCCTTTTTCGGGATAAGGTATGACCCGCGATACATTAATAGACAAATCAATGGTTGCCCAAGCAATATCCCAAGCTTTTATAGCTGGGTAATATATTCCATTGATTGTACACTCTTCTATTATGATTATCTTAGATATTAATATACCAGTTTCCATGGTACGTAAATCTATTATAATATCTGCAGCTGCTAGGTTATAATCAGACTTGCTCACACATTAAATAGCGCGGCGGTCGACCTAAATTGTTCTGATCCAAATATGTTGATTTTTATGGACGCAGTTAATAATCTCAGAGGTTTCCTTGTCGTTATCATCGCAGGACAAGTGAGGTACAAATAAAAAACTGTCTTTTGTTCTTTGTTTTGTTCTAAGGTGATTATTAATGAGACTGTCCAGGCTCTCTGGGTCGTCTGATACTGTGTCTCTTGCGTTTTCCTCGCTAGCGGCTTCGAAGCTGGCGCTGAGGAACATAACTAAGAGGAATAAATACTTCATATGATTTTAGCCCTTGATGATACGACTTAAGTAGTTCATTAAATAATGTTAGTCCTAAGAATTAATAACTACATACTGACCAAGATTCCCGTGAAATGTCCAGGTTTCATATCCAACTTTAGGAAAGTATATAAGCATCATAGGGGATTTAGCATCAACCTTCCGAACATAGCCGAGTCCACGCTCTTCCAAGTGGGGGTTACTCGACGCAGGTGTCGGTACATATTTAATCCACGATCCAATGATGGCTGGCTCCCTATCAGATTTCAAATTTTAATCCGGTCAATAATATATGGGTGATGGAAGGAGAGATCTTTATAAAGCTTCTTGATAATCTGTTTTGAGATATCTGCCATTTCTTTCTGAGTACTCTTATCACTCATAATAGTTTTAAGCTCTTCTTTTACTATTTTTTCTACCGACTTTTCTACTTCGTTCTTGAGTTCATCTTTGATCTGCTTTTTGATCATTCGCTCAATATCGTTCTTATCTGTTTTCGTTAGCTCTTCGTTTATAAGAAGCTTAAGTTCTGTGACGGTAAATTTCATTCATGAATCCTCGAATATAAATAGTATTATTCACTGGTTTGTGACTTATCTTTTAATATATAGGCAGGTTGTAGGTGTTTCATCGCAACCATCATTTTTTCGCCACTATAAAGCCATAGAACTTCACAACTACCACCCGGATTATATAAGCGGTCAAACGTTGAAGGCAGCTGACCAATGACGATTCCAATTTTATTAGCTAAAGGCGAAAAATCAAGCTCATAACCGACAAATAACACCAAGTCACCGATATTAAAATTATCTTGTTCGTGTGGGTTAGTCTGTTTGTTTGCTAGCATTAATTTTTTGCTCTTCTTTGATTGGCAAGATTTCTTCAGTGAGCCACTTATCGCACTCAGGGCAGCGAGCAGGCAGCCGAGCAATCATGCCAGTTCTGCAATGATAACACACGTGTGTCAGTTTCGTTTTCATAATATCTATTATACCATTGATTTGGGCAATAAACAAGAAAAAAGCTTATTCGATAAGTAAAAGATAGTCACCGTTGAACAGTCCTGTAGTGTTGCATAATGCGCGTGAGGGGTGTGTAGTCCAAGTAACCGTATACTCTCGATCATGGTAGGCTTCAATAACCACACCAATATATAGATCATCAACAGATGCATTCCCTGCAATTATTTTTCGATACGCCGGCGCAACAGTCACCAAATCTCCAACGTCAAAACTGCGCGATTCAGCCAGAACCTTATGCAAGCTTTTAAATACGTGAGCATCAGGGCTTATCGGTGTCCAGTGCGTCTCTTTTAATAATTCACCCGAGCCGCTAATAGCGCTTATAAACTTTTTGCCAGAAGATTCATCGCCCATGCGGTATATAGAACGTTCCTGCTTGTTTTACGAATCGATTTTTTTTCCCTATATTTTTTTTGCCAACCAGCACACACTAGCAAACCTTCTAGCTTACATTTTTCCTCTGCTAATCAAAGTTAAAGCACCTGCTCCAATCTTAATCGTGCAAGGTGGATAACCAAATAACATTAATGAGTCGAATTCTGTTCTACGAATATTAAAAAAATGCACGGTAAGGATATCCCCAAGATGTCCAGCGCCAGAAATTGTTGTTTTGCCTAGCACAATACCAATGCGACCGGGTTTCTCTGGATCCAACCAAGGAGATCGATCTATTAACTCACTCTTTGGATTATCTTTATTGTAAACAATACGAGGAGGGTCTGCATTCCAAACTAAATCTCCATCATAAAACTGTTTAAGCTCAGCAGCCATTATTAACTCACAGCCGCTGTAAATATTATAATGCCAATCAGTCGTCGTACAATTAAATCTAAGTCAAGCCATGGGCGCCCACGCGCCGGCAAAGCTAATAGGGTGCTAGCAACGTTGGCGCGGAATAGGGACAGTGTTGGCTAATGATTAATTTTTTGTTGGTTTCAGCGCTGCTAGCATCGATTTTGTGCCGTGACGTTTGATCGCTTGACGTATATCCCCTAAAGGGAACTGACCGTCGCTAGCGAACTTCCGAAGCAGGTGAACATATTTGCGTCCACCGTATTTTCTAGAACGTGATGCCATCCATTTAACAAGCAAGACCACATCAGAATCGTCGATATCGAGGTTATCGCTAGCATCCATCCACTCTCTCCAATCGTCCCATAATGCCATGGCATCGTCAAACTCTTTTTCTTCAGGTGGTATTACGGGCTCTGGTGGTAACTTTGCTTTCGGTTTCGGCATGCGCGCAGGGTCCACGTCAAACCCTAACGCGGGATCGAACACTTTAGCCTCTGTCAGAACAGCGCTAAGCTCTTCCTTGATAATCTGCTTAAGTCTTACTTTGGTTATCTTCATTGTGTCGCGACTCCTTAATCTGTTGTATACGAATGTAAATAGTGTATTGTGTGGTATAAGTCTGGAAAATTTTAGGCGCAATATTTTTGCCCGCGTGGCAGCTGCCGTTGGTTTTAATCATATCTTTTCGAAGAGATCCTTAGAACACCAGGTACCTGTCCAATCATTTTTGTATGCTATTTTTATTTCGGTGGTTTCCGCGCTAAGCTCAAGTACAATGCAAATAGCATGGGCGTAATATAGCTCATAGAACTTATGCTTAAGCGCTATATCCCTCATCTTAACTAAATCTCCTACTTCGAAGTCTTCCATATCTGCTATTTTTTATTCCTGGGTTTTTTTGGGATTCCGAATATCTCGGAAAATATTGGCGGTATTGTGAATGTCCTAAGCGCAGCCTACACAGTTAACCAATCCATGGAGACATACATTCGGGTATAGGGGGTAGGGGGGGTCCCCCACGTTAATCAAATTCTATCTTCATTAAGGGAAAGCTCAACTAAGTTACTGTAATCATTAATGATTTAAAATGCACACTTAAGCGATACTGTAGCATATTGTATACAAATTGCTTAATATTCCACTTAATTTGCTTATCATTAGCCAATATGAGCTCATATGTCGATTAATATTAGTGTTAATTATAGCATATGATTATAATATAAGCAAGGGTTAATAGTATAAGCTTAGGCTAGCATGCTATAGCGCTAGCGTACCGTAAGCTTATCTTATTTAATCTCCGTCCATGGAGCTGCTAGCTATCTCTTAGCTTATTCTATTATAGCATATATTAGTCTAGACTGTCAAGCATTATGTTATATATTGCCGGCGGAGATGCCGGCACTGTAACTGATACATTAACGCACTATTAGCTAATCGTAGGCAATACGTATTAGATGGTTCTGTTAAGCATTCGGGCAATATGGGGAAGGCTGTTAGTCTGTTGGTCCTGTTGGTGTCTACGTACTAAACCCCCACACACAGTTCTAACAATTTATAAATACGACAAATAACATAATAGCATCATATAACCTAACTAACCTTTACTAAACTACCTAAGACCACTTACATTATAACGGGTTAGAGTTAACTTAACTCCGAGTGTACATTGGATTTAGATACTGTAATACCTAATGATGCTTGTCTTCTTACTATTACTCTTGCTTAATAACTTTCGTTAACTTGGGTTTGTTTTATATTCTTTATAACATCTCTCGGACCTTTTCATTCGTTTCGTTTGTTTGATAAAGCTTCTTCATATGGTGCAGAAGGGAATGATCGATTAGTAAAGGGGTTGACTCTCCTGCAATCAGTATCTTATGGTTCTTGATTATCAGACCATCATCACGATGAGGAATAAGATCCTTTCCGATGTAAAGAGCTATCTTATTATTGATGTTTGGAGTCAGGCGACTTACCGTTCCAAACTTTACCAGATCACCCGGCTTAACTTGCATTCTTCTTTATCCCTTTGCCTTGTTGCTTAGAACTGCTCTAATTGTGGGTGAATAGATGGATGACCAGCCCAACGAGCTATAGACCAGTTAGCCTTAGAAGTAAATAGGGTATCATCCTTTCGTTGAAAGAATCGTGTCTTTGTCTTGTGCCATTCTTCTGTCTTTGGGCATCGTGCTAAGTGCTCTACTGCATACATTGCTGTACACAGTTTGTTATCCTCTAGGACGTCTGCTGTTAATACGATACCTGTCACTGTAATATCCAACATATCGATTAGCACTGTTTGATCTTTCTTAAGCTTCATGCTGTTATTAGTCACTTTGTTTTATTCTCTCTGCCGGTTATCTCTGGGATCTCTGTTCTCTCCTCTCTACTTCATCTTTCGCGCCTTCATAATGTGACGTTCTTCTACTGTTTCTACTTGTCCTGCGCCGACGGGTAGAACGTGATACCGCTTGGCACCTTTGCAAGAGGATACAATAGGCTCGGCATCAGCCTTAATTACTAGCAACTTCTTAGACTCCCAAGACCTGCCACGGTTTGGGCTAGTACTTCGAAGCTGAACCCAGGTTCCCTTACTGTACTTGGGTTCAGCGTGGTGCGCAGTTAGAACCCTCTTAGCGTACTTATTCTGCGTGATCTTGTTGTATTGTGCGAAAGATGGAACAAAGTCTTTATCCGATAATACGGTCTCAGAGACGTTATGAAAGTAATTTGTACCATGCTCATAATAGTGTGCTAGCACCATAAGATCATCTCTCATACCGTTCTTGTTCGCCCTGTAGTCTACAGCGAACTGTTCACGTGTAAGCTTAATCTCAGGCGTGTTCTCGGATTCAATCTTGCGCAGGGTTGCTAGTTGATTGGGTGACATATGATAATGCGCGCTTGTTGCCTGTCTTTGCAGACTTTCAACAAAGCCGCTCGACCAGCTATTTGGCTCAACTAGTTCTTTAAGGTTGTTAAGTCGATCGAGCATACTCTTATTAGCGTCTTCTGCTTCTGATAACTTAACTGGATCATATCTTTCCTCTAGCCTTTGCACCCAGGCAGCGCGCCCGGCAGACAAAGACCTCTTTGATTCATAATAACACAAGAGGCTTTCAACTAAGTTAAGATCATATTCTGAAAGACTGTTATTAGACTTCAAGGCTAGCAGTCGGGTTCCGTAAGTTACTCTAGGCATATTTCAAGCTCCTCCGTTGCTGCTTTCGCGCTTGGCGTCTTCAGCGTCAAGCTCCGCCAGATCCTTAGCAATGTCCGCAACAGTGAGCTTGCGAGTTTTGCGCGCTTTGTTTGCTGCGCGATCCAGCGCTCCCCAACGCCTAGAGTTAGCTGGATGCTTGCAGACGTGCAGGTTTTCGATTCCAAGCGCGCTAAAGCGCCTCAGAGCGCCTGTAGCTGCGCGCAGGCTGTCAGGCTTGGTTAGGACCGTCTCGCGGGCAGAGAGCCGACCAGCGGCATCTAGGGATAGGTGGGTCTTGCTTAGGTAATACTTCATTCTTTCGCTTCCTTGATTGATGTATACATTATCTCATATGCGAGAGGGAAAGTCAACCCGGTTCTGTCAAGGGGTTGTCAAGTCTTTTCGACATCCGATCAACCATCTACAGCTATGATCCGCTCGTTGGTTTTAAAGTAAGGGCGATCTGCGTTAGCTTTGTTCGTCATCCACATCCTCTGACACTTGCTAGCGATAGGCTTAGGCGCGCACAAGTCTGTTAGCACGATATGACCATCAAAGCCCTGTTCGTTAACGTACTTAGTTGGGGCGTTAAAGCAAGTACCGCCATTCAATACCCGCTCAGTGACCCTAGTTTGTCCCTTCTTCCAGACATATACCTTATCTTTTGCAACTTTTGTATCAAAGGGAACGATCGTGAATTCAGCAATTTGAGCTAGCTTGTTCAGTTCTGAGAAAAACATAGCCAGCATATTATCATCGACAGATCCAGACTGATCGATACTAATCGCAATCTTTGCGTGACGGCGCACGCGCTTACCAGCGTGAACACGAGGAAAGCGCTTGTTAAGGCGTCGAGGAGTCGATTGCTTATCAGACCGCTGAGATGTTTTAACGAAATACCTAAGAACCTTACGCCAATCGATCTTAGTTGTAATACGTTCCATAATCGACTGGCGCATACTGCGGGAAACTGTACCCCAACTGCGAGACTTTTCAGCTTCTTCAGCTGCGCTCTTGATAGCATCCTTTAAGCGTTCTTTGGCGATCTCCTGGGTTGTACTGTCACCCTCTCCAAATCCTTCGTGAGAATCAAAAGAATCAGCACCACCAAAAGGATCACCACCAGAGGGATCGCCACTCTCGCTAGAGCCTTCCCCACTCTCGCTGGAACCCTCGCCCTCTTCTTTCTCCTGCTCTTCCCCCATCTTCTTAAGTGCTATCAAATACCACTCATAAGACATACAAGACGGAAGATCTTTAAATGGACCCTCGCCAGGAAATACTCCAACCATAGGATTGCCCGATGGCATCATAGGACCAGGGTTTGATTCGCTTGGCAGCTTTCCCTTCATCTCTGGCAAACCGTTAATAGCGAGATCCATCGCGATATTATCGATACGCTGAATACCCTCGGATGGCTTGCGTCCGGTAACGTGTTCGAATATGAGATGATAAAATTCGTGCATCAGAACGCCAAGCTTGTGTTCATCGCTCAGCGCTCCCATGAACTCAGGGTTATACAACAATTCAAACTGCGCTGTATCCGGGTTCATACGGACACCGGCGGTAGGAATCGCGTTAGTTGGAGTCTTATCAATTCGCCGCGAGATAGAAGCAAAGAACGGCTCTTTGAGCAGCAGGCGCGCAGCGTGCATATTAAGGTTGAAAGCGATGGGTTCGGGCTTAGGATCTTCAGTGTTCATCATGTATACATTATCTCATATGCGAGAGAGAAAGTCAACCTAGTTCTGTCAAGTAGATGTCAACTCCCACTCGGCAGCTAGCTCCGTTTCGCTAACTGAGATCTCCTTTCCTGTCGATGGGTTGATGACTTTATAAGCAAGGCGCGTACCGCCCCACTTTTCCGATTTAAGATCATCTTTCGATGTTCCGTAACGTGGGCGATGCGTATCACGAACTTCGATCACAATGTGCAACGCAGCAGATCCGCTAGCGGATCTGCGCACGATTAGCTCGCCTTTGACCAAAGGTCTATCAATTGTTGATAGACTCTTAATCATCGCCAAGCGGCGCGATCTCACTGATTGCCGCCAAGGATTTCAACAAGGTGCTCGGAAACACGTCGACCGCTAGCGGATTGCGCCTTGTGGAGCGCGATCACATTCTCAATCTTCTCGGTATCGCCGATCGCTGTCCAGAGCTTCATGGCGACCTCGCTAGGGAGCGTTACAAAGTACTCCGCAAGGTTCGAAATCTGATCAGCGGAAAGTTCGACATCAAATACCTTCGAAGCTTCGAACTTCTCAATCATTGCAGAATGATCATTAATGCCCCACTTTGCTGTCTTATCGATCTCTCCTCGTTCTAGGATATCTTCGATCGAAACCTGCCATTCGTACTTTTCAACAAAATCACGAAAGGATACAGCTGCTTCAAAGCCAACAAATGCGGTTGCGAGATGAAAGAGCAGATCGCGATCGCCTTCCTCATCAAACACACCAGCCGGCACCAGGGTATCGTTAAGGCGCGTCCAAGATCGACGAGAAGGATAAACCTTATTAGGCTCGTAATCCCCAATGTGCTCCAAATGTGTGCGGTTGTGATTGATGAAATCCCACAAAATGCCGTTGACGTTAGCCTGAGCCCACTTAAGCCAATCCTCAACAGAGGGATCCACGTCAAATACAGACCATCGATCCAGTTCTGCCGGATCCATCTCTCCAACTTGGTATTGTGAACCGTGATCACCGCCATTGACAGCTGCGATAATCAAAGTATCAGGGTGCAAATGCCAACCGTTAATCTTGCGGCTATCCGTCAACTCAAATAAGCCTTGACGAACTTCCATTACTGCGCGATCAACCTCATCGAGAAATAGCACAACTGGGTTAGCGCACGCGGTTACTAGCCAGTCGGGAGCGTTCCAAGTGGTTGCCTTGCGCCCATCGATCTCGGAATCTGCGGTATCTGGCAATCCCAACAGATCGCCTTCCGTCATTTGAGAGGCGCGACGTTCGATAATCGGCAGCCCACGCTCTTCAGCAATCTGATAAACAACTTGCGACTTTCCGACTCCATGACGACCGCGAATAAGGACGGGCAACTTGGCTGCAAGAATGTGGGGTACAACTGAGGTAAAGGTTGCGAAGTCTACGGACATATTTTATTGCTCCTGGGGAGTGATTGGGCGGTTCTCTATCTTACTTAGTAAGTATACCACAATGTTCAAACGAAAGTCAAGCGGGTTCTGTCAAGGGGTTGTCAACGATTGCAACAAGCTGGATGATCCCAGTTTTCATATTGCCAGTCGCTGATCTGCTCATCCTTGCATAGACCATCGACCCAGTTATTCCATTCCTCGGATCTTGCTGGATAGTCTGGGATCCCATCTTGCTCGTAAGCCTCTTGGACGTAAGGAAGAATGTTTTCTTCAAATTCGGCGCAAGCCTGGACCCAGGTCATAACGTGTGGAAGATTTTTAGCCATTGCTTAAGCTCCTTTGCTCATTGATGTATACATTATCGCATATGCGAGAGGGAAAGTCAACCCGGTTCTGTCAAGGGGTTGTCAAACAAGTTTACTGACAGTCTGTCACAACGTTGTCAACTTTGACACTAGGATAGCAGACTGCACGATTAATATAGTCGATATCATCAGACAGCGCGCTAAAGGCTTCGTTAACTCGAATTCCGTCGCGCGTAGCTATTGGCTCCATCGGAAGCGCGCGCAACAACGGGCTCTTGGGCATCGACACTAATCCGCTAAGGATCAGCATCTCAATCGCATCTTGCATATCGGATTCTACGCCCTGTACAGCGTAGATCGATCGATCCTCCACATCGGCAATTCGCGATAGTATATGGTATTCCTCTTCCGTTAGGTTAAGTTCGCGGAGTTCTGCGCTTGTTAGCTTGTGATTGCTCATTCTTTACTCTCTCTCATTTGATGTATACATTATCTCATACGCGACAGAAGAAGTCAAGCCTGTTCTGTCAAGTGGATGTCAAGTCTTTTTCGTTAGTCGCTCAGCGCGCCACCCCTCATTCAGGGGCATAATGATCCGCTTTCTTGATTCCCAGCACCTTGCGAGCCTTGGTTACCCAATCATCTTCTTGATCTTGCCATTTTGGCTTAAAGTAAATGAAGGTGTTACGTCGTCCTTTTGAATTGCCCTTCGAAGGGAAAGCTTCCTTACGAGACATAACTTTCATATCCTCAGTAGGGATAGCAGTTAGAGCTTCGTGGGGGGCTACAAAAACTGATTGAGTTCGTTTGCTTCTAACAGCATCCACACTAGTATTTGTCATTCTTGCGGAATATGGGCCTGGCTTTTTGCCACCCAATTCACCCATAGAAGAACAGCGAATAATATACCGGTCCCTTGATTGATCAACGCCGCGTCTGTCATCGATATAAGATGCTAGATCAATTGCTGTGACTAGTCCGACTGTCTGTCGATCTCGTGTCCATCGACCGCCAGAATCATAACCGCTACGAGTCTGAATCACCAGTGATCCGACCGCGATCCCTTCATCTCTTAGTATCCCTGCTGCCTCAGCGCGGTCTTTCTTGATCTGGTACGTAAGGATCTTATAATCGTTGGCAAGATTCTCACACTTGCGCCGATCGTGACCGGAATGCCGGCAATAACTACAGCGCTTCTTCGAACTTTGGCGCTCTTCCTTGGCTACTTTCTTGCCAGTCGCTAGATCTATGTTTGTGCGGCTTAGGTATCTCTTACGCTGCGTTTCAGCACACTGATCATAATAATCTGCTTCTTGTTCCTTCCGTTCAGCAGTGCAAGTCGCGTGCGCTCCGGTTACTGCTCCGCTCCTCCAGCTAGCGGCTACCCAGATAGACCTAAGATAGCTCTTCTTTAACTCCTCAGTGAGCTTAGCACACCCGCGCCTGTTGTGCCCTTTGGCGTGACAATATCCGCATCTTACCGTTCCGTTCCAAGACATATTTCTTTCTCTCCTTAGTTGATGTATACATTATCGCACAAGCGAGTGTAGAAGTCAACCGGGTTCTGTCAAGTAGATGTCAAGAAATATAACCCAGCTTGAACCTGACATATGCAGCCGGCACTAGTGGATCCTAGGCTTTCCCTTTCGCGTTCGGGTTCCCAGCGTTGTACGCTACGTGGCGCATCGGTCGACCGCCGATCGGACTATTTGAGCTTGATAGATGACCTCCGTAACCTCCGTTATGCCCAGTGTTGTCCTTCCAGGCTGAAGCGTAAGCTTGACGATCTTCCTTAGACTCAAAGGCGACGATCGAGATTGCAGCTGTCTTGCCATCTCCAGAAGTCAAACCCAGATACCTGACAGCCGTCTCAGTTCCCAATTCCTCAACACAAGAAGGGCATTCGTTGATCTTTCCTCCAACTTGCTGTTTATAGTGACCGTTAAGGTTGAATGTTGCTGCGCAGTGCTTACATGTTTTTATATTCATTGTCTTACTCTTATCTTTACCATTCAACCGGATCGTTAGCGATAGGGGCGGGAATCGTGCCACCCATCATACGGGCGGCGCGCCGGTCAGCGCCGCAAGAACTGTTATTTTCTGGTTGCTGTTCTTTCTCTGCTATCTCATCGCCTGATCGTGATAACTGCGCAGCTGCTTCGAAGCCGATAAAACTATTCCGACTGTTAGAATTGCAGCTGTGACTTGATATAAGATCTCGTAATTCCATATCCAAGTTAGACAAGGATATTTTTTCTTCTTCCTCTCCAATGGAGAGGAGCCGGTAGCCGGCGCTGAGTTGCAAGTCAAGGATTCGATCGCCTATCAAACCCAGCAACAGTGACGCTTCTTCTTCCTCTAATTCAAAATTAATGTTACGGCGTTCTCGCATACGTTCATCTCCAGATTACTTAAGTATTATCTCACAGGCGCGCTAAGAAGTCAAGCCTATCGTGTCAAGAAAATGTTAGGGATCTCTGCTGGGGTCGCCGTTCTCGTCGCGCACACCCACACACTAGTCTTACTATAACTCCCGAAAAACAATTATTAGGTTAAGTTATTCGGGTTTAGATGAAGCGTAGAAATAGCCCACTTGAAAAACAATATTCAGCAGACTGCTTAATCCGTGGATTCGTTCAAGACACTGAATCCACATAACCATATTTAAACAGCAGAGATCCCTAACAAAGGATATAAATAGTTAATATTTTTGTGTAGTAACTGATCAAGCCTCTGCTGGAGGGTGGTTGCTTGCAAACAAAAGCAGCCGTGTATCTAGATCCGACGGGTTTTTTAAAGCCTCATCATACAACAACATCATAGCTAATAGGCTCTCCATTCGATATAGTGTTAACTCAAATGGTGTTGCGATCTCTGCTTGTTCGTTAGTCTGTTCGGGTGTCATCGACATACCACTCTGCTCCTGATGTTTTGTTCTGGTTCTTTCTTCATCCTGTATACATTATCTCACAGGAGTCAGATGAAGTCAAGCGCATTCTGTCAAGAGGGTGTCAATCATCATAATGTTCATAGTTGTAGTTCCGAGTTGTCAACTTTTACCATAATTCCTAAGTCTAGATAATCGATTTCAGTGTTCAAGACTTCCAAAAGCAAGCGCAGATCTTTGTTGTTCGTTTCTGATAAATCTAAAGGCTTAAAAGTTATATCTTTTAGAGCTATAATCGCCTCTGGGTTGTATTGCACCGGAAACCTACGAAGAGGATCCCCTTTTTTTAAAAAAGATTCGAGATCTATCGCAGATCTGATCTCCAAGTAAACGAACAAATTTGTGATCGCATGGATCAGCGCTCCCTTCTCGGTTAAATGCGCTTGTGTCGAACATAAGCCCTGTTCTACGTCGAGCATAGTATAAATCATCATATGGTGAATATCGCTATAGCGTGAAATAATCAATAATTGGAGGAAGGAATACCAGGGTAACCACAAACCCAACAATAATCGATAAGACCATGACAATAGTATCTAGCAGCTTAGACATTACAGCACCATACCACGCTCAGCGGCGCTCAGATTGGTTTGAAAGCTTTTAGTTTTCTTTATCAGGGTCGACATCATATATACATTATCTCACAAGCGAAAGAGAAAGTCAAGGGTTCTTTGTCAAGAGACTGTCAGCAGAGCTAACGATTATTAGCTCGCTTGTTGCTTCCCATGTAGAGCTATTAGCTGGTCCGCCCCAAAATACTAAGTTCATTGTTCGATTATCAGCGCCGGCTGTTGAGGTTTTTCTGACAACCCCAACAGTCATATTGTCCATAGATTCATCAGTACGCATATTATGAATAGAAACATCAGTGATCGATATTACGAGATCTCCAATTCTAGGCGGCGGTCCATTATTATAAGTTCTGTTTAGCATTACAACTCCTCCACGTGAATTAAGTGCATTTCATGGAACTTAAGAATCTGTGAATTTGTCATATGAACCCACCAAATAGATCCGCCTTTCCCCCAAGCTTTGGCAACATTAGCGCGTGGCGTTGGATTCCAAAATTCTTCATCAGATTCAGGGCGCGCCATTGTTTGAACAGTGGCAAGCCCAATCAGATGACCCATACGACTAGCCGGCATGCTATAAACGTGAACGTTGTCAGTGATCCTTACTAGATCACCTTTTTTAAAAATCCTCATCATCCTCTTCCAGCGAGTCAGACCATGGATCATACTGCCACGATCGTTCATAATAACCATCTTCGTTATAACCAGCTTCGCTAAAGCTGAATTCACGACGATAAACGCTTTGATCTTCTTCCATAAATCGATCCGACATATCTGTAACAACCTGTTCTAAAAGATCTTCAAGATAACTTAATTCTTTGAAGGCTTCTTCTTCTGCGCTCTTAGCTTTATCGATAAGTTCTTGCTTTTCTTTCTTTTCTTGCTTAAGCCGAAATTCGTTTAAATCAACAACATTATCAGAATCATTATTATCGTTATAACTCATTTTTATCGCATCTTCATCTTGATGCGGGCTGGCACACCGGGAGAGGTCCAAACACTACCCAAAGAATTCCAGACAACTGGATCCATACACTCATCAGCATATCGCCTGGCCAGGTTAACGTGAGAGCTTGTAGTTTGACTGTGATAGTTTGCAGTATTCGCTGTATAATCAGCAATAATTGTCCGACCATCCGGAGAGCGCCGACCAATCTTCAGCGAATAGGAAAATAAATCACCAGCTGCATTGCAGTGCAAGGAGCCATTACCATTGCGCGCGATTTTTCCAGACTGCCAAGCTTTTACTACGTTTTCATTCTTCATTGTTTCTTGCTCACTTATATGGCGGGGTTGGGGGCTTCTCTATCTTACTTAGTAAGTATACCACGAGAACGAAAGAAAAGTCAAGTCGATCTTGTTAAGTTGATGTCAAGAGATCCTAAGCTGAGCTAACGAGTATCAACTCGTCAGCAAGATATCCATTAGACACTAGCCCGCCTTGTTTGTGCTTCAACTCCAAACCACTTAAGCGGTATTCCTCTAGAGAAGGAGAGCTAATTAGTTTAGGTCCTAAATGATATACCTTAACTAAGGTCATACTAGTTGCAGGGCTACTAGAGACAGAGTGTATAATACCATACCTTCGATAAGCTAATTCATACTTTAATTTAACGATATCTCCTATCTTCATCTATTTTCTCTATATTTCTGTTAATTTGTTGATTAGGTTGTGTCCGTATTGTGGCTTGGAAAGAAAAAAATATGGGTCGAAAAATTATGTGTGATTGGCAGGCTCAATCTACATCAATCATTAAATCTTACATAAGGGATGCCGGCGGGCAGTTCCCCGCTTATGATCCCTCCGTGCTTACATATGATATCTACCACAAGTTGTCGAGGGACAAATGGGAATACTGTCTTTGTCAGGCTGCTGGGGCCTTCTGCATACTGCTCCAATAAAGGTTCTGGAGAAGATAGCATACCAATTTCGACTAATGAATATGAATCTGCATAGTTGGTCCTTGGGCGGCTGTAATGAAACTCACTAGCTTGCACGCTCATACTAAACCCGGATGCGCATTCGACTCTTTTATTCGGGCGATAATCGAAACTAGTCGACGCTGCCGATCCGCCAATAGGTCTCTTATTGAAATACATTCTTGTTCTCTTTTTTCTATTTTTAAAACTAGTTGACCATATGTCTGCGTGTCAGAACCGATCGCTCTCCAGCCACTTCTTAGATGGGATCATCGATCGCTCCTCAATAAGATAAGGGTGGATGCGCCCGCTGATAAAAACAATCCATCTTTGTGGGCTGTGGTGTTCCATCAGGATTCCACATGTCGCTCTTTTATTGTAATGGGGGTAGTCGATAGAACAGGTTTTTACCAGATCACCGACTTTAAACTTATTCATTCTTCTTTCTTGTCTATATTATACCA
>Ga0206131_10001887_pt1 | contig 26265 bp, 35 predicted proteins | sample Helgoland_Spring_FD_148636 | JGI IMG/M metagenome (GOLD analysis project Ga0206131, IMG submission 148636) | Pelagic subsurface seawater microbial communities from Kabeltonne, Helgoland, North Sea - Helgoland_Spring_Bloom_20160517_1 | ecosystem: Environmental > Aquatic > Marine > Epipelagic ...
GATGTGTTTAATTTGTCAGGAACTAATATTACTGAAATAAAAGGAACGGTTATGAATAGATGGGGTCAGGTAGTTTATCAGTTTAATACATTAGAAGCTGGATGGAACGGAAGAACAGTTTCTGGACTAGAAGCAGCGGAGGGCACCTACTTTTATCTAATTGATGCTGTTGGAGCAGATGGACAAGAGTATAATTACCAAGGTCCGTTTCAGTTAATAAGATAAGAAGATATGTTGTGATTTAAAAAAAGCTCTCAATTATTGGGAGCTTTTTTAAATTAAAATTCATAAAATAATTATTTAACCGATAAAAAAACAGTGTTATATATCCATTGTATTTCATTTTTTTTTATTGCTATTGAATTGTAATATGGTCCTCCAAAAATAAATTCATTAAAATTTTTGTAGGGGAGTAGGATAATTAAATAATTCGATTACCTTTGCAAACCCGAAAAAAGAAGATTAAGGGGAAATAACAGAAAAGAAGACAGTATGCCTACGATTCAACAATTGGTTAGAAAAGGAAGAAAGACAATGACTAAGGTTAGTAAATCAGCTGCTTTAGATTCTTGTCCGCAACGAAGAGGTGTTTGTGTAAGAGTTTATACAACTACACCAAAAAAACCTAACTCAGCGATGAGAAAGGTTGCAAGGGTGAGATTGACAAACGGGAAAGAAGTAAATGCTTACATAGGTGGTGAAGGGCACAACTTACAAGAACACAGTATTGTTTTGGTAAGAGGTGGTAGAGTGAAAGATTTACCTGGTGTGAGGTATCACGTGGTTAGAGGGGCTTTAGATACTGCAGGTGTTGAAGGTAGGACTCAGAGAAGATCAAAATACGGGACTAAACGACCTAAGAAATAATAATATTTAAGACGTAATTGTCATGAGAAGAAGAAAAGCGAAACAGCATATTATTTTACCAGATCCTAAGTTTAAGGATATTCAGGTAACAAAATTTGTAAACAACTTGATGCTTGCAGGAAAGAAGAGTACTGCATTTAGTATCTTTTATGATGCTATCGGTATTGTAAGTGAAAAGTCTGGTGAAGAAGCAAATGGATTAGATGTATTTAGAAAAGCTTTAGTTAATATAACACCAGGTGTTGAGGTAAAGAGTAGAAGAGTGGGTGGAGCAACATATCAAATACCAACTCCTGTTCGTGATAGCAGAAAAGATTCAATGGCTATGAAGTGGTTAATTGGATATGCTCGTAAAAGAAACGAGAAAACAATGAGTGAAAAGTTAGCCGCTGAGATTTTAGCTGCTTCTAAGGAAGAAGGTGCTGCTTACAAGAAGAAAGAAGATACGCATAGAATGGCAGAAGCTAATAAAGCTTTTTCTCATTTTAGATTTTAATTAGGATACATTATTAGTAATGGCAAAAAGAGATTTAACATACACACGGAATATTGGAATTATGGCCCATGTTGATGCTGGTAAAACAACAACAACTGAGCGTATCCTTTATTATACAGGGGTTTCTCACAAGATTGGAGAGGTACATGATGGTGCTGCTACAATGGATTGGATGGAGCAAGAGCAAGAGAGAGGTATTACAATTACATCTGCTGCTACTACTGTATTTTGGGAATATAATAATGAGCCTTATAAAATAAACATTATTGATACACCTGGGCACGTTGATTTTACTGTTGAAGTAGAGCGTTCATTGCGTGTTTTGGATGGAGCTGTTGCATTGTTTTGTGCATCTAGTGGTGTTGAGCCACAGTCAGAAACTGTTTGGAGACAAGCTGATAAGTACAAGGTGCCTAGAATTGGATTCGTTAACAAAATGGATAGAATTGGTGCTGATTTTTTCGGTTGTATCAAGCAAATAGAAGATAGATTAGGAGCTAAGCCTATTCCTGTGACAATTCCTATTGGAGCAGAGGATGACTTCAAAGGTGTTGTTGATTTGATTAAAATGAAAGCTATCATATGGAATGATGATAACAACGGAATGGATTTCGATGTTATTGATATTCCTGATGAGCTAGTTGATGAAGCAAATGAATGGAAAGAAAAGTTAGTTGAAGCAGTTGCGGAAAGTGATGATACTTTAATGGAGAAGTTTTTCGAAGATCCAAATTCAATTACTGAAAGAGAAATGTTAGATGCCATTCGTGTGTCTACTATTAATATGAGTATTAATCCAATTATTTGTGGATCTGCATTTAAAAATAAAGGTGTTCAGACATTATTGGATTATGTAATGGAGTTTTTACCCTCTCCATTGGATATTGGAGCTATTGAAGGTACTGATGAAGATGGTGAAGGCGTTTTGGTTAGAGAACCAAGAGCAGATGAGCCAATGGCTGCTTTAGCTTTTAAGATTGCTACGGATCCATTTATTGGACGTTTATGCTTTTTTAGAATGTACTCAGGAAGGTTAGATGCTGGTTCTTATATATACAATACTAGAACTACTAAAAAGGAAAGAATTTCACGTATTTTCCAAATGCATTCTAATAAACAAAATTCTATTGATTTTATCGAGGCTGGTGATATAGGTGCAGGTGTAGGGTTTAAAGATATTAGGACAGGTGACACTTTGTGTGCTGAAAAACATCCAATTATATTGGAGACTATGTCGTTTCCAGATCCAGTTATTGGTATTGCTATTGAGCCTAAAACTAAGGCTGATGTTGATAAATTAGGTGTTGGTCTTGGGAAGTTATCGGAGGAAGATCCAACATTTCAAATTAAAACGGATGAGGATTCAGGACAAACAATTATCTCAGGAATGGGTGAGCTGCACTTGGAAGTTTTAATTGATCGTTTAAGAAGAGAATTTAATGTTGAGGTAAACGAAGGTGAACCTCAAGTATCTTATAAAGAGGCTATAACTTCTGAGACTAACCATAGAGAGACGTATAAAAAGCAATCTGGTGGTCGTGGTAAATTCGGTGATATTGTTATAAACATTATGCCAGCGGATGAAGGGAAAACAGGATTAGAGTTCATAAACAAAATTAAAGGTGGAAATGTACCGAAAGAATACATCCCGTCTATTGAGAAAGGTTTTGAGCAGTCTATGAAAAATGGTGTTTTAGCTGGATACCCAATGGATAGTATGAAGGTGGAGTTGTTAGATGGATCTTTCCACGCTGTGGATTCAGATGCGCTATCATTCGAGATTTGTGCAAAAATGGCCTACAGAAATGCAGTTCCAAAATGTGGCGCTGAGCTATTAGAGCCAATCATGAAGTTAGAAGTTGTTACTCCTGAAGCAAATATGGGAGACGTTGTTGGAGATTTAAATAGAAGAAGAGGACAGATAGAAGGTATGGATGACAGAGCAGGAGCTAAGATTGTGAAAGCATTGGTTCCACTATCAGAAATGTTTGGTTATGTTACTCAATTGAGAACAATTTCCTCTGGACGTGCAACTTCAACAATGGAGTTTGGTCACTACTCTGCATGTCCAAAGAGTACAGCAGAAGAGGTGATAGCAAAATCAAAAGGTAAATAAGCATAATTGATATAAGCATTGAAAGATGAATCAAAAAATTAGAATAAAATTAAAATCGTACGATCACAACTTGGTAGATAAATCTGCTGAAAAGATCGTAAAAACTGTAAAGACAACAGGTGCTGTTGTTAGTGGGCCTATTCCATTACCAACGCATAAAAGAATTTATACAGTTTTAAGATCGCCGCACGTAAACAAAAAAGCGCGTGAGCAATTTCAATTGTGTTCATATAAAAGATTGATGGATATTTATAGTTCATCAGCAAAGACAATAGACGCACTAATGAAGCTGGAATTGCCGAGTGGTGTAGAAGTAGAAATTAAAGTATAATAATAAGCAGTAAGAATTATGGCTGGTATCATTGGAAAAAAGATAGGGATGACTAGCGTTTATAGTGCCGAGGGTAAAAATTTACCATGCACCTTAATCGAAGCTTCACCTTGTGTGATTACGCAAATCAAAACCGAAGAAAAGGACGGATATAATGCTGTTCAACTTGGGTACGGAGAGCGTAAAGACAAACACACTACAAATGCACTTAAAGGGCATTTTAAAAAGGCGGGCGTGTCACCAAAGAGAAAATTAGTAGAGTTCAGTGGTTTTGAAGACAAAAACCTTGGAGATGCAATAACAATAGAAATTTTCGAAGAAGGAGAATTTGTAGATGTTGTTGGAACGTCAAAAGGGAAAGGTTTTCAAGGTGTTGTAAAGCGTCATGGATTTCATGGTGTTGGAGATGCAACTCACGGTCAACACAATAGAATGAGAGCTCCTGGATCTATCGGTGCAGCTTCTTACCCTGCAAGAGTTTTTAAAGGGATGAAAATGGGAGGCCGAACAGGAAGCGATCGTGTTAAACAAGGAAACTTACAGGTACTAAAAGTATTAGCAGACAAAAATATTTTGGTTGTTAAAGGTTCTGTGCCTGGTGCAAAAGGTTCTTACGTAATAGTTGAGAAATAATGGAGTTAGCAGTATATAACAAAAGCGGAAAAGCGACATCTAAAAAGATTAGCTTGAGTAAAGAGATTTATGCTATAGAGCCTAATGATCATGCCATTTATATGGACGTGAAACTTTACTTAGCGAACCAAAGACAAGGTACGCACAAAGCGAAAGAAAGAGCGGAAATTACGGGTAGTACACGTAAGATTAAAAAGCAAAAGGGAACAGGTACAGCCCGTGCGGGTAGTATAAAGAATCCTCTTTTCAAAGGTGGTGGACGAGTATTCGGACCAAGACCAAGAAATTATAGCTTTAGCTTAAATAAGAAATTAAGAAAATTAGCACGTAAATCAGCATTGACTTATAAAGCTAACGATAAAGAAATTACAATTTTGGAAGATTTGAAATTTGATCAACCAAAAACAAAAGATTTCTTAAGCTTAATGGAAAACTTGAAAATGACAGATGGTAAAACATTATTCGTTATTTCAGATAACGACAAGAATGTTTATTTATCTGCAAGAAATATTCAAGCAGCTAGAATAATGCCAGCAAATCAACTAACAACTTACGATATTTTAAAAGCGAAAAGGTTGGTTATTGCAGAAGGGGCAATCGAAAAAATTGAAAACCTTTTTAACTAAGAAAGAATGAAAAGGATTATAGAAAAGCCAATCTTAACGGAAAAAATGACTGCTCAAAGCGAAAAATTAAATCGCTACGGGTTTGTTGTTAGTAAAGACGCAAACAAGATTGAAATTAAGAATGCTGTCGAGAAGTTGTACGGAGTAGCAGTTGACTCTGTAAATACAATGAATTATGGTGGCGGTAAAAAGAAAATGAAACATACGAATAAAGGTGTTATCTACCAAAGAAACAAAGCTTATAAGAAAGCAATTGTGACTTTAGCAGAAGGTGATACTATTGACTTGTATGAAAACATTTAAGAAGAACTGAAGATGGGATTAAGAAAGTATAAACCAACAACACCTGGACAACGTCACAAAGTCGCTAATGATTTTGCACCGTTGACAACAACAACTAATAAACCTGAGAAGAGTTTGGTAGTTGGGAAGAAAAAGAACGGTGGGAGAAACAACACTGGTAAAATGACTCAGCGTCAAATTGGTGGTGGTCATAAGCAGAAATTAAGGATTGTTGATTTCAAAAGAAATAAACATGGGATTCCTGCTACTGTAAAAACATTAGAATATGATCCAGGAAGAACTGCTTTTATTGCACTAATCGTGTATGCAGATGGTGAAAAAAGATATATGTTGGCACCAGAAGGTTTGGAAGTTGGACAAAAAGTATTATCCGGAAAAGATGCAACTCCTGAAGTGGGAAATACAATGTTCTTGTCGGAAATTCCTTTAGGAACAATTATACATAACATTGAAATGCAACCTGGTAAAGGTGGTGCAATTGCAAGAAGTGCTGGTGCTTATGCTCAGTTAAATGCAAGAGATGGTAAATACGCTATTATTAAACTTCCGTCTGGTGAAGTAAGAATGATTTTGATTACTTGTACTGCTACTATTGGATCTGTATCTAACCAAGAACACAGTCTTACTCGATCTGGAAAAGCAGGTCGTACAAGATGGCAAGGTAGAAGACCTAGAGTTAGAGGTGTTGCGATGAATCCAGTTGATCACCCAATGGGAGGTGGTGAAGGAAAATCATCAGGAGGTCACCCAAGATCAAGAACAGGGTTATCTGCAAAAGGATTTAAAACGAGAAGTAAAACAAAAGCTTCAAATCGATTTATCATCGATAGAAGAAAGAAATAATTGACAAATGGCTAGATCACTAAAAAAACCTCCATTTATTCATTACAAACTCCTAAAGAGAGTTGATGAAGCACAGGAAAAAGGTAACAAATCTGTAATCAAGACTTGGTCGAGATCTTCGACTATTACTCCTGATTTTGTTGGATTAACAATCGCAGTTTATAATGGGAAAAAATTTATTCCTGTTTATGTTACTGAAAACATGGTAGGGCACAAGTTAGGTGAGTTTTCACCAACGCGTAACTACAGAGGACATGGAGGTAAAAAAGATAAAAAACGCTAGTAGCGGTAAATAACTTTAGACATGGGCGCTAGAAAAAGAAATACAGCAGAAAAGAGAAACGAGGCTAAAAGTACAGTAGCAATTGCTAAACTGAACAATGTGCCGACATCTCCAAGAAAAATGAGATTACTTGCTGATCTTGTTCGAGGAGAAAACATTTATTCTGCATTGAATATGTTGAAGTTTAACCCTAAGGAGGCTTCAAGAAACATGGAAAAGCTTTTGCTTTCAGCAATTAATAACTGGGAACAAAAGAACGAAGGTAAAGATGCAACTTCTGCAGACTTAGTTGTCAAAGAAGTATTTGTTGATAGCGGTAGAGTTTTGAAAAGAATTCAGCCAGCACCTCAAGGAAGAGCGCATAGAATTAAGAAAAGATCAAATCACGTTACTATCGTTGTTGATAGTGCAAAATAGTTGAGTAAATGGGACAAAAAACAAACCCGATTGGAAACAGATTAGGATTCATCAGAGGATGGGATTCAAACTGGTTCGGTGGAAGAAATTACGCTGACAAGCTTGTTGAAGATGATAAAATCAGAAAGTATTTGATGGCTCGTTTGAGAAAAGCAAGTGTGTCAAAAATTGTAATCGAAAGAACGTTAAAGTTAGTTACGATTACAGTTAATACGGCTCGTCCAGGTGTTATCATCGGGAAGGGTGGATCTGAAGTAGACAAATTGAAAGAGGAGTTGAAAAAGTTAACTAAGAAGGATGTTCAAATTAATATATTTGAAATTAAACGTCCTGAATTAGATGCTCAATTAGTTGGTGATAGTATTGCTCGTCAAATTGAAGCAAGAATTTCATTTAGAAGAGCTATAAAGATGGCTATTGCTTCTACAATGAGAATGGGAGCAGAAGGAATTAAAGTTAAAATATCTGGAAGGTTGAACGGAGCTGAAATGGCGAGAAGTGAACAGTATAAAGATGGTAGAACACCATTGCATACATTCCGAGCAGATATTGATTATGCTTTGGCAGAAGCACAAACTACTTATGGTTTGATAGGTATTAAGGTGTGGATTTGCAAGGGTGAAGTTTATGGAAAGAGAGATCTATCACCAAATTTTGGAATGGCAAAAGGTGGAGCTAGAAAAGGCGGACCAGGAAACAAACAGAGAAAAAGAAATTAGTACTTTAAAGAGTTGATATCATGTTACAACCAAAAAGAACAAAATATAGAAAACAGCAAAAAGGAAAAATGAAAGGGAATGCTCAAAGAGGAGCACAAATTGCCTTCGGTTCTTTTGCAATCAAAACGTTAGATGAAGCATTTTTGACTTCTAGACAAATTGAATCTGCACGTATTGCTGTTACTAGATATATGAAAAGAGAAGGTCAAGTTTGGATTCGTATTTTTCCAGATAAACCAATGACAGCTAAACCAGCTGAGGTAAGAATGGGGAAAGGTAAAGGAGCTCCAAGTCACTGGGTTGCGCCTGTAAGACCAGGTCGAATTTTGTTTGAATGTGATGGTGTTCCTTTTGAAATAGCAAAAGAAGCTATGCGTTTAGCGTCTCAAAAGTTACCGGTAAAAACTAAATTTGTAGTTCGTAAGGACTACGCTTAAATTGTCGAGACATGAAAGCATCAGAGATAAAAGAATTGACAAAAGAAGAGTTGATTGAAAACTTAGGAGATACGAAACTTTCTCTAAATAAGCTTAAAATTAACCATAAAATAGCAGAGCTTGAAAATCCGATTGAGGTGAGAGCGGTTCGTAGAACTATTGCTAGAATACAGACTGAGTTAAGAAGTAGAGAACTTCAAGCGAATAAGTAAGAGCTATGAGAAACTTAAGAAAAGAAAGAGTTGGTGTTGTTGCTAGCAGCAAAATGGAAAAATCCATCACTGTTGTTATCGAAAGAAAAGTAAAACACCCTAAATACGGGAAGTTTGTTAAGAAAACTTCAAAACTTGTTGCTCATGATGAAAAGAATGAGTGTAACGAGGGAGATACCGTAAGAATAATGGAAACTCGTCCATTAAGTAAAAGAAAGAATTGGAGACTAGTTGAAATAGTTGAAAGAGCTAAATAATAGTAGAAATGGTACAACAGGAAAGTAGACTATTAGTCGCAGACAACAGTGGAGCAAAAGAAGTTCTTGTCATCCGAGTATTAGGAGGTACAGGAAGACGTTACGCTTCAGTGGGTGATAAAGTGGTCGTTACAGTAAAAAATGCAATGCCTTCTGGGAATATTAAGAAAGGTGCGGTTTCTAAAGCTGTAGTAGTTAGAACAAAAAAAGAAGTTAGAAGAAGCGACGGTTCTTACATCAGGTTTGATGATAATGCGGTTGTTCTTTTAAATGACGGTGGAGAAATGAGAGGTACTCGTATTTTCGGCCCAGTTGCAAGAGAGTTAAGAGATAAGCAATTTATGAAAATTGTTTCTTTGGCTCCTGAAGTATTATAAATTAGGCAATAAGAATTGTTATGCAAACAAAATTAAAGATCAAAAAAGGGGACACAGTAAAAGTAATTGCTGGAGCTGCAGTCGGTCAAGAAGGAAATGTTCTTGCAATTGATCATAAAAACGAACGTGTATTCATTGAGGGTTTAAGTGTTTTAAATAAGAAGCATGTTAAACCGCAATCGGATAAAGCTAATCCTGATGGAGGAATCGTTGACAAAGACAGAAGTATTCACATTTCAAATGTGATGCTTGTGCAAAACGGTGAGCCAACAAGAATAGGCAGAAAGTTAGATGAGAATAAGAAACTTGTCCGTTTCGGAAAAAAATCAGGAGAGGTAATATAATATGAGCTATCAACCAAGACTTAGAGAAACATATAGGAACGAAGTTGTTCCTGCTCTACAGAAGAAATTTGAGTACAAATCGATTATGGAAGTTCCAAGAATCGAAAAGATTGTAATTAGCCAAGGAATCGGTGATGCAGTATCTGATAAAAAGTTAGTACAAACTGCAGCGGAGGAATTGATGTCAATTACAGGTCAAAAAGTGCTTATTGTTAATTCGAAAAAAGATATTTCGAACTTCAAATTGCGTAAAGGAATGCCAATTGGGACGAAGGTTACGTTGAGAAGATCAAAAATGTATGAATTTTTAGATAGATTTATTGCTGTAGCTTTGCCACGGACCAGAGATTTTAGAGGAGTCAATTCTAAAGGAGATGGTAGAGGAAACTTTACTGTTGGTATTACAGAGCATATTATCTTTCCAGAAATAGATATTGATAAAGTTAATAAAATGTTAGGTATGGATGTTACAATTGTAACCACTGCTAAGACTAACGAAGAAGGGAAAGCCTTATTAGAAGAATTTGGGTTTCCATTCGCAAAAAAATAAGAAAGATGGCTAAAGAATCAATGAAAGCAAGGGAAGTTAAGAGAGCGAAGCTTACTGACCGATATGCAGCAAAAAGAGAAGAGTTAAGAAAATTAGCTAATAAAGGAGATTGGGATGCGATGTTAGCATTACAAAAACTTCCAAAAAACTCAATGGCTATAAGAAAGCATAATCGGTGTCAACTGACCGGAAGACCTCGAGGATACATGAGACAATTTGGAATATCTCGTGTTACTTTTAGAGAAATGGCTAACTCAGGGTTAATACCAGGTGTTAGAAAAGCAAGTTGGTAAAATAGATAATTAGAGAAAAGAATGAAAGTTACTGATCCAATAGCAGATTACTTAACCAGACTTAGAAATGCAATTACTGCAGGTCACAAAGTCGTAGAAGTGCCTGCGTCGAATATGAAAAAAGAGATTACTAAAATCCTTATGGATAAAGGGTATATCTTAAATTATAAATTTATCGAAGATGATAAACAAGGGGTTATTAAAATCGCTTTAAAGTATCATGCTCAGACAAAGAAAAATGCAATAACGGAATTGACAAGAATTAGCAAGCCTGGATTAAGAGATTATAAGGGAGCTAAGGAATTGCCAAGAGTTCTTAATGGATTGGGAATTGCAATTTTGTCTACTTCTAAGGGAGTTATCTCTAATAAGGAAGCAGTAACTGAGAATGTAGGTGGTGAGGTTTTATGCTACGTTCATTAATAAATTAGGAGGAAAAAAGATGTCAAGAATTGGAAAAGCAATAATTGAGATTCCGGAAGGAGTTGAAATTAACATAGCTAAAGATAACGTGGTTTCTGTTAAAGGAAAATTAGGTGAGTTATCGGAAAGAATTAACCCAGATTTAGGAGTATCTATTACTGATGGTGTTCTTGAAGTAACAAGACCATCAGAATCAAAAGAGCATAAAGCGCATCATGGTTTATCAAGAGCACTTATTGCAAATATGGTTGAAGGTGTTTCAAATGGTTATACAATTGAACAAGAATTAGTGGGTGTTGGTTATAGAGCAAAAGACACCGGGCAGATCTTGGAGTTAGCACTTGGTTATTCGCATCCAATTATTTTTCAAATCCCAACAGAAGTTAAGGTAACTACTTTATCAGAAAAAGGGAAAAACCCATTAATTAAATTGGAGTCTATGGACAAACAACTTGTAGGACAAGTCGCAGCCAAGATTCGTTCTTTTAGAAAACCTGAACCTTATAAAGGAAAAGGTGTTCGATTTAAAGGAGAAGAAGTAAGAAAGAAAGCAGGTAAAACTGCCGGATAACAAGATTAGAATAATAAAAGCAATAGTTATGGCTTTATCGAGAGAAGATAGAAGAATCAGAATTAAAAGAAGAATCCGTAAGACAGTTACTGGAACATCTTCAAGACCAAGGTTGTCTGTATACAGGAGTAATAAGCAAATTTATGCGCAATTAATTGATGATGTATCTGGAGTAACATTGGGATCAGCATCTTCAGTGAAGAATGCTGCAGCTCAAAAAGGTAATAAAACTGATCAAGCGACCCTGATAGGAAAAGAAATCGCAGGAATAGCAAAAAAAGCAGGATTTGAATCCGTAGTTTTTGATAGAAACGGTTACTTATATCATGGGAGAGTAAAAGCTTTAGCAGAAGCAGCTAGAGAAGAAGGTATTAAATTTTAATAGAAATGGCACAAGCAAAGATAAAAAACATTAAGTCAGCAGACATCGAGTTGAAAGACAAGTTAGTTGCAATTAATCGTGTAACTAAGGTGACTAAAGGTGGTAGAACATTTAGTTTTTCAGCAATTGTTGTTGTAGGAGACGAAAATGGCACTGTAGGTCATGGCAAAGGGAAGGCTAAAGAGGTAGTAGAGGCAATTTCTAAAGCTATCGATAATGCTAAAAAGAACCTTATCAAGGTTCCAGTTATTAATAATACGGTTCCTCACACACAAGTTGGTAAAGCTGATGGAGGTAGAGTGTTTTTGAAACCAGCTTCTGAAGGTACCGGAGTTATTGCAGGTGGTGCAATGCGTGCAGTTTTGGAGAGTGCAGGTATTCATAATGTACTAGCAAAATCACAAGGTTCTTCAAACCCTCACAATGTTGTGATGGCTACAATAGATGCTTTATCTAAGATGCGTGATGCGAATGCAGTAGCATATCAAAGAGGAGTTTCTTTAGATAAAGTATTTAACGGATAATAATAGTTAGAGCGATGGCAAAGATTAAAGTAACACAATACAAAAGCGGAATCAATAGACCGTTGAGACAAAAGCTTACATTAGAAGCTCTTGGGTTTACCAAAAAAGGTAGCATGCATAAAGTTATTGAGCACGAAGCTACTCCTCAGATTGTAGGAATGGTTAAGAAGATTGGACATTTAGTGAAAATTGTAGATTAAACTACAAAAGATTTATAGAAATGAAATTACATAATTTAAAACCTGCAGAAGGTTCCACTAAGAATAGAAAGAGAATTGCAAGAGGGCAAGGGTCTGGACATGGAGGAACTGCAACAAGAGGACACAACGGAGCTAAATCTAGATCAGGTTATAGCAGCAAAATTGGATTTGAAGGTGGTCAAATGCCACTTCAGAGAAGAGTGCCTAAGTTTGGATTTACAAATATTAACCGTGTTGAATATAAAGGTATCAACTTAGATGCTATTCAAACGTTAATAGATGCAAAGAAGGTAAAAGAAATAACTCCAGAAATCCTTATTGAAAACGGACTTATCAGTAAGAACGATTTAGTTAAGATTTTAGGAAGAGGAGAGCTGAAATCAAAAATTGGTGTTAAGGCAAACGGATTTTCTGCTACAGCTAAAGCAGCTATTGAAGCTGCGGGAGGTACAACAGAAGTAATATAAGTTATAGTTTACTTGGATGAAAGGATTGATTACAACATTAAAGCACATTTGGGCAGTTGAAGAACTAAAGAAAAGAATTATTTATACTTTTGGGTTAATCCTAGTGTATAGAATAGGGTCTTTTATCGTTCTTCCTGGTGTTGATACTGCAGCATTGAATTCGCAAGCTGCGGATGGTGGAATCCTAAGTCTTATCAATATGTTTGCTGGAGGTGCATTTTCACGTGCTTCAGTTATGGCGTTAGGGATTATGCCTTATATCTCTGCTTCGATTGTTATGCAATTGTTAGGTATGGCAGTTCCTGTGGTTCAGAAACTGCAAAAAGAAGGAGAAAGTGGAAGAAAGAAAATCAATCAATATACACGTTACTTAACAATAGTAATTTGTTTATTCCAAGCACCAGCTTACGTCTCTCAATTTGCTTTGGCAGGAGTAGCTGATCCATCCGTTCTATGGTGGATACAAACATTAATGATTCTTACAGCTGGTACTATGTTCGTAACATGGTTGGGAGAAAGAATTACTGATAGAGGGTTAGGAAACGGAATATCTTTGATAATTACTATAGGTATTGTAGCTAACTTGCCTGGGGCTTTCTTACAAGAATTAGGAGCGAAAGTAACGAACGGTGGTATGGTTATCTTGTTAGTTGAGTTGGTTGTTTTATTGTTTGTAATACTGGCAACGGTCCTACTGGTGCAAGGTACACGTAGAATACCTATTCAAACTGCAAAAAGAGTTATTGGACGAGGAACAAGACAAGCAGTTGCAGGTGGGCAGAGAAGTTATATTCCATTGAAAATAAATCAGGCAGGGGTAATGCCGATCATTTTTGCACAGGCATTAATGTTTTTGCCATCAATGATTTTTCAGGGAACTGACCTAGGTGTTGAATTTGCTAATATGAAAGGGTTTTGGTATAACTTTACATTCTTTTTATTGATTGTAGTGTTTACGTATTTTTATACAGCAATGATGATGAATCCAAATCAAATGGCGGATGAATTAAAAAGAGGAGGTTCATTTATCCCAGGTGTTAAGCCAGGAAGACAAACTTCAGAGTTTATTGATTCATTATTATCTAGATTGGTATTACCTGGGTCAATATTTTTAGGATTTATAGCTATTTTACCTGCATTCGCAATGAACGCAGATATTAGCCAGTCATTTGCTTACTTCTTTGGAGGTACATCTTTGTTAATTATGGTAGGTGTTGTTTTAGACACATTACAGCAAATTGAAAGTCATTTATTAAACCGTCATTATGATGGATTAATGAAAGGAGGAAGAATAAAAGGGCGTTCTACTTCATCGGCAGTGTCGATGCAGCAGTCGCTTTAATTTTTGGTCGTATGGTTTTCTATAAGACTAAAGAAGAAATTGAACTATTAAGAGAAAGTTCTTTACTTGTTGGAAAAACTTTAGCAGAAGTTGCTAAGCTCATTAAACCGGGTGTAACTACTCTTCAATTAGATAAAATTGCGGAAGAGTTTATTCGAGATAATGGGGCTGAACCTGGATTCTTAGGATACGGTGGATTTCCGAATACGTTATGTACCTCGGTAAATGAAGCAGTTGTTCACGGAGTTCCAAATGACAAACCACTAATAGATGGAGATATTGTATCTGTCGATTGCGGTACATTGATGAATGGGTTTTATGGAGATTCAGCTTACACCTTCGAAATCGGAGAGGTAACGCCAGAGATTCATAAACTACTTGAAGTAACCAAAGAATGTTTGAATAGGGCTGTGGAAGCAGCGGTATCAGGCAATAGAATTGGTGATATTGGGTATGCCGTTCAAAAACACGCAGAAGATAATGGATATGGTGTAGTTAGAGAGTTAGTAGGTCATGGATTAGGGAGAGGATTGCACGAAAAACCAGAAGTGCCAAATTATGGTAGGAGAGGTAGAGGACTAAAAATGAAAGAAGGTTTAGTTATCGCTATCGAACCAATGATTAATTTGGGAGTTAAGGAAGTGTCTCAATTAGAAGATGGATGGACAATTGTCACAAAAGACAGAAAGCCATCGGCGCATTTTGAACACGACGTAGCAATAGGAAAAGGTAAAGCAGAAGTTTTGTCAACATTTAAATATATTGAAGAAGTATTAAATAAAAATTAGAATGGCTAAACAAGCGTCTATAGAGCAAGATGGAACAATTATCGAAGCGTTGTCAAATGCAATGTTTCGTGTAGAGTTAGAAAATGGACATATTCTTACGGCTCATATTTCAGGAAAGATGAGAATGCACTATATTCGCATCCTTCCTGGAGATAAGGTAAAGGTAGAAATGTCGCCATATGATTTAACAAAAGGAAGAATTTCGTTTAGATATAAGTAATCTGGACGAATCGGAATACATAAAACAAAAGAGATGAAAGTAAGAGCATCAGTAAAGAAAAGATCATCCGACTGCAAAATTGTACGCAGAAAGGGTAGGTTGTACGTTATTAACAAAAAGAATCCTAAATTCAAACAACGTCAAGGATAGAAAACAGTAAGTATTATGGCAAGAATTGCAGGAATAGATGTACCAAAGAACAAGAGAGGTGTAATAAGTTTAACTTACATCTACGGTATTGGTAGAAGCACAGCGGCTAATATATTAGCTAAAGCAGGTGTAGACGAAAATATTAAGGTAGACGAATGGAACGATGATCAGATCGGAGCAATCCGTAATGTGATATCTGAAGAGTATAAGGTTGAAGGATCTTTGCGCTCTGAAACTCAGTTGAATATCAAGCGTTTAATGGATATTGGGTGCCAAAGAGGGATACGTCATAGAAATGGCTTACCTTTGCGCGGCCAAAGAACAAAAAACAACGCGAGAACTAGAAAAGGAAAAAGAAAAACTGTTGCTAATAAGAAAAAAGCAACTAAGTAATAAATAAGCTTAATTATGGCTAAGTCAGTAAAAAAGAAGAAGAAAGTTAAAGTTGATCCTGTTGGACAAGCTCACATTCAGGCTTCATTTAATAACGTTATCATATCATTATGTAACGCAAGCGGTCAGGTAATATCTTGGTCTTCTGCCGGTAAAATGGGTTTTAGAGGATCTAAAAAGAATACACCTTATGCTGCACAAGTAGCAGCTGAAGATTGTGCAAAGGAAGCATTTGATTTTGGATTACGTAAAGTTAAAGTTTATGTAAAAGGACCTGGGTCTGGTAGAGAGTCTGCTATCCGTTCTCTTCATAACAATGGAATTGAGGTAACAGAGATTAATGATGTTACACCTCAACCACACAATGGTTGTCGTCCACCGAAAAGACGTAGAGTTTAATTATTAGAAAATTATTATAAGATGGCAAGGTACACAGGACCCAAATCGAAGATTGCAAGAAAATTCAAGGACCCTATTTTTGGTGCTGATAAAACTTTGGAGAAGAAAAATTATCCTCCAGGGATGCACGGACAAGGTAGAAGAAGAGGAAAACAATCTGAATATGCAGTTCAATTAGCTGAAAAGCAAAAAGCAAAATACACTTACGGTATTTTAGAACGTCAATTTTCTAACCTCTTTAAAAAAGCGAGTTCTAAGTCTGGTATTACAGGTGAACTTTTACTGCAGTTGTGTGAATCACGATTAGACAATGTTGTATATAGATTAGGAATAGCTCCTACTCGTGACGCAGCTCGTCAATTTGTTTCTCACAGACACATAACAGTAAACGGTCAAGTTGTTAATATCCCTTCTTATTCGATTAAGGTAGGAGAAGTTATTGCAGTGCGTGAAAAATCTAAATCATTAGAAAAAGTAACACTTTCATTAGCTAATAGAACTTCTTACGATTGGTTAGATTGGAATTCTAGTGAAATGTCAGGCGAGGTGAAAATCGTTCCTACAAGAGAACAAATTCCAGAAAATATTAAAGAGCAACTTATTGTTGAATTGTACTCTAAGTAATAGAGGCTAACAAAATTAAAACTATAAAAATGGCAATTTTAGATTTCCAAAAACCGGATAAAGTAATCATGATAGATTCTACGGACTATCATGGAAAATTTGAGTTCCGTCCACTTGAACCAGGATATGGTATCACAGTAGGTAACGCACTTAGAAGAATTCTTTTAAACTCTTTAGAAGGGTTTGCAATTGCTTCTGTTAAAATAGAAGGAGTTGATCATGAGTTTGCAACGATTAAAGGTGTGGTTGAAGATGTAACTGAGATTATCCTGAATTTGAAGCAAGTTCGTTTTAAAAGACAAATTGAGGACACGGATTACGAAAAAGTTGTTATTACTTCATCAGGTCAAGAGACCTTGACAGCCGGAGATATAGGGAAATTCACATCTGCATTTCAAGTATTGAATCCGGAACATGTGCTTTGTCGTATGGATTCTTCAGTGAAATTGAATATTGAAATTACTATTAATAAAGGCAGAGGGTATGTTCCTTCTGAAGAAAACAAATTGACGAATGCATCTGCAGGAACAATTTTTCTTGATTCTATTTATACGCCAATTAAAAACGTTAAGTATACTATTGAGAACTTTCGTGTAGAGCAAAAAACGGATTACGAAAAATTGGTAATGGAAATTGATACTGATGGATCAATAAATCCAAAAGATGCATTAAAAGAGTCAGCAAGAATCTTAATTCACCACTTCCAATTATTCTCAGATGAGAGAATTACATTGGATGATGATGAAAGAGCTGAATCTGAAGAGTTTGATGAAACATCATTACATATGCGCCAGTTGCTTAAAACAAGATTGGTTGATATGGATTTATCTGTAAGAGCACTAAACTGCTTAAAAGCTGCAGATATTGAAACTCTAGGAGAATTAGTTTCTTATAACAAAAATGATTTGTTGAAGTTTAGAAACTTTGGTAAAAAGTCATTGACTGAGTTGGAAGACTTAATTGAGTCAAAAGGACTTTCTTTCGGAATGGATGTTGCGAAATATAAGTTAGATAGAGAATAAAAAAAATACGTGTTTGATGGAGAGGTTAATCCTCATACCTAGAACATAAAATTCAATTGAAATGAGACACGGTAAAAAAGTTAATCACTTAAGCAGAACAAGTTCACACAGAAAAGCTATGTTAGCAAACATGGCGTGTTCACTTATTGAGCATAAAAGAATTAACACTACGATAGCGAAAGCAAAAGCACTTAAAAAGTTTGTTGAGCCTTTAATCACAAAATCAAAGGCAGACACAACTCATTCGAGAAGAATGGTGTTTAAAAGCCTTAGAAGCAAACAAGGAGCCACTGAGTTGTTCAGAGATGTTGCGCCAAAAATTGCTGATAGACCAGGAGGTTACACAAGAATAATTAAATTAGGAAGCAGATTAGGAGATAATGCCGAAATGGCAATGATCGAATTAGTTGACTTTAATGAATTATTACTTGAAGGTGCTGCTCCAAAGAAAAAATCGAGAAGAAGAGGGAAGAAAAAAGCTGAAGGTGCAGTAGCGGAAACAGCTGAGATTCTAGAAGAGGTTAAAACTGAGGTAGTCGAAGAAGTAGTGGCTGAAGCGACTGATGATGTTGATGAAGAAAAAGCTCCAGAAGCTAAGGCTGAAGAATCTGCTCCAAAGGAAGACAAGAAAGAAGAGGGTGACGATAAAAAAGAAGAATAGGAATTTATGATTCTTAATTTATATAAAAGGGACAACATTTATGTTGTCCCTTTTTTTGTTAATAATTTTTTATTCTTGTTTATATAAAAAGATAGATAAAATTAACAACATCACTATTTTTGCACTATGATTCAAAAAGAGATAACAACGGTTTTATTATTAGCAGATGGAACTGTTTTTTATGGTAAGTCATGTGGTGCTATTGGCACTACAACAGGAGAAATTGCTTTTAATACTGGGATGACCGGTTATCAAGAAATTTTTACAGACCCTTCTTATTATGGACAAATAATTGTCATGGCTACTTCTCATATCGGAAACTACGGTGTGCAAACGCATGAAGTTGAATCAAATAGTGTTAAGATAAAAGCATTGGTAACGAAAAAGTTTTCTCAAACACATTCGCGTTATGGTGAAACGAGTTCTTTACAAGAATATCTAGAGAAGGATGGTGTTGTAGGAATAATGGATATTGATACCCGTGCATTGGTTCGCTACATTAGAGATAATGGAGCTCAAAATGCTATTATATCTTCTGAAACTACCGACATTGAAAATTTAAAAGCGCAATTAGATAAGCTACCATCCATGAAAGGGATGGAACTAGCTTCTAAGGTGTCAACAAAGGAGGCATATACCTTAGGAAAAGAAGATGCAAGCTATAGAGTGGCTTTATTAGATTTAGGTGTAAAGAAAAACATTGTGCGATGTTTAACTGATAGAGATTGTTTGGTGAGGGTTTTCCCATACAATTCATCATTTCAAACAATTAAAGAATGGAACCCGGATGGGGTGATGCTTTCGAATGGACCTGGTGATCCAGAGCCATTAGAAGATGTAATTAGTACGGTGAAACAATTAGTAGATGCGGATTATACAATTTTTGGAATTTGTTTAGGCCACCAAATGCTGGCATTAAGCCAAGGTCTTGCCACAAAAAAGATGCACAATGGGCATAGAGGAATCAACCATCCAATAAAAAATAATATTACTGGAAAGTGTGAAGTTACTTCGCAAAACCATGGGTTTGTTGTTGACATGGATGGTGCAAATGCAAATGATAATATTACGGTAACACATACACACCTGAATGACGCAACACTAGCGGGTATTTCAATAAATAACAGAAGCGCATTCTCTGTTCAATATCATCCAGAAGCAAGTCCTGGACCTCATGATTCAAGATATTTGTTTGATCAGTTTATTGAAAATGTAAAATTAAAGAAACAAGAATTAGTAAAGAGTTAAACTAAGCAGCGCATTATTACGCTGCTTTTTTTTTAAAGCAAAAACAATGGCATACATCGCAAAAATTCAGGCAAGACAAATTTTAGATTCTAGAGGTAATCCAACGATTGAGGTAGAAGTATATACAGATGATGGTAGTTTTGGCAGGGCAGCTGTTCCCTCTGGAGCTTCTACAGGGATTCATGAAGCTATAGAGCTTAGAGACAAAGATAAAGGGGTTTATATGGGGAAAGGGGTTCTCAAAGCAGTGGATAATGTGAACGCAATTTTAAATGATGAGCTGAATGGTGGTTATATTTTTGATCAAAATTTAATTGATCGGGTAATGATCACACTAGATGGCACAGAGAACAAGGCTAAATTAGGAGCAAATACTATTTTAGGAGTTTCTTTGGCCGTTGCAAAAGCAGGTGCTCAAGCAAGTGGATTGCCATTGTATAAATATATTGGAGGTATTAATGCCAACACACTTCCAGTTCCAATGATGAATATCTTGAATGGGGGTTCTCATGCCGATAATAAAATTGATATTCAAGAATTTATGATTATGCCTTTCGGTGCGCATACTTTCAGTGAAGGTTTACAAATGGGAACGGAAGTATTTCATACATTGAAAAGTGTATTGAAAGACAAAGGGATGAGTACGAATGTTGGAGATGAAGGTGGATTCGCTCCAAACTTGGGGTCTAATGAAGAAGCGATTGAAGTTGTTATTCAAGCAATTGAAAAAGCAGGGTTCAAACCTGGAGAGGACATTCATATAGCATTGGATGCTGCTGCATCTGAATTCTACAACAAAGAAGATAAAATGTATCACTTTGAATCAACTGGAGATGTTTTAAGTTCGGATGATATGGTTGCATTTTGGGCAGACTGGAAAAAGAAATATCCTATTGTTTCTATCGAAGATGGATTGGATGAAGATGATTGGAATGGTTGGAAAAAGCTAACAGATTCTATTGGTGATAAATGCCAAATTGTTGGGGATGATTTATTTGTAACAAACGTAAAAAGATTAGCAAAAGGAATTGAAACCAATACTGCGAATTCTATTTTGATAAAAGTAAATCAAATAGGAACACTTACGGAAACGATAGATGCAGTTAATTTAGCTACAAGAAATTCTTATACTTCGGTAATGAGCCATCGAAGTGGAGAAACGGAAGATACATTTATTGCTGATTTAGCGGTAGCATTAAACACCGGTCAAATTAAAACAGGTTCTGCATCGCGTTCTGATAGAGTTGCTAAATACAATCAATTATTAAGAATCGAACAAGAATTAGGAAAAATGGCCTATTACCCTGGAAAAAATTTCAAGTATTTATAATTACTAATACATACTTATTGTGAAAAAAGGTTTCCATCCCGATAGCTATCGGTAGGAAACCTTTTTTTATGGGATAAAGAATAATAAACAAGGATAAAGGCCCCTTTTATAAGGGTGAATGCTTGATAAATTGGTTTAACGAAAAAAATATGCGATATTTAGGGCAACCTTTGTGAAGTTAGTCGTTAAAAGGTCAACAACTTAGCCAATATACCATGAAACAAGTTATTTATACTTTCGCTTTCTTCCTGCTAATTCTTCCTACTTCTAGCTACAGTCAAAGTAATCTTACAGAAGAAGAAGCTACATCTTATGCTGAAAGGTTTAATCAAGCAGGTGGGACGTATCAAATTCAAATTATTGATTCAAGAGAAAAACCAGCAATAAAAATTTCTTTAATAGACCAAATAGACGCTGTTAGAAAAGAAAATGATGTGTCATATATATCGGTTAAAGACAATATCAGAATAAAGGTGTTGCCAATTTCGGTAATTAATTCTCCCGATTTTACGGCAGTAGAAAGAGTTGTTTACTTAAATTCATCGGAGATATAAACTTGTGAGAATGAAAAAGATATTTTTATCAATACTGTTTACAGTAGCTAGTTTATTCACGTTTGGACAGTCAAATGATTGTGCAACTGCTACTGTAATGGACTTGTCTTCAGGTAACGCCTGTGAAACAGGTACAACTTTGAATGCTACAAGTGATAACATACTCTATGGAGTCTGCAATGCGGCATCTGTTAATGAAGTTTGGTATACCTACGTTTCTAATGGTGCGGATAACCAATTTACAATCGACCCCCAAGGTATGACAGACGCTGAAATTGTAATTTACACTGGCGGTTGTGGTGATTTCTTAGAACTTTGCCTAACTGAAACAGGTGGAACCACTTTGGATGTGGGGTGGGGGATTCCAGCTGGTACCCAAGTATGGATTGCAGTAGCTACTAATGGAGGTACTGAAGGAGATTTTGAGCTATGCATAGAATCTAACCCTCCAGCACCAACTGGTGGGAATTTATGCTCATCTGCAATTCCAATTTGTGATGTTTCTTCTACCATAAGTGTTGATATGGCAACAACAGGAGCTTCAGGAGCATTTCCTTCTTGTTTTGGAGGGGGTGCAAATAATGATGTCTTCATAGAATTTACTGTTTTGCAAACCGGAACTTTTGAGTGGCAAGCCAGTCCAAGTGATCCAGGAATTGAATTGGATTGGGCAATGTATGATATTACAAATGGTTGTCCAGGAACGGAAGTTGATTGCAATTATAATTGGGACGGAGCAGGTAGTAATGCAAATGGAGCGTCTTCAAATCCTCCTAATGGACCTACAGGTGATGAGTTCAATGCTCCATTAACTGTTGTTGCTGGAAATACTTACTTGATTTTGGTGGATTATTATACTTTAGGAGCCCAAGGTCTTATGGATTTTAGCGTAACTGGAGGGACTGCGGTCATAGCACCAGAAGCTGATTTCACTATTAGCCCAACTAATATTCAATGTGCAACTACGGTAGACATAACCATTACAGATAATAGTATTGGTGCGCCAGATTGGGATTTTGGAAATGGAAATACTTACACAGGTAATAATCCTCCAGTCCAAACTTATCCTGCATCAGGAACTTATGCAATTACTGCAACTATAAATGGGGCATGTACTTCTACAATGACAGAGTTCGTAGAAGTTTATGGACCTTTGGTTAGTGTGCCAGCATTTACAGATGAAACATGCATTGGAGATTGTGATGGAGATGCTTCGGTAATTGTTACCGGTGGAAGTGGTACTTATAACTACTTTTGGACTCCAAATGGAGAGACAACTACCGATATTAGCGGTTTATGTAGTGGTCCTTTTTCCGTAACTGTTTCTGATGCAATTTGTGGCACTTCAGTTACAGAAGACTATATCATTGGAGGGGCCAATTGCGCGACTTGCTTACTGACTAACATGACCTCTCTTACTTCAGCTTGCGATCCAGCTACTGATACTTATACAACAAGTGGGATAGTTGAGTTCACGGATCCTCCAGTAACAGGAACTCTTACAGTATCAGATTGTAATGGAAATCAACAAGTTTTTACTGCTCCTTTTACAAGTCCAATCAATTATAACCTGACAGGTCAAACAGCAGATGGACTTGCTTGTGATATTACTGCAGTATTTTCAGATGATGTTACTTGTACGCAAACGTTAAATCCAACTGCCCCAATTTGCTTATGTAATATGGATAACTTCTTTGCGTCTATTGGTTCGTGCGATGGTGTGCTGAATACATTTCAAGTAACAGGTGATATGGCATTTACCTCTTCACCTGCGACAGGCACTTTAATTGTGGAAGTTGACAATGGAGCAACTGTTTATGACACAATAATAAATCCACCTTTTACGAGTCCACAGACTTACAGTATCTCTGGTATTCCTGCCGATGGTTCTGGAATTACTGTAACGGTGTATTTTTCTGCAGATCCCACTTGTACTGCAACACTAAGCAGTAATGCGCCAGCAGATTGCTCTTGTGCTGCTGAGATTGGCACTTTTACTACTACTATTGCCGGAGATGGATTAAATAACTATGTACTATGTTTTGGAGATCAGGTAAATATTGCCTCAAATGGTGATTACGTTGTCCCTGGGGATGCAAACCAACCTGGTACTGCAGTGTACGATCCAGGAATGGGGTATTTAATATACTCTTGCCCTCCTACAATTGGATTGGCGCCAAGTCCTACTGAGGATGTAACTGATGATCCTTGTCTAATTGGTTTTGCTACGGCTGGAGAAATTTTGAACAATACGAACACAACGGGAGATGTTCCATGGACTGGAGTTTATGCAAACAGCACCGTTTATTATGTTCCGATAACTATGTACAGTCTTACAGATATGTTTTATTCGGTAACGAATACTATTATTCCATGTTATGATTTAGGAGCACCTATAGCTGTCCAATATCTACCTCAAGTAATTGGAACTCCAACGGAAGATTGTTTTGCTGGAACCGTAACTGTATTAGTTAGCGGTGGTTTACCTGCTATTGATGGTTCCCTATTTACAGGGTCTAACCTTGTTCCTGGTTCAGCTTCATTTACAAATGGAACTGCAGCTGATGGAGGAAGTATTTTAGTGTCAGGATTACTAGATGGCGATAATTATTCTTTTGATATTACTGATGCAAATGGATGCCCAATTACAATATCAGGAACATTTACTGGAGTTCCAGTTGCTAATGCCGGAACAGATGCTACAAGTTGTACCTTGTCTTATACTCTTAACCCAACGGTGAGTTTTGGAATAGGAACTTGGACGGGACCAGCAGGTGCAACTTTTACACCGAATGCGAATACAGCCAATGCAACAGTTACAGTGCCTGGAGAAGGGGCTTATTCTTTTACTTGGACCGAGGATAATGGAGGAGGATGTTTAACTGCTGATGTAGTTGCCATCAATTTCTCTAACCTATCTCAAACTTTTGTAGAAAATTGTCCTTCTACATTAACTTCAACAGTAACCGGAGGTTACATAGGTACAACAGGATTTAACACAGCTTCAAATTTAGTACCAGCGACAGCCTTTTTTGTGAATACAACTGCTGCAAATGGTGCAACGATTGTTGTGGATGGATTAGCTACAGGTGATATGTATTCATTTGATATTACTGATGACAATGGATGTGTTGTAACTGTTTCTGGTGGCCCTTATGTGGGTACGCCTGTTGCCATTGCGGGACCTGATGATGTTAGTTGTGTATTGAACTACACGTTAGCAGCAACGGCTAGTTTTGGAATAGGAACATGGTCGGGACCAGCGGGTGTAACATTTACTCCAAATGCTAATGATGCTAACGCAACGGTCACCGTTCCTTCAGAAGGTTCTTACACATTTACTTGGACTGAAGATGGCGGAGCGGGATGCCTAAGCTCTGATGATGTTGTTATCTCTTTTTCAAATATGAGTCAGACATTTGTTGAAGATTGTCAAGGGCCTGCGGTAACTTCCACCATTTTGGGTGCATTTACTGGTACATCTGGTGTTGTTTCTGCTTCAAATTTATTGCCTGGTAATGCAAGTTTTGTTAATACAACTGCTCCAAATGGTGGTGATATTGTGATTAATGGTTTATTAGAGGGAGATATGTATTCGTTTGATATTACCGATGACAATGGATGCGTTATTACTGTATCTGGAGGTCCGTTCGTTGCAGTTCCAATTGCAAATGCAGGAACGGATGATGATATTTGTGGATTAACATACGCACTTGCTCCTACGGTAAGCTACGGTGTTGGAACATGGACAGGAACTGGAGTCACCTTTACTCCAAATGCTAATACTCCAGTTGCCACAGCTAATGTTTCAGCAGCTGGGGCATACACATTTACTTGGACCGAAGATAACGGTAATGGTTGTGTAAGTGCAGATGATGTTGTAATCCAATTTTCAGATCTTAGTTTTGTAGATGTTGTTGTTCAGTCCACTTGTGGGAATGCAGATGGTGAGATATTGTTAACCGCAAGTAATGGTATTACACCTTATTCTTATTCTATTGATGGTGGAGCTACATTCACAAATACAACGGGTAATTTTACCGGATTATTAGCAGCAACATATGATGTGGCTGTGCAAGATGCTTTGGGGTGTATTGTAACCGGGACAGTTTCTGTAACGGACCAAGGAGGTCCAGTAATTAATAGTGTTACACCTATATCTCCATTGTGTAATGGTACATGTGATGGGTCTTTATCTATTGATGTTACGGGAGCAACACAATTCAGTATCGATGGAGGAACAACGTTTCAAGGTGTAAATATATTTACTAATTTATGCGCAGGAAATTACGATATAATGGTTGAGAATGCAATTGGTTGTCAAGCTTCAGCAACAACTATAATTTCAGACCCAGCTATTGTGTCTTATACGGTAGCAATTACAAATTTAGCATGCACAAATCAATGTGAAGGCATAATAGATGTAAGTGCTGGAGGAGGAACAGGAACCCTTGAATACAGTATGGACAATGGAGTGACTTATCAATTGGGAAATACTTTTAATAATCTTTGCGCTGGAAACTATGATGTTGTGGTTCAAGATGCAAATGGTTGTCAAGCCAATTCTGCAGAAATAGTTACCGAACCTGCTCCCATGGCAATGACTTTGGGAATTACGAATCCTTTATGTAATAGTTCATGTGATGGTTTAATTAATTCAATTCCAACAGGTGGAGATGGAAACTATACTTATACCTGGTCTAATGGTCAAAGTTTGCCATTAATTCTTAACCTTTGTGCTGGAAGTTACTCATTAAATATTGAAGATGGAAATGGTTGTTTTATTGATACAACGGTCACTTTAGTTGGTCCGGCAGCCGCAGTTATTACTAATGTAATCGAGGTTGATGAATCTTGTCCAGG
>Ga0206131_10001889_pt1 | contig 26253 bp, 20 predicted proteins | sample Helgoland_Spring_FD_148636 | JGI IMG/M metagenome (GOLD analysis project Ga0206131, IMG submission 148636) | Pelagic subsurface seawater microbial communities from Kabeltonne, Helgoland, North Sea - Helgoland_Spring_Bloom_20160517_1 | ecosystem: Environmental > Aquatic > Marine > Epipelagic ...
AAGAGCGTGGAAAATTCTTTGTTGCTCCTAACGAAGAAATTTATACGGGTCAGGTGATTGGTGAGAATTCAAGAGCAGACGATATGGTTGTCAACATAACGAAAACCAAAAAATTATCGAATGTACGTTCTTCTGGAACGGACGATAAAGTTCGTTTGGCTCCACCGATTAAATTTTCATTAGAAGAAGCTTTAGAATATATTCAAGGAGATGAGTATGTAGAAGTAACTCCTAAAAGTTTACGTTTACGGAAAGTATATCTTGACGAAAATCAAAGAAAAAGAATGACGGGAAAATAAGAAACCCCAAATATGTTCTAATATAAACGAAGCCTAATGCCTATGCATTAGGCTTCGTTTTTTTGTACAACTTCGTAAATTTTCCCATCATCGCAACGCAGTATTTTCCCAGGAAATTTCACGATCATATTATAATCGTGTGTCGCCATGATGATGGTCATTCCCTGTTGATGTAAACCTCTAAAAATTTCCATGATTTCTAGGCTTGTTTGTGGGTCTAGATTTCCAGTAGGTTCGTCAGCTATAATAAGTTCAGGAGCATTGAGTAATGCTCTGGCTATGGCCACACGTTGCTGTTCTCCTCCAGAAATCTGAAAGGCATATTTTGATGCAATTTCTGCCACTCCTAATGAAGAAAGTACTTCTTCGATGCGGTTTTTTATTTCAGTTTTGTCTTTCCAGCCCGTTGCTTTAAGAACAAAGCTGAGGTTGTCATAAACCGAACGGTCCGACAATAATTTAAAATCTTGAAACACTACACCCAGCTTCCTTCTTAAAAAAGGAATTTCTTTTTGCTTTATTTTTCCAAGATTGAAATCCGATACTTGAGCTGTGCCGTATTGAAGGGGAAGATCAGCGTAAAGAGTTTTGATTAAACTACTTTTCCCTGTCCCCGTTTTTCCAATCAAAAAAACAAATTCACCTTGTTCTACTTCGATATTGACATCGCTCAAAATCGTTTGGTTGTTTTGAATGATGGTTGCGTTTCTAAACTGAACTAAGGGAAGTTTCATATGGCTTTCTAATTGGTCAATTCTTTTTGAATGATTTGTATGATTATTCGTGTCCTGTAAAAATAGGAAAAATGTGGGTGTTGAAATTTTTTGTTGACAATTTATACGTTTAAAAAAAATCGAGCGTTTAAAATTAAGAACTTAAGTTTACCTTTATCGTATGCAAAAAGCCTACTGCAATAAAATCCTCATCATCACTTTTGTGTTTGTATCTGCATCTTTTTCAGTGACTAATGCACAATTGGGGATAGATAAAGTCCCGTTTACACAAGCTTCTTATTTCTTTGCATCCGACAATTATACACAGGTAAATCAGTATTTAAGTTTAGTCGATTTTTATCCCACACTACAACCCCTAACCACTACAGCTGATTTTTATAAAATTTCAACAGATTTACGTTTGAATCGCCCGGGGGCAGAAAAGAAATTAGCCGCTTTTATGATCGATAATCCTACGAGCTATTTAACCGAAACGGCATATTATGATTTGGCCTCGTATTATTTTCAAAACGGAAAATATACCTATGCGCTCAAGTGGTTTACTAAAATCAAAGACACCGATGTAGCTTCTAGTAAAAGGGGTGATTATTATTTCAATAAAGGATACACCCTGTTTGCCACAAAACGCTATAAGCAGGCAGAAAAATTATTTAAGAAAGTAGAGGAGGTACCCCAATACCGTTACGATGCTAGTTATTATTTGGGTTATATAGCGTATCAGTTGGAAGATTACGACGCAGCAGTAGAGAATTTCAACAAAGTTACAACAGAACAAGGCGATACAACGGTTGGATATTTTCAGGCTGATATGAATTTTAAATTGGGTCGCTTTGAAAAAGCAATTGCTTTGGCAAGAAAAAGTTTGGTAAATGCTAATGAAAATCAAACGTCAGAACTTTCTAAAATCATTGGCGAAAGCTATTTCAATTTAAAAGATTACCGTTCAGCGCTTCCTTATTTAGAGGTCTACAAAGGCAAACGTGGAAAATGGTCCAATACTGATTTTTATCAATTGGGTTATACCCATTATCGCTTGGGTGAATACGAGAAGGCCATCATGCAGTTCAATAAGATTATTTCTGGAGCTAATGCGGTAGCACAAAACGCCTACTACCACTTAGCCGACTGTTACCTCAAAACTGATAAAAAAACCCAAGCACTTAATGCCTTTAAAAGCGCATCGGCTTTAAATTTTGATACTGTAATTGCAGAAGATGCTTTGTTGAACTATGCCCGTTTGAGTTATGAAATCGGAAACGCATACGAAAACACCTCCTTACTATTGGCTTCATTTCTGGAACAATACCCAAAAAACAAAGCTGGTGTTGAGATCGAACAACTTCTAATTGATTCCTATGTGAATTCAAGAAATTATGCAGCTGCATTAAAAATATTAAAGAAAAAATCGGGAAGTCAATTTAACGCTGCTCTACAAAAAGTAAATTATTTAAAAGCGATTGCCTTATTTCAAAGCGGCTTGTTTGAGGAATCCATAACATATTTTGATGAAGCTTTAAAAAATAAAGTAGATCGAACAATCGAAGCAAATTGTTTGTATTGGAGGGCATTAGCGAAGTACGAATTGAGTGATTTTGAAACTGTAATTTCAGAATTATACTATTTTAAAAGTCACCCATTTGCCAAGAAAGTATCAGGGGTTGAGCACTTGTCATATCATTTGGCCTATGCAAATTTTAAATTAAAAAATTACGAGGGTTCACGTGCTTTGTTTGAAACCTACCTCAAGTCTACCAAGCAAAATGCTTCCTATAAGCGGGATGCACTATTGCGTTTAGGGGATAGTCATTTTGCTTTAGGAAAATATTGGCCAGCCATGGAATCTTATGAGGGCGCCATTCAAATGGATGTTTCTCGCGGAATGTATGCCCTGTATCAAAAAGCATTGAGCTATGGTTTTGTAGAACGAAACCCAAAAAAAATTGAGGCACTTAATCAATTGATTTCAGATTATCCAAAAACATCCCTTCTAGATGATTCATATTTTGAGTTAGCCCTTGCCTATACGCGCGAAAACAATACGTCCAAGGCTGTTGAAACCTACGAGATACTCGCCAACAACTTCCCAAAAAGTCCTTACCGATCTCGTGCTCTTTTGAATAAAGGCTTGATTTTGTACAACGCAGAATCTTTAGAAGAAGCCATGCGCGTATTGCAACAGTTGGTTCAGGAATATCCGAATGAAGAAGTTGCGCAACAAGGACTAAAGACAGCTAAGGAAATTTCAATTGATTTAGCAGCAGTTGACGTTTTTGCTAGTTGGGTAAAACAATTGAAAGGAGTTACTCTTCAAGACAACGAATTGGAACGTGCTTCTTTTACAGCAGCAGAACGTCTTTTCAATGACAACAAGAAAAAAGCAGCCCAGAAGGCATTAACTTCTTACTTGGAAAATTATCCCCAAGGAGCAAATCAGCTACAGGCTCAGTTTTTGTCTGCTGAACTTTATTTTCAAGATGAAGAATGGACCGCAGCGAGAGAACAATATGCCTTGGTATTGGAGCAGCCTACTCATGAGTATTCTGAGCAGGCGCTGGTTCGAATAACACAAGCTTTAGTGAATAATGAGCAAAAGTCAGATGCTTTACCTTATTGGAAGACTTTGGAAGAGCTGGCTCAGTTTCAGGAAAACAAGCGCTATGCCTTATTCAACTTAATGCAGATTTACTATGAAAAAGAACAGTTTTCTGATGCGATTGCCTACGCTGAAAAGGTTGTTGTTTTGCAGTCCTTAGGGCAAAAAATAAAATGGGATGCTTATCGTGTTTTGGCACGCGCTGCTGTAGCAATTCAAGATATAAAGAAAGCAGCTGAAGCCTATGCTGTTCTTGAGCAAGCTCCAGATGCAGCATTGGCAGTTGAGGCACTGTACTTCAACGCGGAGCAAAAACATATAGCCCACGAATACGCATCTTCCAATCGTTTGATCGAAAAAATAGCGCAAGATTTTGGAAATTATCCTGAATGGGGTGCCAAGAGTTTATTGTTGATGTCTCAAAATTTCTATCAATTGGACGACGCTTTTCAGGCATCCTTTATTCTAGAATCGATAATAACTAATTTCACACAATTCCCTGAAATAGTAAAGCAAGCTCAATTGGATTTAGCGAATTTAAAGGCAATCGAATCTAAAAACAATTCATCCATTAAAGTTGAAGAAGAAAATGAAAATTAATATAAAATTGATCAAGGCCAGCTTTTGGGTCGGTTTGCTTTTTAGTTTCTCAACTGTTTTTGGTCAGGAAGAAGAGGAAGATCTGGGTGTGCAGGAGGTGACCGTTATTAAGTCATACACACCGAGTTTGTCTGAAGTCTTTAAAATTAGAGAGCAGCCTCAGGTTATGGATTCCATTGGCAGAGAAAAAAGAAAAGTAACCTACTCTATTTCTTCTGTGCCTGTTGCTTCTACTTTTATTCCTACCAAAGGATCTGCTAAAGTGCTTCAGAAAAAGAAAGCTACTCCAAAATATAACGCTACCGCTAGTGCAGCGTTTGGAAATTTTAATAACATCCTGTTGGATCATGCGGCGCTACTTAATTTAGATCGCAGACAACAAGTAAGCTGGTTGGTTCGGTTTAATGGTCTTTTAAAAGACTTGCCTGAACCTATTTTGGCTACTAATCAAAACAGTACACTCATTCATTTAGGGTACCATTACAATTCCAATACGCTTTCTTCTCATTCTCAGGTGTCTTTCCGTACACACAGTCAGAATTTTTACGGACTTCAAAATCCAATAATAGACCCCATTATTCTTGAAAATTTAGATCCGAAACAACAACTGAAATACCTTTCAATACAATCGCATTGGCAATGGTTTGATACGGTTTTAAAAGATGCAGATTTAACAGCTCATTTGACAACAGACAGTTTTGAAACCAATGAATTGGAATTGGTTTTGAATGCTAAGTTTCAAGTTTCAATTGGTTCAATTGCAATCAATGCAGAACCCAGTCTTCGCTATTTAAATAACAAATTTGCCTCAGACTATTACACAACTGAAGCAACTGAGTTTGCATCGGGGGTTTCTCAAATGGCGCTGTCTGCTAGTTCTGGAGCCAACCGATTTAAATTTAAAATTGGAGCAACTGGAGCGTATGGATTTGGAGATGATTTTGAAGAAGCTAAGCTGTATGTTTTACCACTTCTGGATCTTTCATACAAGCCCAAAAAAGGAAATTTCACTCCTTTTCTTAAGGTTTCTGGTGCGTTGAATCAAAATAGTTTTAGAGCATTTACAAATAGAAACCCATATACCGCACCAGCCATCGTATTGAAGAATACGGAAGTGCCTTACACTGCTGAATTGGGTTTGAGAACCAAGATTGTTTCCGGTTGGGAGTTCGCGATTAATGGTCATTATCAAAAGGCTACTAATACGCCACTTTTTAAAAGCTTTGTGTTTGACGAAAGAAACACTGATTATACTGCCTTTCGATATGCAAATACATTTGAGGTTGTGTACGAAGAAATCGAGCAAATCGGTTTAGATGTTTCCGTTTTAGCTGCGTTTAAGAATGGAGGGTCTTTATCTCTAGAAGCGCATTGGAGAGATTATACGGTTACAGACGAAGCTGACCCATTGATTATTTCTGAACCTAAGGAAGCTTGGAATTTGCCGGAACTTCAGTTCGAATTCAAAGCAAACATCAAGATTGCACAAAAGTTATTTGTGCAATCGAATGCAACTTATTGGGGCGTAAGGAAACACTCCTATCGAAATTATTTCATCAATCAACCACTGGATCGAGCCAGTGAAACTGTTGTCGACCTTCCATCTTTTGTTGATGCGGAAATACGCATTAGCTATCAGTTGAATGATCGATGGGAATTTTACGTTAAAAGTGAAAATATTTTTGATGCTCCCCAATTCCGATGGGCAAACTATCAAGTCTACGGGACTAGGTTTCTTTCTGGAATCCGTTACAACTTTGATTTAAATCTTTGAACCGTTCAATTGATTGTAAAACAAAACCCTTTGTTTAACTCCAGCCTTGTATATTTTAGTTAAATTCACACAAAAGTATTGTGAACATGAGATTAAATATATTTGATGTGTTCCATACACAAAATTACCATTAATTTTATTTTTTTTAATAGATTGCATATGGAGAATCATGAAGGAGATAGGCCTCAAGAAATTGTTGGTAAACGAATTTGCGTATTGCGTAAACAGCTTAAATTAACTCAAGCTGCCCTGGCATCTTCCGCTGGTATGGAAGAAAGTGCTCTGCAGCGTATTGAAGCTGGAAGAACGAACCCAACAATTAAAACTTTATACAAAGTAGCAATCGCTTTGAATGTCGATATCAAAGAATTGTTTGAGAATATATAAAACTGCCTTCTACTAGTTACTGTCATTTTAGCTTACATTTGTTTTTATTTATTAAAATCATTACAAATGAGAACTCCTTTTTCCCTTATTTTTTGTTTTCTTTTATTCATTTCTTGCAGCTCGTATGATGCGGATTTGATCATTCATAATGCATCAATATATACGGTAAACAATAGCTTCGATACTGCAACCGCAGTAGTTGTTAAAGATGGAAAGTTTATAGCTGTAGGTGGTCAAGATTTATTGAATCAATACAACGCTAGAAGTGTAGTCGACCTTAATGGATTTCCCGTATATCCAGGGTTTATTGACGCCCATTGTCATTTTTATAATTTCGGATTACTGCAAGAGCAATTGGACTTAAGCGGTACAAAGAGTTTCGAAGAGGTGGTAGATAAGGTAGCCCAATATGTAGAAACACATCCCGGTATCCCTGTTTTAGGTCAAGGTTGGGATCAAAACACCTGGGAAGTAAAAGAGTACCCCACAAAAGACATATTAGACCAGCGTTTTCCAAATCAATTAATCGCCTTAAAGCGCGTCGATGGACATGCACTTTTGGTGAATCAAGCAACATTAGATTTGGCAGGTATTGACTCAACTACAACGGTGGATGGAGGCGTATACGTTCGCTCAGAAGGCCAATTGACAGGTGTGTTGATAGATAACGCGATGGATTTGGTTTATGCAGCACTACCTAAGCCGACGAAAAAACAACAAACCACCGCTTTATTAGCAGCTCAAGACATTGCATTTCAAAACGGTTTAACCACTGTCGATGATGCTGGTCTTGACCGAGAGCAGCTAGAGTTAATCGAGCGTTTACATCAAGAGGGCGTTTTAGATATCCGAGTTTATGGGATGATTAGCAATACCCCTGAAAATTTAGCTCACTATTTAGAGCAAGGACCCACTCAAACGGAACGATTGAATATTCGCTCTGTAAAAGTATATGCGGATGGTGCGCTTGGAAGTAGAGGAGCGGCCTTGAAAAAAGAGTATTCAGATGCTCCTGGAAATCACGGATCCTTTGTTACTCCAGTTGATCAAATTGAAGCACTTGCAGATGTATTGGCAAAAAAAGGCTTTCAGATGAATACCCACGCCATAGGAGATGCGGCAAACTATGAAGTATTGAGCGCCTATAAAAAAGCATTGACAATAGATGCTGATCCTCGCTGGAGAATTGAGCATGCGCAAATTGTTTCTCCAGAAGACCGTGAGTTTTTTGGAAGTAAGATAATCCCTTCAATTCAGCCTACTCATGCCACCAGTGATATGTTTTGGGCGGATGAACGTCTAGGGGAAGAACGAATGCAAGGCGCCTATGCATACAAGAGCCTACTCGATTGGTCTGGTAAGGTTGCCCAGCACGAACTACGAAGGAACAACTCCCTGAGGGTGGATTTCAGATGGGTGATGCACTTTCTCGAATGGAAGCTTTAAAGGGGATGACCCTATGGGCAGCATATGCTAATTTTGAAGAAGAAATTAAAGGCAGCATTGAAGTAGGAAAATATGCAGACATGGTAATCTTAAAACAGGATATTATGAATCTTGATATTCACAAAGTACCCCAGGTCGAAGTTATTGCCACAATTGTTAATGGAGACATGGTTTATCGTGCATCCAATTAGTTGTAGGGATTAAGATTGTTTGTTATTTTGAGTGAAACCAACTCTATTTTTTTAAAATATTATACTAATTTTCTATTTTTTGTTTATAATTTAAATCAAACAAGCTATTTAAGTTTATTAAAATTATTTTAAAGCTATATTTGCTTAAAAATAATAATTATGTGTGGTATAGTTTGCGCTTTCGAATTGAAACAATCTTCAGATAAATTACGTTCACAGGTATTGGATATGTCCAAAAGTATTCGGCATCGAGGTCCGGATTGGAGTGGCGTTTTTTCAAATGATAATACCGTTATGGCGCATGAGCGTTTGGCAATTGTAGATCCAACTTCGGGAAAACAGCCCCTACTTAGTTCCGACGGACGCTTTGTACTTGCTGCCAATGGCGAGATATACAATCACAAAGAATTGCGTGCACAACTAGAAGGGAAGTATGACTTTCAAACAGCATCGGATTGTGAGATTATTTTAGCACTTTATCAAGAGAAAGGACCCAATTTCATTGATGAGATGAATGGTATTTTTGGTTTCGCTTTATACGATACACTTAAAGATGAATACTTTATTGCCCGCGATCATATGGGAATTATTCCGTTGTATATGGGCTGGGATCAAAACGGTACCTTCTATGTTGCTTCCGAATTGAAGGCATTAGAAGGGGTTTGTACTAAAATCGAATTATTTCCTCCTGGACACTACATGACTAGTGAGACAAAAGCTCCCGTGCATTGGTATTCTAGAGATTGGATGGAATTTGATGCTGTAAAAGATAACGAAACAAGTATTGATGATTTACACGATTCTCTAGCGGCCGCAGTTCGCCGTCAGTTGATGAGTGATGTTCCTTATGGGGTTTTACTGTCAGGAGGCTTGGATTCTTCAGTAACTTCGGCTTTGGCAAAACTATACGCAGCTAAGCGCATTGAAGCAGATGATGATCAGGCAGCATGGTGGCCACAATTGCATTCTTTTGCGGTTGGACTCGAAGGATCTCCTGATTTGGCAGCTGCTGCTAAAGTAGCTGAGCATATTGACACCGTACATCACGAGGTGAAATTCACAATTCAGGAAGGTTTAGATGCGATACGCGATGTCGTATATCATTTAGAAACCTACGATATTACTACGATAAGAGCATCTACACCCATGTATTTGTTGGCTCGAGCGATAAAAGCTTTGGGAATTAAAATGGTGCTTTCGGGAGAAGGAGCTGATGAGTTGTTTGGAGGGTATTTATATTTCCATAAGGCGCCCACTCCAAAAGATTTCCATGAAGAAACGGTTAGAAAATTAGATAAGCTTCACCAATACGACTGCCTGCGTGCAAATAAATCTTTAGCAGCCTGGGGTATAGAAGGGCGTGTTCCTTTTCTGGACAAAGAATTTATGGATGTAGCAATGCGGATCAATCCATCTGATAAAATGATAACCTCAGATCGTATGGAAAAATGGGTTATCCGTAAGGCATTTGAGCAGTACTTGCCAGAAAGTGTAGCCTGGAGGCAAAAAGAACAGTTTTCTGATGGGGTTGGATATGACTGGATCGACACTTTGAAAGAGGTAGTAGAAGATAATGTAAGCGATGAGCAAATGAAAAACGCACATCATAGATTTCCAATCCAAACCCCTCAAAACAAAGAAGAATTTTACTATCGTTCTATTTTTGAAGAGCATTACCCGAGCGATACAGCAGCTTTGTGTGTGCCTTCGGTGCCTTCTGTAGCCTGCAGCACTCCCATAGCTTTGGAGTGGGATGAAGCCTTTAAAAATATGAATGACCCGAGTGGAAGAGCTGTGTCTCAGGTTCACGATGAAGCCTATTAATAGGGCGAAAAATCTCACCTAAAAACCCTTGGACTTTTCAAGGGTTTTTTGTTTTTAATTAATCCCACTTTTCTTACACAAAATGTTAATAACTTCAAGGGTTTGAAGTTGGTTTTATTGGTCGAAACAAGGCTGTTTTCGTATATTTGAAAGTACTCTGAATCTCAGGATTCTCAACTAAAAAAAACAATGAGCGAAGAACCTAAAAAACAACAATATTCAGCTGATAGTATTCAGGCCCTAGAGGGTATGGAACACGTCAGAATGCGCCCGTCAATGTATATCGGAGATGTAGGCGTTCGAGGATTACATCACTTAGTTTATGAAGTAGTCGATAACTCTATTGATGAAGCCCTTGCGGGGCATTGTGACACGATTTCTGTGATCATTAACGAAGATAATTCGATCACCACCGAGGATAACGGACGGGGTATCCCAATTGGTATGCACAAAAAAGAAGGCGTTTCTGCCTTGGAAGTTGTGATGACTAAAATTGGTGCTGGAGGTAAATTTGATAAAGATTCCTATAAGGTTTCTGGAGGTTTACATGGGGTAGGAGTTTCTTGTGTGAATGCACTCTCTGAAGTTTTAACAGCTACTGTTTACTTAGACGGAAAAGTCTATGAACAGGTATACGAAAGAGGAAAGCCTGTAGCTCCTGTCAAAGAAATTGGAACTACTGATAAAAGGGGTACAACGGTTACTTTTAAGCCAGATCCTCAGATATTCCAACAAGTTTTAGAATACAATTACGACACCTTGGCTAGTAGAATGCGAGAACTCTCTTATCTAAATAAGGGGATTACCATCAAACTCGAAGACCGAAGAAATAAAGATGATAAAGGAGCATTTGTCAGTGAAGTTTTCCATTCTAAAGAAGGTCTCAAAGAATTCATCCGCTTTTTGGATTCCTCTCGGGAGTCAATCATTCAAGATGTAATTTCAATTGAAGGAGAGAAAAACGGTACACCCGTTGAGGTTGCCATGATTTATAACACGTCTTATTCTGAAAATTTACATTCTTACGTAAACAACATCAACACCCACGAAGGTGGAACTCATCTTGCCGGTTTTAGAAGAGGATTGACCTCTACGCTCAAGAAATACGCAGACGGTTCCGGTTTATTGGATAAATTAAAATTTGAGATCAGTGGTGACGATTTCCGCGAAGGATTAACCGCTATTATTTCCGTGAAAGTTGCAGAACCTCAGTTCGAAGGACAAACCAAAACCAAATTAGGAAATAGAGATGTAACTTCTGCAGTTTCTCAAGCAGTTTCTGAAATGTTGGAAAACTATTTAGAAGAACACCCCAACGATGCTAAAATCATTGTTCAAAAAGTAATTTTAGCTGCTCAAGCCCGTCATGCAGCCCGTAAGGCTCGTGAAATGGTACAGCGTAAAACCGTAATGAGTGGTGGTGGTCTTCCGGGGAAACTTTCGGATTGTTCTGAACAAGATCCCGCTGTATGCGAAGTATTTTTGGTTGAGGGAGATTCGGCTGGTGGAACTGCAAAACAAGGAAGAGACCGTAATTTTCAAGCCATCTTACCTTTACGAGGAAAGATTTTGAATGTTGAAAAAGCCATGCAACACAAGGTTTTTGAAAACGAAGAAATTCGAAACATCTACACAGCACTTGGAGTAACCATTGGAACTGAAGAAGATAGTAAAGCGCTAAACCTAACAAAACTTCGTTATCACAAAGTAGTCATCATGTGTGATGCCGATGTCGATGGGAGTCATATTTCTACCTTAATTTTAACCTTCTTTTTCCGTTATATGCGTGAATTGGTTGAGTCGGGCTATGTATACATTGCTACCCCTCCTTTGTTTTTAGTTAAAAAAGGAGCTAAGAAGCAGTATGCTTGGAACGATCAAGAACGCGAAACACTAATGGAGAAGTTTGGACAAGGTACTTCTGTACAACGTTACAAGGGACTTGGAGAAATGAATGCTGAGCAATTGTGGGACACTACCATGAATCCTGAATTCAGAACCTTGCGCCAGGTTACAATTGATAACGGAGGCGAAGCCGATAGAGTCTTCTCTATGCTGATGGGGGATGAAGTCCCTCCAAGAAGAGAATTCATAGAGAAAAATGCGATTTACGCAAACATTGACGCTTAACATAGTAGTATAAATTTTTATTAAAAACTAAAATTCACATAAATTATGAAAGTAACCGTAGTAGGAGCTGGGAATGTAGGTGCCTCATGTGCCGAGTACATTGCCATTAAAAGAATTGCTAGCGAGGTTGTTTTATTGGACATCAAAGAAGGATTTGCAGAAGGAAAGGCATTGGATCTTACTCAAACGGCAACAACTTTAGGGTTCAACACCCGAATTACGGGGGTAACCAACGATTATACCCAAACTGCAGATAGCGATGTTGTTGTAATCACCTCTGGAATTCCAAGAAAACCTGGGATGACGCGCGAAGAGCTGATCGGCATCAATGCTGGAATAGTAAAATCAGTAGCAGAAAGTATACTAGCACACTCTCCTGAAGCAATCATCGTTGTAGTTTCTAATCCAATGGACACGATGACCTACTTAGCTCTTAAAGCAACAGGTCTTCCTAAAAATAGAATTATTGGGATGGGCGGCGCTTTAGATAGCTCTCGTTTCAAAACGTATTTATCCAAAGCACTAGACAAGCCTGCTAACGACATCCAAGGAATGGTGATTGGCGGTCACGGAGATACGACCATGATTCCTCTAACCCGTTTGGCCAGTTATAACGGTACGCCGGTGAGCAATCATTTATCGGCTGAAGCACTTGAAGAGGTTGCAGCGGCTACTATGGTAGGTGGCGCAACACTAACCAAGCTTCTGGGAACATCTGCTTGGTATGCACCCGGAGCATCGGTAGCTTACTTAGTTGACAGTATCATCAATGATCAAAAACGCATGATTCCCTGTTCTGTATATCTCGAAGGAGAATACGGCGAAAGCGATATCTGTATTGGTGTTCCCTGTATCATCGGAAAAGGTGGTGTTGAACAAATTTTGGATATTCAGCTCGACGCAAGCGAACAAGAAAAATTCAAGAAAAGCGCCCTTGCTGTAAGGGCAATGAACGACGCTTTGTCCAGTAATGTATAGCATTTTATCAAAAATCAGAAGAAACCGCCCCTTTGGCGGTTTTTTTGTATACAAAACCATCCTATAAAGTTGTTAAATCTTAGCTTATATTTTATATTTGCTCGCCTTTAACACGCTTAAAAATCAAACTAATGCAGAATAATGGACTAATAAAAGTTTTCGGGATCCTTTTTGGAATCGTTAGCATCTACCAACTTTCTTTTACTTTCATTTCAAGTGGCCAAGAAGATAAAGCTTCTTCTTACGCTATCAGTAGAGTTTCAGAAGACCAAACCGACTATGTTGCTCTCAGAGAACAAATCGAAACGAATTACCTTGATTCAATTGGAAATTTACCACTATATGGTTTCTCATCTTACAACGATGCCAAAGGAAAAGAATTAAACAAAGGTCTTGACCTGAAAGGAGGAATCAACGTGATTCTTCAAATTTCAGTTAAAGATATCTTGAAAGGATTGGCGGATTATACCAAAAACCCAACCTTCAATCAAGCACTTGACGATGCTGACCTACTTCAGAAAAGCTCTGACGTTCCATATGTTGAGTCTTTCTTTACTGCTTTTGACGCTATTAAAGGCGAAACTACTTTAGCAAATCCTGAGATTTTCGCAAACAGAACTTTAAGTGATGTCATCAATTTTGAGATGACTGACGACCAAGTCCGTCCAATCATTCGCCGAAAAATTGATGAGTCTATCGTTTCGGCTTTTGAAGTATTAAGAAAACGTATCGATAAATTTGGAGTAACACAACCCAACATTCAACGTTTGGGTACTTCTGGAAGAATCTTAGTTGAACTTCCTGGTGCTCGTGATGTAGAACGTGTTAAGAATTTACTTCAAAGTACAGCACAACTTGAGTTTTGGGAAACCTATAAAAACGATCAGTTCCTAAATTTCCTCTATGCAGCCAACAATTTGTTGATTGAAAAAGGGGTAAATGAAAATAAAGTAGAAACAGAAGAAGCTTCTGCTATTGACGATTTATTAGCAGATGTTGAAGCAAAAGATTCGGCTACTGTTGCTGCTGGGAACCCACTTTTAGACTTAGTCAAAGGATACGGATACCAAGGAGGACCAGTTTTAGCTCAATTTGCCAAAAAAGACAGAAATACTGTAATGGCATATTTAGACCTTCCAGAAGTTCGCAGATTATTGCCACAACAATTCCGTTATGTTGAATTTGCTTGGGGAAAAGAACAAGAGGGATCTGAAATAGTTGACTTATATATCTTAAAATCAAATCGTGAAGGAGTTCCTCCTTTAAGTGGTGGGGTTATAGTAGATGCTTTACAATCGTACGATCAAGTTGGGCAGCCTTCGGTATCCATGCAAATGGATTCTAAAGGCGCGCGTATTTGGGAGACTATGACTGGGAAAGCATCGAAAGAAGGAAGTAATATTGCCATCGTTCTTGACAATACTGTATATTCCGCTCCCGGAGTTTCTAAGGGTGCAATATCAGGTGGGCGTTCAGAGATTTCTGGAAGCTTTACCTTGAATGAAGCAATTGATTTAGCCAATGTTTTACGAGCGGGTAAACTCCCTGCTTCAGCAGACATCATACAATCAGAAATTGTTGGACCTTCCTTAGGAAAAGAAGCGATTCAGAGTGGTATTTATTCTTTTGGAATTGCCTTGATCATTGTATTACTATGGATGATTTTCTACTACGGTTCTTCCGGTATATTTGCTGATGTTGCCTTAGTATTGAATATCTTACTAATCTTTGGAATTTTAGCGGGTCTAGGCGCTGTATTAACCTTACCCGGAATTGCAGGGATTGTATTAACAATCGGTATTTCGGTAGATGCTAACGTGCTGATTTTTGAGCGAATTCGAGAGGAACTGAAGAAGGGAAAAGGACAATTGAAATCTGTTGCTGATGGGTTTGATAATGCATTGTCTTCTATTTTGGATGCCAACATAACGACCGGTTTAACGGCCTTGATTTTATTTGTTTTTGGTACGGGTCCTATTAAAGGTTTTGCAACGACCTTATTGATTGGTATTGCAACTTCCTTATTTACGGCAATCTTCATTACGAGACTCTTAATCGACTCACGTTCGGTAAAAGGAAAACTAGTTTCATTTGCAACCGCTTCAACTAAAGGGTTGTTCCAGAACATGGCCATCACCTTCTTAGGAAAAAGAAAAACAGCTTATATCGTGTCAGGAGTTTTAATTGTAGCAAGTCTTGTTTCTTTAACTCTTAATGGTTTAAATCAAGGTGTTGATTTTGTTGGAGGTCGATCGTATACTGTTCGTTTCGATAAAATAGTAAACCCAACTGAAGTTGAAAGCGTTCTTGTAGGTGCTTTTGGAAGTGTAGAAGCTAAAACTTTTGGGGACGATAATCAGTTGAAAATCACTACTAAATATAAAGTAGATGAGGAAGGAACTGCAATTGATGTAGAGATTTACGAAAAGCTCTATGCAGGTCTTCAAGCTTGGTCTTCAAGCTTATCTTCCTGCAGGAATTAGTTATGACGAATTTGTAAACGGTTCGGATTCTAAGACCGTGGGAATTATGTCTTCTATCAAAGTAGGTCCAACGATTGCTGATGATATTAAGAAAAACTCCTACCTAGCCGTTTTTGGATCTTTGATCGTAGTATTCCTTTATATCCTACTGCGTTTCCGTAAGTGGCAGTTCTCTTTGGGAGCGGTAGCAGCTGTTTTCCACGATGTATTAATCGTTTTGGGTATCTTCTCTCTTACCTATTCTATCATGCCCTTCAGCATGGAGATAAACCAAGCATTTATTGCCGCCATATTGACCGTAATTGGTTATTCGCTGAATGATACGGTAGTAGTTTTTGACCGCATACGAGAATTTACAAATGAACATACGAAATGGGAATTGGATACAACGGTTAACGCTGCCTTAAACAGCACATTAAGTAGAACGTTGAATACGTCATTGACTACCTTATTGGTATTATTGGCCATCTTTATTTTCGGCGGTGAATCTATCCGAGGCTTTATGTTTGCCTTGATCATTGGAGTTATTGTAGGAACCTACAGTTCTGTATTCATTGCTACTCCCGTAATGTATGACACACAAAATAAAAAGGCTTTAAAAGAATAAGTTTTAAGCTTTTACTGAATATAAAAAATCACGATGTAAGTCGTGATTTTTTTTTGGTATTAGAATTTAAAAACTCTTCTTAAGAACCCGTATGTGTTCAAGATGGTGCATACTGTGCCATGAGTATATCGCCAGCACTACATATAGTGGGTATTCTTTGGAACCTTTAGGATGATAATACGTACGTTCCATTTGAGAGCTCGAAAGTTTACTGAATAAGCTTACCCATCGATTATGGATACCATCGATAATGGATAGGCTAGGGGAAACGTCACTTGCGGAAGCATCGTCGAGTTTTGCCCAATCCGATTCAGTATAATCTTTTATTTTTGGAGTATCCTCAAGGAGTGCATGTTTACATCTGAGGTATGCGTGGGAGTGACTATCCGCTAAGTGATGAACAACTTGAGCAACGGTCCACCCACCTTCTCGGTAAGGAGTTCGTAATTGATTTTCATTTAGACTATTTACTTCTTCTTTAAGAAGTTTCGGAAAATCCTTTAAAATGGATAGTGCCTTGCTTTTATCTTTGAGAGAAAGTTGCGCAGTTGGCCAAACAAACTTTCCAGTAGGGTAACGTAAAAGATCGAGGGGATTCATGGTTTATTGGTTTGATTTTGATTTTTTAAACATAAAGAAAAGACCAAAAAGGATCATGGGAATACTCAGCCATTGTCCTGTGGATAAAAGCGGAATGTAGGTTTCGAAACCACCTTGGCTTACTTTTACGAATTCCACTAAAAAGCGAACACTAAAAAGCACAACAAAAAACAGTCCAAATAAATATCCATTGGGTCGCTTTACTTTGTTGTTGTATAAATAACGTAGCAAGAAAAATAATGCTAGATATCCGATGGCTTCGTACAATTGTGCAGGATGTCGGGGAGCAATTTCTCCTCGATTAAGAAAAACAACCCCAAAATTATTATCTGTATAATTTCCAACGATCTCTGAGTTAAAAAAGTTTCCAACACGAACCAATGCTGCTCCTAAACTTACAGGAATGACCAGTCGATCTAAGATCCAAATTAAAGGTTTGTAACTGTATTGTTTTTGATAAAGATACAAGCCAATCAAAATTCCAATGGTAGCTCCATGACTCGCTAATCCTCTAAATCCTGTGAATTCATATCCATCGATTAAGCCGAATAAAAAGCTGGAACCTTCCAAAGCTCGTATGGGTAAAAGAATTTCGATTAAGTGATTTTGATAGTAATCCCAACTGTAAAAAAAAACTTCTCCCAGTCGAGCTCCAAGAACGGTAGCTATGACTACATAAAAAAGCAGGGGTTCCACATAATCCACAGATACTTTTTCCTTTTCATACATTTTCTTCATCAGGTATATACCCACTGAAAATGCAACAACAAACATTAAACTGTAATAATGAACCCCAAAACCTCCAATTTTAAATAAAGTGTCAGAAGGTGCCCATTGTATTTTAGAAAAAAGCATATGCGTCTATATTAGTTGGTTAAAAGTAGCTATTTTTTATGAATTTATCTCCAAGTTTACGGAACAGGATCATATCCTCCTTTGGTCCAAGGATGACAGCTTAAAACACGTTTAAGGGTTAAATAAAAACCTTTGAATAGACCATGTTTTTCAAAAGCCTCAAGACTGTATTGTGAACAGGTGGGTGTATGTCTGCACGATGCAGGTGTTAGTGGCGATATATAGGAACGATAAAATTTAATGAGGAGTACAAAAGGGAGTATCGCGATTTTTCTCATTTCCAGAGTGCCAGTTACAGACTAAATCCTGTTCCATCTTTGCCATCCTTCAGTTGAACGCCCAGTGCAAGGAGTTCGTCTCGAATACGATCTGAAGTAGCAAAATCCTTATTGTCACGCGCAGTTTTCCGAATGTCGATCAACATGGATACAGTACCCTGTAGGGCTGTGTTTACAGCGGATTGATTTTCAGATCCATCCAATTCAATACCCATAATGTCTTCAACAAATTCACCCATTTTATTGGATAATTTCTCTTGATCGTCTGCAGAGATTGTTGCTGTTTCATTTTTAACTGCATTAATGAACCGAACGGCATCAAAAAGTTGCGCAATAAGAATTGGACTGTTAAAGTCATCATTCATTGCTGCATAACACTTGGTCTCCCAAGCATTAAAATCAAAGGTAGTAGTAACCGCTGAAGGTGTTAACTGTTTCAGCGTCTGCATGCCTTCTTGAAGACGATTGAACCTTCTTGAAGACGATTGAACCCTTTTTCGGAAGCCAATAATGCATCTTCACTCAAGTCTACAATGCTTCTGTAATGGGCTTGTAAAAGGAAAAACCGAACTACCGAAGGAGTAAATGCTTTTGTGAAAATATCATTATCTCCAGAAAACATGGCGTCTGGAAGGATGTTGTTTCCGGTTGACTTTGCCATTTTCTGACCGTTAAGAGTCAGCATATTAGCATGTAGCCAATAGTTTACAGGCGCTTGGTTGGTCATCGATTCGGCTTGAGCGATTTCACATTCGTGGTGGGGAAATTTCAGATCCATTCCGCCTCCGTGGATATCAAATTGATCCCCAAGATATTTTGTACTCATCGCTGTACACTCCAAATGCCATCCTGGAAAACCATCACTCCAGGGTGAAGGCCATCGCATGATGTGTTTTGGTTCTGCTTTTTTCCATAACGCAAAATCTTGTGAACTTTTTTTATCCGACTGACCTTCTAAGCTTCGTGTATTGTGAATGAGATCTTCAATCTTACGACCACTAAGTTTTCCGTAGTTATGGGTTTCGTTATACTTGAGCACATCAAAATATACAGAACCGTTTATTTCATAGGCAAACCCTTTTTCAAGGATGGTCTTGATGATTTCAATTTGCTCAATTATATGACCGGTTGCCGTTGGCTCAATGCTCGGTGGAAGGTTGTTGAATTTTGCAAGCGTATTGTGAAAATCAACGGTGTAGCGCTGAACTACCTCCATAGGTTCAATTGCTTCTAAGCGTGCTTTTTTTGCAATTCGATCCTCGCCTTCATCTGCATCATTTTCTAAATGTCCCGCATCGGTTATGTTACGGACATAGCGTACCTTATACCCTAAATGCTTTAGGTAACGGTAGATCAAATCGAATGACATAAAGGTTCTACAATTACCTAAATGTACATTACTATAAACCGTTGGACCGCAAACATACATACCCACATAGTTAGGTGTGATGGGCGTAAAAATTTCTTTTTTTCCGCTGAGGGAATTGTATACAGAAAGCTGCTGCATTAGAATTCAGTGTCGAGTTGGATATAATCCAAAAATTCGCGTTTGGTTTCTTTCTTTTTAAATAGCCCTCCAAATTCTGAAGTAATCGTGCTACTGCTAATATCACGAATCCCTCTAGAGTTTACACATAGGTGCTTTGCATCTATAACGCAAGCCACATCTTCTGTGCCTAAAACTTGTTTGAGTTCTTCTACAATTTGTAAGGTAAGACGTTCTTGTACTTGTGGGCGCTGAGCGTAGTATTGTACAATCCGATTCATCTTGGATAAACCAACTACGGTACCTTTTGAGATATAGGCTACATGAGCTTTACCAACGATAGGAAGTAAGTGATGCTCACAAGTGGAGTATAGGGTGATGTTTTTCTCTACGAGAATTTCACCATATTTATATTTGTTGCTAAAAGTTGAAGCTTTTGGTTTTTTGTCGGGGTGGAGCCCACCAAAAATCTCATTGACATACATTTTAGCAACCCGTTTTGGAGTTCCTTTAATGCTGTCGTCTGTTAAGTCCATCCCAAGAATTTCGAGGATTTCCGCAACTTTTTCTTGTATTAATTCTACCTTTTTTGGGTTGCTGAGCTCAAAAGCATTAGCACGTAAGGGCGTGGTAGCACTACTACCTACATGATCATCGCCATAAGCATCGATCGTTTCTTCTAAGGAATTATTCACTATCATAGTATCTTTAAAGTCTCACAAAGATAATCATTTATGCTAGATTTTTTGGAGCATATCCCTTTTTAGATACAGGAGTTTTATTATAATTTAAGCGTGTAGGTCAATCCGATGGTAAAACGTTCTCTTTTAAGATCAATAGCATCTGTTAGACCCGTAGAAAAAAGTTGTTGTTGGCCTCTAAATTCACTGCTTACAATACTCAAATCTAGGGAGCTTCCTCCAAAATTGATTCCTCCGCCAATACTTTTGGTAGAACTGCTGTTGTCAAAGTTTTTTAGAGTAGCACCTTGCTTAATATATCCGGCACGAATACTGCAATTTCCAAAGCGGTATTCACCACCAACTCTGAGGACACCAGCTGCATTTACGTTCTGAATAATGACCTCGTTTTCCTGGTTTAGAAAATCATCATTAGGTTCGTCGAATTGTGCTTTATCGTAGTTTACTTGAGTGTAGTCAACACTGATCAATCCTTTTAGTCCAAAAACATAGGCAAAACTTCCGCTGTACTTCGATGGGGTTTTGAAGCGATATTCGGGATAAATATTGATTACATCAGGTTCTATTGTAATATTATTCCCATCATTACTTGCCACAAACTGAGTGGTTTCCTCTTTGATAGAGAACAAAGTAGGACTTTCATAGCTTAATCCGAATCGAATCTGCTTATTCAGTTTAGCAATTGCGCCCACTTGAAAAGAGAACCCATCGCCAAAAGACAGAAGCTCATTGTTAAAACGAAAGGTATTGAGAGTGGAGGTGTTTGAATAATTACTTTCATAAAAATTATTTAACTCACGATATTCTAATTTGTGGGAATTGATGTTGATACCCACATGGTACTTGTTTAAATATTCTCCACTAAAATTGAAAGTATACTTTTTGATCCCACCGCTTCTTTGAGTTACATATTCATGAAAATACCCCTCTGACTCTGGGCTTACATTACTTATATAAGCCGTGTTTGTTGATTCATCGGCTAATGCATCAATGATGAATGATTGGTAGCCTAAAAATCCCTGTTGAGCATCAAAACCAACACTTTCTCCGAGGAATGAATATAAATCTGATTCATTTTCATTCGATCTAATTTGAAAATTACTCAACTCAAAACCTTGAGCATTATTCAAAAAGTATTGATCGACTCCAGTTGTGTTGTAACCATCCGCCTCAAAAACATTATTGAAATTAGCCGTTTTTTGGTAATCAAAGGCAAAACCAATCTTTGACCACGGACTCTGTTCCGTATTCTTTAAAATCAAAGCAAAACCTACTTGGTCAAATTCAGAGTCTTTATTGTTAGTCTCATAACTGCTTCCAAAATACGTGGCGTTGGTTTGGTTTCGAATGGAGCTGGTCGTAATGCTGAATTGGGTATGTTCAAATACAGAACCTGCCGCTGGGTTGTTTTGAAGAGCGCTAAAGTTGCCTCCTAAGGCTCCAAAAGCACCCCCCATTGCCGTATAACGAGCAGTTCCGTTGAGATCAGACGTACTGTATCTCAGGATATCTTGAAAAGTTTGCCCGTTCATTGAAGTGACAAAAAAAAGCATTAGTATGGCTTTGAAATAATGTTTCATAGGATTTAATTGGAATGAGTATGGTTGTTAATTTCTTCTACCTGATGTCGATGAACGGGAGCTAGAACTTGATCTTGCAGCAGAACTTCTGCTGCTCGAACTTCTGCTGCTTGAACTTCGAACATTAGAACTTCTACTACTGTTATTGTAGTTGAAATTATTACTTCTCGAAGGCGATGTTCTCGGTTTGTAATAGTTCGAGTTCGACCCTGAATTGACGTTGTTGGGTCTCCTTGCTTGTGAGCGAGAAGAATTATTGTTGATGATGATGTTGTTGTTCGTTGGAGTAACATATCGCCGAGCATAGTTTCGAATTTCTTCGCCATTACTTCGCGATACATTAGAAGAATTTCGAATTAAATTCGGAACCCGTGCAACAGTATTTGTGCTTCTTGAACCAATATTTCCTCGTCGTACTGAAGTAGCAGATATTCTTGAAGCATTGGAGTTGGATCGTCTTGAAGTATTTACTGACCCGCGTCGAGAATTAGAATAGGATCTTCTTCTGGGTTGAATGCTATTTCTAGCTACACGATTAAAATTTCTATTATTGAAGCGATTGAATCTACGATACGGGTTGTAGGGAAAGTAACCTCCATAAAAATAAGGGTCATAAAAACCATAGGCATAGGGAGCGTAGTAGGGATTGTAAAATCCCCAACCATAAGGGTTGTATCCTCTTCCAAAACTACCGTAAAAGCCACCGCCAAAATTTCCAAAACCAAAACGGAAACCATTGTTGAAAAAGGGGTCATAGTCTAAGTAGTTAAAACGATTATCTAAAGGACCACCAACGACATATACATTGGTGCTTTGCGGTGCACTTCCCCACTGTCCTTGGGGGGCTTGTGCTGCGTTTGCAGGGTTTCCTGTATAGTTGTCGACATCTGTTAAATACACATCAGTTGCAGATTCATCCCATGCATATTCTTTAGATTTTTCATTGAAGTATTGAGAGTATTCAGTCGATTTGGGTGCTTGTTTTTTAGGCGTATTTTGAAATTGTTGATCACTACTGTAAATGCCATCAGTAGCGTAATAGGAAGTAGGTTGAAAACTACCACAAGAATACAGAAAAATAGAAAAAACAATAAGAAATGTAGTTCTTAAGATCGAAGTTGATGGATGATTTTTCATAATATTCAGTTTTAGCAGTTCTAACAAAAGTAAATTAAAAGAAGTACAACTTGTGGTTTATAAAGTACTATTTCAAATTCTGTGCCAGAAAAATGAACTCTTATAATCTTCGCGTAACAGACCCACAAGATTCATTTTAATTGAAATGCCAATGAACTACTAAAAACAATCTAAAAATAAAACTGAATTCCCTATTTTTGCATAGCAGTAGACTTCTGAATTTGAGGTTTTTATTTAAGTTATAAGTACCACTAGTATTTAGAATATGCAATGTGACTAATAATTTTATTCTGTCTTCAGTGCATTATAAAAAAATCAGGAATAGCCCTCTAAAAAAATGTTTAAAAAAATAGAACGACTTATCGAATCCTTAGGTTTTAAAATCATTTCAAAAGACTTCAACAGACCCTGGGGAGGTTTTCTTGTCATCAATGAAAGCCAAGCCCAAGAGTTTTCTAATCACTTTTTTGAAGGGTTGGATCTAGATACACTAAAAATAGGAGGGAAGTTGAGCCCTAAGATTTTGATTGTGAAACCAGAAGCCAGACTGTCTTGGCAGTATCATAACCGAAGAGCAGAAATTTGGCAGATATTCCAAGGCTCAGCGGGTATTGTGAGAAGTATTGATGATACTGAAACCAAAATGGAAGTGTATAATGAAGGCGATCAAATTGTTTTAAAGCAAGGAGAACGACACAGGATAATTGGCTTGGATGAGCCTTGTATAGTTGCAGAAATATGGCAGCACACCGATATAAATAACCCTTCGGATGAAGATGATATCATCCGAGTACAAGACGATTTTGGTAGATAAAATCTTAAAAAATGAATAAGAAAAAAGGAATGATTGTTTCGGGATATTTTAATCCCATTCACAAAGGGCATATCGAGTATTTAAATAAAACGAAGGCTTTGTCCGATGAGTTGTTTGTGATTGTTAACAATGATCATCAAAGGGCTTTAAAGGGGAGTGCTGAATTTCAAGAAGAACAAGAACGCGTATGTATCGTTTCTAATATAAAATCGGTAGATCATTGTATACTTTCTGTAGATCAAGACCGAACCGTATGTAAAACCATTGAGAAAATTGCGCTAGATTTTGGCAACGAATTTGACTTAAGTTTTGCCAATGGTGGAGATCAAACCAATAGCAGTATACCGGAAAAACCAATCTGTGATCAATTGGGAATATCCTTGGTCGATGGACTAGGCGACAAAATCCAATCGAGCAGTTGGTTGTTGAAGAAGTAAATGTTTTCGAAATCCAGCAATCAAAATACTAAGGTTAGATAAGCATTCACTGAATATTTTATCCAAGAGATTACACAAAGCGACGGGATTGAACTGTGTTTTTACTCTAATTCCCTAGTCCAATCTTTCCATAAGATTTACTCAGGTTAATAAAATCAGATAACATTCATTTTTTTGTAGGTAAAACAAAATGAAAACAATTAATTTTACACCTCAATATTTTAAAGAGCACATCGTTTAATTCTATTTCAAACTAATGTCAAAGAAACTTACAACACGATCGGAAGATTATTCCAAATGGTATAATGAACTGGTTACTAAAGCTGACTTAGCAGAAAACTCTGCGGTACGAGGCTGTATGGTAATCAAGCCTTATGGCTATGCCATTTGGGAAAAAATGCAAGCTGAGTTGGATAAGAAATTCAAAGAAACCGGACATCAAAATGCCTACTTCCCTTTATTGGTGCCTAAAAGCCTTTTTGAAGCTGAAGAAAAGAATGCCGAAGGATTTGCAAAAGAATGTGCGGTAGTCACCCATTACCGTCTTAAGAACAATCCAGATGAGTCGGGCAAACTAATGGTAGACCCTGACGCTAAATTAGAGGAGGAACTTGTGGTTCGACCTACCAGTGAAGCAATCATTTGGAGTACCTATAAAAATTGGATTCAGTCCTACAGAGACCTGCCAATTCTCATTAACCAATGGGCGAACGTTGTGCGTTGGGAAATGCGTACCCGTTTATTCCTAAGAACTGCAGAGTTTTTGTGGCAAGAAGGGCATACCGCCCATGCAACGAGACAAGAAGCCTTAGACGAGACCATTTTGATAAACGATATTTACGCCAATTTTGCAGAAAATTTTATGGATACAGTCATACAGAGACCTGCCAATTCTCATTAACCAATGGGCAAACGTTGTGCGTTGGGAAATGCGTACCCGTCTATTCCTAAGAACTGCAGAGTTTTTGTGGCAAGAAGGGCATACCGCCCATGCAACGAGACAAGAAGCCTTAGACGAGACCATTTTGATAAACGATATTTACGCCAATTTTGCAGAAAATTTTATGGCAATTCCTGTCATTAAGGGAGTGAAGTCAGAAAGTGAACGTTTTGCTGGGGCAGAGGAGACCTATTGTATCGAAGCACTGATGCAAGACGGAAAAGCCTTACAGGCTGGAACTTCTCATTTTTTAGGACAAAACTTTGCCAAAGCATTTGACGTTAAATTTGCATCCAAAGAAGGGAAGTTGGAGCACGTTTGGGCATCCTCTTGGGGCGTATCGACCCGCCTAATGGGCGCGCTCATTATGACCCACTCTGATGATAACGGTTTAGTTTTACCTCCAAATTTAGCACCCATACAAGTCGTCATTGTTCCTATTTACAAAGGAGCAGAACAATTGGCAGCTATTGCTGAAGTAGCTTTAGCCGTTAAACAGCAATTGCTTGATCTGGGAGTGAGTGTTAAGTTTGATGATCGCGATAATGTGAAGCCAGGATTCAAGTTCAATGACTATGAGCTTAAAGGAGTTCCTTTACGCATTGCAATAGGTCCAAGAGACTTAGAGAAGAACCAAATAGAGCTGGCAAGAAGAGACACCCTGACCAAGTCTTATGAACCCATCGCTGAACTTGGAACAGTAATTCCGAATTTGCTCAAGGAGATTCAAGAAACACTTTTTACAAAAGCGGCAAATTACAGAGACGATCACATCACGGAGGTAGACAATTTTGAAACTTTTAAAGAAATCCTCAATACCAAGGGGGGGTTTGTTTCGGCGCATTGGGACGGAACATCCGAATCTGAAGAAGCAATAAAGAAAGCTACAAAGGCAACAATACGATGTATTCCGTATGCTTCGGTGTCCAAAGAAGGAAGCTGTGTTTTTTCTGGAAAACCCTCAGTTCAAAGGGTGTTATTCGCTAAAGCCTACTAATCAGCATATTCAAGAAACTGCTTTTATGTCAAGAAAATTATATAAAAAAAATCAATAAAAATTAACGGAAAAGGGTTGCAGGGTATATTATTTCGTTTTAAATTTGCAACCATAAAAAATGGCCCGTTCGTCTATCGGTTAGGACGTTAGGTTTTCATCCTAGAAAGAGGGGTTCGACTCCCCTACGGGCTACACATATAAAAAATAACATTTAGATGGCAAATCATAAATCTGCATTAAAGAGAATTAGATCAAACGACAAGAAAAGATTACGTAACCGTTTTCAACACAAAACAACACGTAATGCTGTCAAAAAGTTGAAAGAACTTACTGATCGTAAAGAAGCTGATGTATTGCTTAAGAGCGTTATCTCAATGTTAGA
>Ga0206131_10001894_pt1 | contig 26236 bp, 14 predicted proteins | sample Helgoland_Spring_FD_148636 | JGI IMG/M metagenome (GOLD analysis project Ga0206131, IMG submission 148636) | Pelagic subsurface seawater microbial communities from Kabeltonne, Helgoland, North Sea - Helgoland_Spring_Bloom_20160517_1 | ecosystem: Environmental > Aquatic > Marine > Epipelagic ...
TTTTATACAACTTCCACCCATCCTTCAACATCGTGGTCGCATTGCGACCGCTATGCGGGAAATGCCAGAACATAGATGCACGCTCCGTGTTGGTCGCCGAATCCGTTACTTGTGCTGAATCGAGCGGGTCGTTCAGCAGTAGCGGCGACAGATCACTCGCATCCAATCCGGACGGAATGCTTGCGCCCGCCAGAGAGAGGAAGGTCGGATAGATATCCATGCCGTTGATGATGACATCGCTGAGTGTATTGGAGGAAATCCCCGGCCCCATCGCGATAAACGGCACGCGCACCCCACCCTCCTGGAGCCAGAGTTTGCCTTCATCCAGCGGAAAATTATCCGTGCCATTATCGGCCCCTTCATAACCACCGTTATCCGATGTGAGAATGATATAGGTATTTTCGATGAGCTTATGCCCGGGCCAGCGGGGATCATCCGTAGTCTCCAGGTAGTCGATCAACTTACTAATGTAATAGTCGAGACTTTCAACCATCGCCGCGTAATAGGGGTTGTTCTGTCCTTCAGCAAAGATCTCAGTTCCGTCCAAGGGGTAGTCGTAGCCCATCAGGCCCGCATATTTCTGCAGGAGGCTCTCGGTGCGCATCTGGATCGGAGTGTGCACCAGCCAAGTGGAATAGTAGCAGAAGAAAGGCTCTTGCCGGCTGACCGCATCCGCAAAAAAGCCCAGGGTTTCCTCGGTGACAGGATCCGTGGCAATTCCATTGCCATCCAACTGATACGTATCAGAGGGATCAGTGGTCGCAAAGCCTGTCGTGCGATCCGACATGCCGTTCTGCACCCCACGATCGTTATAAGCCACATCGAAGCCCTGATCCATCGGTTTCGGAAAGGTGTAATGCTGCCCCTCGGGCGACATATGCCATTTACCAAACGCACCCGTAAAATACCCAGCATCTCTAAGCGCTTCGGCAAGTGAGACTTCCTCATCCTTCAGACTATGGCGGTAATGCGGGGTGATACCATTCGTGTTGACACTACCCGCTTTCGGGCACTGACCGCCGCTCACCGAAGTGACATCCGTGCGCGCTGGATGCTTGCCCGTCATGATGGCCACTCGACTGGGTGCACAGACCGGCGTCGGCGAATACGCATTCGTAAACATAACACCCTCCGCAGCCAGTGCATCCATTTGGTTTGTCTCAAAGACATTCGTTCCGCCAAAGCCGTTCACCACATCCGTCTCCAGCTGGTCATACACCTTGATGTCCTGCCAGCCGAGATCGTCGGCAAGAATCAACAAGAGATTCGGCTGCGCTGGACGCGGCGCAGGCGGAGCAGTCACCGTACCACTCAGCACAATGTCATCGATGCGGTGGATGATGCCGGCATTATTCGTGTCGTCGCTCAAATAAATTCTGAATTCGGTCGCCGTGGTGATGTCCTGAAATTGTGCTGCGGTGAGATCGATATTCAAAGTCTGGTAAACCACGGTGCCGTCGTTGGTCGACGTATTTGCGGTTGAGACGCTACCAAGCGAAGCTGCAGCAGTAAACCCGTCGATATCGGTGAGCACTGCTTGAGTGAGGATCTTACTCGTATACGATCCGCTATTGGTATAGCCCGCTCGAAGTGACAACGAGGTTAAGTCCAAGTCCACACCTGCACCAGGGGTCACCGTGAAACTCACGTAGTCATTGTCCGTGATGGCCCCGGCCAAATCATTGATCCCCGTTACACTCGTTCTGATAAATGCATTACCGCCATCCGTGCTGGAACGCGCAACAGCAAAGCCGGAACCGGATCCAAGCGCGCTCACGGTTACATTCGAACCCTCGGTCGTGGGGTTCAAGTCAATGTCAAAGGTGAAGCCTGCAATGGTCGTTGCGGATAAGCCTGTTGCTACCATCAATCCGATGGCTGCGTTGACCAGAAATTTGGCAGGGATAGATTTAAGTCGCGTAGTCATAATTGCCCGAGTCGGGTTGAATTCTTGTGGGGGAGATCGGGAAGACTAGCAGACCCGAATCAGACAAGATACGTGTAATTGCGCATTAAAATTATCAAAATGCGTCACCCCAAGGCTCCCTCTAATCCTTCAGCAAGGTATAGGAGTCCAGCGTTTGACCTTCGCTACCGAGTGTGGTGACATCCAGACGACGGCCATCGATATCCACCACCACCGATGCCAACTTTGACAAGCTCTCCACCATGAAAGGCAAATACGGTGCGCGGAAGCCAACGACCTTACCAAAACTGCCCTCCACCGTATGAATTGTGCCACGTCCTGTATGCGCTGCCTGCTGTTAGCTGCCGTCACCTTCCTGTCGTCCGTCTCCCTCATCCAGTGCGTGCAGTTCAGGATCATAGGTATCGCTTTTGCCGTAGTGGCCTTGCATCAGAATCGAGCGTTCATACGTATGACTGTGTCCACCAAAAGTCAGGTCGACACCCACCCTGCGTTTCAAGTAGTGGCAAAAAAATCAGTACATCCTAGCAGCATCCGCATAGCTAAGATATGCGCAATGGCGCATTTTTTAAACAATTAAGCTAATCGTGCTCTGCGACGAATCGCCCCGTCAGCTGAGATCCTTGCCGATTGGACGGCCTGGATGCTTGGTAAGTCAGGCTCCGCGAAGCTGCTTACAAAGATGCGCTGCATATGGAATTATGGATCGGTTGTCACATTCACGCGAACGAAGAGCTTACTGCCAAATGCTAGGCTATTAGGTAGCCTGACGACGACTCGATCAATACCATCAGTATAGAAGTCTTCGGTGACTGCGATCGTGACACCATCGGTGTTGTGTACCGCAGGATTCCAACCCGACAAGTCGGAACCATACTCAACCACGATGCTTGTGCTAGGATCGCCATTGGACAGCTCGCTACGACGGAATTCGAGCTCTAGCCCACCCGCAGTATAGGTGCAAGTCGGTGCGACTGTAAGATCATCAGATGCATCGGTTGGATCGCTACCAAGCACATACTCAAGCCCGGTCTCCAGACTCCCCCCATCGAAGTCGAGCGTGGCATCACGATCACTCAGCCCGGAAACGCTGTCTGCCCATATTGTATAATCGCTCATCTCGTTCAGCTCGATCGCGTTGCCATTGACCACCAGTTCATAGCCCGCGATTGGAGCAGCCAGAGCCGGAGTGCCCGAAATTGAGGATGCAGTGATCAGCGTGTAACTCGACAAGCTCGGTGTACCACTGATCTTAATCGTCGCATTCGGGTCGAGCGTCAGCGCGGAGGACGTTACCGGGCTTCCGAGCGTCAGTTCAAGGGATGCACCGCCATTCACCATAATGGCTGATGTGCTCATGTCCGAGCGTAAATTCAGTGTCCCTGCGGCGACGGTCGTCGCACCGCTGTGGCTGCTTGGAATGCCGCTCAAATTATTGAGTGTCAGTGTGCCAGGGCCGGACTTGACCAATGCAAGTGCCCCGCTGAAACGACCCTGGTATTCTGTATCGCTTGACTGATTGATTGCCAGTGTACCGCTGCCCGCAATCTCGACATCGCCCCCCACGTTGAGTGATTGGGACGAAGTTGCGATCGAGCCGACTGTTTGGTCAAAGCTCTTCAAGTCGAGCCTTGAGAAAGAGTTAAGTGTTGTATTCCAGCCAAACTCGAGATTCGCACCTATCGGCAAAATATCGGTCGCACCCAACTCGACGATGGAACTGAAATAGAGCCTCATATCAGTCCAATCGTGTGACCCCGTGATCGGATTCAGAATGATTTTCCTGCCGGCAACATGTAGAGGATCGCCAAGATCGTAACCGTCGCCCGCAAATTTTAGAAGCCCCGTCGCGCTGATTGGATTAGTATCAATCACGAAGTCTCCAACTAGAGTCAAATCGCCGGAACTACTAATACCGCCACTGATCGTCATCGTGCCGGATTCAGTCTGAATACGTCCACCGCCCATAATCGGACCAGTCACAGTATTAGATCCGGCAGAGTTCCAGAGCGCAGGCGCCGTATTGCTCTCGCCGGAAATCGTGAGCGGCTCTGCAAGACTGATGCCGCCTTCCATACGGAGCGAACCTCCTGAGACCAAGGTGTGACCCGCAACCTCACCGAGAGCGGCGTTGTCTCCGACTGTTAACGTCCCCCCGCTGACAGTCGTCACGCCGGTGTAGGCATTTGCACTCGCGAGCGTGAGATTACCGGTTCCGGACTTAGAGAGAGAAGCGCTACCGCTGATGGCATCCCCAGTGAAGCTATAGTCCACCGAGGCACTCACATAAACATTAGCGGGCGCGACCGAGCCGGAAATTGTTACCGTTCCTGCCCCGGTGTCGCCGAAGCTAACCTCATCGCCGTCGTTGTAAGTGCCACCAGTCCAGCTAGTGGAGTCGGGATTCGTCCAAGTCGAATCAGAGCTACCATCCCAATCCAGCGATTCCTGAGTCGTCACTGTTCCGTTCAACGCAACACTATCAAAGCGATGAATAATATTCTGATCGCCGGTGTCATCATACACATAAACCCTAAACTCGAGTGCTGTAGTGATGTTTTGAAACCTTTCATCGCTAAGATCGATGACCCAATACTGATAGTTCGCGCTGCCACCACTAACACTGGTATCTGAAGTCGAGATACTGGATACAAGGTCACTTGAGGTAAACCCGTCAATAGTGGTCAATAAATTTGCAGTGAGGATTTTATTAGTATAACCATTCGAATTCGTATACCCAGCATTCAGAACGAGGGCGCTAAGGTTCATCCTAGATCCAGCCTCGGGTGTCACAGTGAAGGACAGGTAATCATCCCCGGCAATCGCAGCACTGAGGGTATCGTCGGTTGCACTCGACCTGACGAACATGTTCTGACCACTCGGCGAGTGCCCTGCGAGCGAATCAATCCCGGCTCCGGCAGAAAAATTACTCGCAGTGACATTCGCAACTGAGCTTGTCGCAGACTCGCTTGTGTCAAAATGATATTCGGCGATGATTGTCGTGCTGGGAGGTGTAACGAGCCCAGCAGGATCTGGCGTCGTGCCTTGCGCATCGAACTGTAAATAGCTCAAGCTGATGCACCAAGAGGCACCGTAGTTTGCCCAGCCCTCCAAATGGCGAAAAGCAGCCCCGGGTTGAAACGGATACATCTCACTGCCCGGCAGTGTGGCAATATTCCCCCGCACCGTTTCCAATCGCGCACAGGTGTCTTCCTTATATAATTTAGGCCAACCGCGTTCGATCTCAGGGAAACCCTGATCCGGATGACTCGAAGCCGCCGCCAACATCGGGTTACGTCCAAAGACGTGATCGACCGAGGCGAAAGCGAGTTCTTCAAGGCGCGCTTTCAGAGCTTGACCATCGACCACCCAGGAAGCTGCGGTATAAATCGCCGGCAGACTCAGCGAATTCCCCACCTCATTCATTCCAGGGATCGTCCACAGGTCGTTGCTAAACTTACGAAAGTCCCACAGGTTATCCGCACGAGCGACGGCGTTTTCGGCCCATGCGGTAATCTTTGCTTTCAACCCGGCGGGCGCCTGCTGCGGATATTTCTGTAGCAACCAGACCAGATTGGGAATCGTCCGGTGCTCGGTCAAACGGTGGCCCTTGTTCGTGCGCGGATCGTTCCAGTCCAGATTATTGATGATCCATTCGGCCTGATTCAAGGCGGCAGCCAGATAGACCGCTGCATCAGTGCGCTCTTCCCGCAAGGCAACTTCATACATCATCAGATTCGGCACAATCGAATGGCCCGGTGCGTGACGCCCCTTAAATGGGTGCATGTGGTTTGCCTGCCAATCATCTATGGGCGAATAGGTATCCGGATCCCACCAGGGACTGATGTCGAGTGGACTCGATCCTTTTCTGCTACCCGAACCGCCTTGAGTAAAGTTTCCTGTTGGCCCTCCTGCAGGATCCCAGAAGTTGAAACAGAAGTCACGACACTTGTCGTAAAAGGACTGCGGAAGCCATTGCTGCAATTCCGGCCAAGCCCACAGCACGTAGGCGACTTGTTCGAGGGTCTGCGGCTCAATCATGCTGTCATCATTGTCGAAACGAGCGCTGGGATCGCGTCCATTGGGGCGCATCAAAATGTAGCCTGCCCCCCAGTGGATTAGTTTTACCACGTCCGGTGCGTCCGGATGCGGAGCTTCCAACTCGTAGTAATCACTCACTGCATCCATCACACCCGATGCGGCACCATCTTGAATATAAACAAAGTCAGGTGCAGTGACACGGGCCTTGTCCGCCTGCCAATCAATCTGGCGTGGCATCGAGTCAATAAACTCTGGATCCGAAAGATAAAAGAGCACGAGCGAGGGAATGATCGCATCGTAATAAGTGCCGTCACGAAAGGCACAGCCGCCAAAGGCACTCGGGTGAGTGCCGACGACTGAACGAACATCGTTCAAGAAATCGGTTGCCGTTTGCCAATACTGCTCCTGAGCGAGATTTTGCCGAATGAGGAAGGGATCACTGGTATTCGAAGTCAGTGCGCCGCCGCTCAGATCAATCACATAGTGCGAGTCGGAATCAGCGGGTTTAAACGCAGTAAAATCGCCACGGCCTCCGCTGATGAGGCCTTGAAAGAGACTCTCCGTCTGGTCCTGGATTCGAATGGTAAACTGCGCTCCATCTGCCGACAACGGTGCGGTAAAGCGCTTGGGGCGATCCGTTAAGTAACCGACCTGATTGAGAATGATTTGGTGCTGGTTGTCGTCGACGATCGCATAGGGCCTGTCCGCGCCCGTTCCATCGGGAAAGGCGGGCGGCAGCCCGGTGACGTCCGGGTCGTCATAGACCGCGATCTCGCGGATGCGTCCGGGGCTCGCGGTGAGGAGCTCGATGCGTAGCTTGATGACTTGGCTTTCATCGAGATAGATGCGCTGGACGGTGTCCTGTGTTCCGTGGAATTCCCATTCGGGTTTGTCTTGCCATGCGTTGTCCACCCACAGGCGGATCTTATAGTCGGTGAGTGCCGATTCCGACCGCCATCCTGAAAAAATATCGATCCTGCGGATCGTGGTTGCCCCAGTAAAACTGAGTTCAATCCATGGAGACGGATCCTCCTCGGCCGCCAGCCAGCGCGAGGTGTCATTCACCACGCCATCGTTTGCGTTGTCTTTCGCATACCCCGATCGCTCACTACTCGCAGATACCGTGGCGGTTTCAGCCCAATTAGTCTCTGTTCCGTACGCAATTGTAGACATGCATGCATACAACAAGAATAGGATTAGGTGCCTGTTAGAATACACGTCACGGATCTTATGTAAGTTCATATGATTTTATGGAGTTGAACTCCAGAAACCTAGGTTTGTCGCCACCCAGAAATATCGGCATTATAGAAAAATGTAGCCACAAACAAATCATAGCTGAAATAAAACGATCTATAATATATCGGATTGCGTATATTTTATAAGGATTTGGCGCCTCCAAGCTAAGCTCGAACAGCTTCCAAACATGGCAGTGATGTTCAACCTGACTGCCGCCGCTTAGATGACATCGACCTCAAGCGACCACTCCAAAGCATCTTCGGCAGCCAGAACCGGCGGCTCTTTCGCTTCGCTCAGATCATCCACAGGCAACATCGCGGGTTCGATGCCAAGATTGAAATACGGGGCCGATCCACAGCCCGACCATGCGCCGTGATTGATCCATAAGCCCAAATACGGGATCTGCTGCGCATCCCATGAAAACTTTAATCCGGAACCGTCAGCATGACGCACGGTCATCTGATCGACCACATTACAGTCGCTGAATAATTTGGCCGCCCAGGGCGCGGAATGATCCGGCAGTTCGTTTAATTGAATCCCTTGCCCATCGAGTGCCTGGGCTGCACCCATCGCTGCTCCCACCTTAAACGATCCGGCAGCCTCCAGCCTTAAATCAGGCGACAAGGGTAACAATGGATGCGCACACCATAGCCAGGGGAACGGCTGTTCGCCGGTATTTTTCAAGCGATAGTCACAGCGGATGCTTGCGCCATCCAACACCACCGTACGCTCGAAACGAAAGGGAAAGCAACGCCCCTGCAGCGACATCGCCAGCCGGGTGTCGGACTGCTCGTCGACCTGCCAGGGCAACTGCACCAGATCGCCATGATCCGGGACCTTGCCGCAGGGCGCAACCGAGGGGAAGATTTCATCCCAGCCACCCGTGTCGTGCTGCGCGATAAAGGAATCGCCGTAGCGGATCGGGCTCACCCCGAGGTGCGGATTGCGCCAAAACCATTCACGCCCGCTGCGCCGGTCGCGCAAGGAGCGCCACTTGCCACCTTGCTCAGGCTCGAACACCAACTTTAGTTCGGCGGATTCAAGTGTAAGGCTTTTTCCTTTCATGACTGCTCAAAGCGCGCTTCGCTTACCTGGCCGATCCTACTGGTGCTTGACCAAAGCGAGTCCCTGCTCAGCAAGACCGAGCAGTGTATTGGCATGTGCCTGCTTCGCCTGGTCGAGATCCTCTTCGAACACGAGCAGCAACGGCAAGGACGTCGCGAAGTAATCAATCTTGGCCGCCCCCTTCAGTTCGTCCTCAGCAAAGCGCTTGAATCCCTCGAACAAAGCCTGCGCCTCAGCCGCGCGGCCCAATTCAATTAGGGACAAGCCGCGGAAATAGGAGAGTTCCGAATGCTCCGTAACCGCCATCGACTGAAAGTCCCCTGCCTGGTTGGCACTCGCTTCAAACTGTACCACAGCCTCGTCCTCGCGACCCAGCGCACGCAGCGCCTTGCCGGTCCAATAGCTGACATCCGCCTTGGCCTGCAGCAAATGATAGGCCTCGGCCAAATTCTCCGGCGGCTGCATCGCCTGCTCAAAATGTTGCAGTGCGGCTGTCGCATTACCGGCATCCAGTCTCTGTTGGCCTAACAACAGATGCGCGCTGGTGTATTGGCGCAGGACCTTCCCTTCTCCGCCTTCCCACGGGTGAAAACGGCGTGCCAGTAATGTGTCGAGTGCTGCTTGTGGTGCGCCTGTTTCATTGTAAAGCTCGGCCAAAGAAACGGTGCAATCATCGCGTTCCTGAACGAGCTTAGGCTTGCTAAGGAGTGTTTCCAAACGTGTCTCAGCCGCATCTCCCAACTTGCCGCGCAGCTGATCCAATTCAGCGAAGAGACGCGCGTCAGTCGGGTCGTGCTTCACCGCCTGTAGATAGGCAGAGCGTGCCGCCTCAGCGTCGCGGCGCACATTCCAATACGCAATCCCGAGATTCCGATGCACCGTTGCAAAGGTCGAATCCGCCGCCTGCGCGCGTTCCCAACAAGTGATCGCATCTTCATGACGCTTCTTGTCGAAGTAATAATTACCGAGCCCATAGGCCGCGTTGCGGTCTGCGCCCGGCTGCTCCAGAGCCCACTCCAGCATCAACTGATCGTGTAGGCGTGAGGGAAAGCAATAATCGCTCCCCAGCGCACGGGCCTGTTCAAGCAACTCTGCACTGCCACTCAGCCACGCCAGGGCATAGTGCGTTAACTGAGACCTTTCGAGCGGATTGGGCACCGCCACTTCGTGCGCTGCACTGCGATGGTGTAATTCCAACAAGCCGATTGCCTCCCCGCAGAACCCGGCATCGACGTAATCGTAAACGATATCCAGCACAGTTTGTGCATCGTTGCGACTCTGCGCGAGGAAGGTCTCGACATCACCCGAAGCATGACGCGCCCAATGATCCAAGGGATCGACCGCAAGTAGATCGGCCAGCACCTGTGACCCATCGCGGCCCAGCTTACCTAATACCAGTGCCTTAAGCACCTGCGCCTTGTTGTTTTGACGGTTGGTATCCAGTACATCTTCACAATGCTGCAGCGCGGTTTCGAAATCGCCCTGACGGCAATCAAGCAGTGCCAGTTCATAGTATGCGGCTGAGTGCCATGCGGCATTCCAAGTAGACTTATAAAGCAAGCCATAGGCCTCAGTGAAGCGATTCTGAAAACGACGCGTCAGCCCAAGGTAATAGTGCGCCTCTCCGGTATAAGGATTCGGGTGACGACAGGTCAGGCGCTCGATTGCCTTTTCAAAGTATTCCGCAGCGTCATCGAGCAGGCCTTGATTGAGCTTACGACGACCATAGGCGATATTGGTGCGCACATCCAGCGGATCACGGCGCAAAATTTCATCCCAATAAAGTTCAGGGTAGCGTGTCGGGTGGCGGTATTGTTCCAGGTGCTCGGCGGTGAGATACAGCTCCTCAATCGTGTCGATGGCATCCGGCATGGGCGGCTCAGTCGCGACTTCGCGATTGCGTTCCAATGTCGAAACATCGACCGGCCGATACGACACCAGACCTTCGACTGACAGTTCCAGCGTGTGAATCGCGTCACCAGCAAACTGGATCGACTGATTCTGCCACGGCGCGTCAGGCGATAAATTCACCCGCTCATCGATCAGCACTTGATCACTATCCGTCAATAGGATGCGAGCGCCCTTAAACTCGCGGGATACGACGGCACCTAGATCCAGCGTCCCATCCTCGTTCAACACCAGACGCACTGCGGCGTCCTTCGTCGCATTCTGCACTGGACCAATCTTTTTGTAAGGCCACCAGAACTGCGAAAAGGTCTTCGTCTCGCCCGGTTGCAAATAAGTAAAGTCCGGTTGGTTATCGGTGTAAACACCCGCCATCAATTCGACGTAGGGTCCGTTTTCGTCAGTCAATTCGCGATCCCATGCCCAGCCGAATTCATGATTGCCCCAGGTCCATTGCTTCTTGCCTGGTGAAATATGCTTATTCGCGACATGGATAAAACCACCCTCCGCGTCATAGTCATAGCCACCAAAAAAATTAAAGGCCGTATCACAGACCATGTAGCTGGTCGGCACCTCGATATTCTTATACCAGCTCAGGTCGTTCGCCCCCGGTTTGGCAGCATAATCGACGCCGTAGTAATCGTTGTTGGCGATCGGAAAGCCGCTCTGCGCACGCACCGCATGATCCGCGACATAATGCACATCCGCAGGGAAGAAGCTCTGGTAATGATCGTGCACTTTGGCGGCGACATTGGCCCACCACAGAAAGGTCTGCGTATAAGGGGTGCGGTTAAACAAGCGCGCCTTGAGTTCGACCAAGGCACTGCCCGGTTGCATACGAATACCATGCATCCCCTTCAGGCGATTCAGCGGATCATGCTCAGACATCCAGACGGTTTGTGAACCGTCGGCCCCTTCTTCAAGGTGCACGTCCGCGGGCATATAAGTGCCGGGGCGGTGGTGCTGCGGCCAGTTAAACTCAACACCGCCGGAAATCCATGGTCCCGCCAAACCAACCAAGGCCGGCTTGATCACATCTTGGCGATAGAAAAAGTCGTAGTCGTCATTGACTTTGTCCTGCCCCAGAAAAATGCGACCGCCGATTTCGGGAAGCATCACTAAGCGCACATACTCATTCTCCAGTCGCACCGAGTCGTAGCTTTGGGCTTTCGGCACATCGAACACCTTATCAATAAACGGAACCGGATAGACCTTACCGCAGGACCCCTGATAGACGCGCTTCTCAAAAAAGAGCGGATTTTTCTCCGGTGCACCCAGCCCATAGGTCGGGATGACGAGTGGTTCACGTGATGCTGCTACATTATGCTTCATACTAAAATACGTTCGATTCAAAAACGCGCTCTGCCACTGGAGCGTCGCATAGTTAAGCACAATTCAGCCCTTGCGTGAATGGCATATCCGCTACTTAGTGATGGACTATCCGATCCTAAAGAGTAAAAGTAATCGAAATGTCATCGAGCAAAGAAACACGTATCAGAGAAGGCTTCCCCAAGCAGCGCTTAGTAGTCATCCCACCGACGGTGACCAAGCGCTGCCGTTCGCTGCCAATAGTCAGCGATCTCTACGTAACTGACATCGGCTCCTACCCCTCAGCTCCCCATCACTACGTCGAACGCAGACAGGGCATTTCCGCCGCAGTGATGATCTATTGCCTGAGTGGTCGAGGCTCGATCGAGATAGACAATACAACTCACAAAATTCGATTTGGGCAGCTCGTGATCATTCCGCCGAACACGCCGCATATCTATCAGGCAGAACAAAAGGACCCATGGTCCATTTGCTGGATCCATTTCACCGGCACGCAAACACAGGCGCTCTCGGACAGCCTCAAACTCACCCAATATAAGCCCAGCCTCTACGTGCCGGATACCCGAATCATACGCGACGCGTTCGAAAACGTTTATGCCTGCCTGAACTACCACTATACCGACGCCGGGCTCTTGGCGATGAGTAGTGAACTGCTGCGTCTGTTCAGCCTAGCCAAACTCCACCAAGGCTTCCCCGGGGCACAGCGCCAATCCGCAGAAAATCGGGTCGTGTCGACACTGGCATTTATGGAACAGTACCTCCACATGCCGCTTACACTAGATGAGATGGCCGCACATTCGGGGCAATCCCTGCCCTATTTTACCAGGTTATTTCGGCAGCGCACCAACCAATCACCCATGGCATACTTCATTCAGCTCAAAATCCGTAAAGCTTGCGAACTGCTCGACCAGACCGATTCAACCATCCGCGAAATCGCAAGCCAGCTCGGCTACGACGACCCCTACTATTTCAGCCGCATTTTCAAGAAAACACAGGGCTGCTCCCCCGCCGCCTACCGCAAATCCCAAGGCGTCGCGCCATCCGCCTACCGAAAGGAACTGCAAGACTAGAGCACCGCGCTACTATTTAACATCAAAGCCGAAGTAGTCTGCGGCGTTGTTGTAGCAAATATCGCTAACCATTCGACCGACGAGTTCAAAGTCGTAAGGCACCGCGCCCTCGACCATGTCACGTCCGAGAATGTTGCATAGAATCCGACGGAAATATTCGTGACGGGTGTAGCTCAGGAAGGAGCGACTATCGGTCAGCATACCGACAAAGCGACTCAGAGAACCCAGCTGAGACAGCGCTTCGATCTGGCGCTCCATGCCATCCTTCTGATCCAGAAACCACCAGCCCGACCCCAGCTGCATCTTACCAGCCACTGAACCGTCTTGGAAGTTGCCGAGCATGGTTGCTAGCATTTCATTATCGTTTGGATTGAGGTTATAGAGAATCGTTTTGGGCAGCGCGTTTTCCGAATTCAACGTATCCAGATAGCGGGACAGCGGCTCAGCATAAGACCAATCCCCAATGGAATCAAATCCGGTGTTGGCGCCCAACTGGTTAAGCATGCGCGTATTGGCATTACGCAAGGCGCCTAAGTGCAACTGCTTGGTCCAGCCCTTCTCGGCATCCATGCGCCCAAACTCCAACAGCATCGCGGTCTTGAACTGTTCATCCTCCTCCACCGTGACTTGCTTTCCGGCGCGAACTTTATCAAAAATCGAGGCGATTTCAGATTCAGTGGCCAGCTTAAACCAGCAGGTATTCAAACCGTGATCCGAGATGCGGCATCCCATTGCGTGGAAAAAATCGTGGCGTTTGCGCAACGCGTCAATCAGCGTTGCGTAGCTATGAATATCGACATCCGCCGCTGCGCCCAGCTGTTCCAGATAGGCATTGAATGCCGTCGCATTCTCCACCGCCATTGCCTTGTCCGGGCGGAAGGCCGGCAACATTTGAACTTCAAAACCCTCCGCCTTAACAGCGAGATGATGCGTCAACGAATCGGCCGGATCGTCCGTCGTGCAAACCACCTTGACCTTACTGTCGCGCATCAACTGACGTGCGGAAATACCGTCACCTAACTTCGCCTGGGTGCGGTCCCAAATTGCATCCGCCGTCTCCGGCGACAGCACGCAGTCGTCGATATCGAAATAGCGCGCCAGCTCCAGATGGCTCCAGTGATAGAGCGGGTTGCGCAGCAGATATGGCATGACCTCCGCAAACTTGTCGAATTTCTCGCGGTCGGAGGCATCGCCCGTGCAAAAGCGCTCATCCACGCCATTCGTGCGCATCTGGCGCCACTTGTAGTGATCACCGTTCAACCAGACCTGCGAAAGGTTCTCCCAAGTTTTGTCCTGTGCCACCTCTTCTGGCGGCAGGTGGCAGTGATAGTCGATAATCGGCAGATCCGCCGCGAATTCGTGATACAAGCGCACGGCCTCATCCGACTGCAGCATAAAATGATCGCTAATAAATTTTTTCATACAATTCCTCACTTGGTGACCTCGTCAACCGCATCCATTTTCATAAACTGAGACTTTTCCACATCCGCCTGTTTCAGCTGACCGGTCTGCACCGGTAGCCAAAGCGAAACCTGCGGAACATAGGTGATCACCAGTAGCGCGGCAACCATCGCACCAAAGAACAGGAGCATGGTTTTGGTGACCTTCGCGATGGTCGTTTTACCGACGCCACAGCCGATAAACAGGCAGGTGCCGACCGGCGGGGTGCACAGCCCGATACTGAGGTTAGCGATCATCATAATGCCGAAATGCACTTCGTGCATGCCAAGCGACTGGGCCACCGGTAGGAAGATCGGCGTAAAGATCAGCACGGCCGGCGTCATGTCCATAAACGTGCCGACAAAAATCAGCAGTAGGTTGATCGCCAGTAGAATCAGGATCGGGTTGTCGGAAAGCCCGAGCAGCGCGGCGCTGACCGTCTGCGGGATATTGGCCATCGTCATGATCCAACCCATACCGGAACTCGCACCGATCAGCAGCATCACAACCGCGGTGGTGATACCTGTTTGTAGCAGCAGCTCCGGCAACATCTTGATTTTCACTTCGCGGTAGACAACCGCCGAAAGAATGAAGGCGTAGACCACCGAGATCGCGGCCGCTTCGGTGGCGGTAAAGATACCTTTCAAAATCCCGCCGATCACAATGACGACCAGAAACAGACTCAAAAACGCACGCTTAAAACGGATCAATATTTCTTTGAAACTGGCACGCTCTTCGCACGGATACTTCTTGCGAAACGCAACCCATCCGCAAACAAACATAATGAACAATCCGGTCAGGATGCCCGGCAGCACGCCGGCCATAAACATCGCCGCAATCGAAACCGAACCGGCAGCCACGGAATAGACGATCATCACATTACTCGGCGGAATCATCAGTCCGGTCGTCGCCGCCGTGGTCGTCACCGCCACATTAAACTCGCGGTTGTAGCCCTTGCGATTCATCTCCGGAATCATGAAGCCCCCGACCGACGACACGGCGGCAGCTGCGGAACCGGAAATGGAACCGAACAACATGCAGGTGAGCGTATTGACATAGGCCAGCCCGCCCGGCAAAAAGCCGACCAGCGTACCGGCAAAATCGATCAGCCGCCGCGCCATGCCGCCCTTCCCCATCAAGTGGCCGGACAGAATAAAAAATGGAATGGCCAGCAGCGCAAAGCTGTTGACCCCGTTGGCCATTTTAGAGGCGACCACAATGGACGGATCGGAACCTTCCGCGAGAATGGCGACAAAGGTCGCCAGCGCAATCGATACGGCGATCGGCACGTTCATGACCAGCAGCAGCAGGAACATGACAACGAGTAAAAGGGCAATCATACTCATTATTCTACCTCCTCCGCTGCGTCTGCCTCATGTAATTGCGCCGCGGGTGTCGCCAGCGTCTCAATGAGGTTTTCAAGGGTGAACAGGATCATGAAAAAACCGGAAATGGGGAGAGCTAAATAGACATACCCCATTTTCCAACCGAGCGCGGGCGTGGTCTGTTCCATCGCCAGCGCATCCGCCACCACACGGCCACCACCGTAGAGGAAAATCGCGCCCGCAAAAAAGAGCACCACCAGATGAACAAACACAGCCATGACTTTACGCGCCTCTGGATCAAACTTGCTAACAAAATAATCAACGCCCAAATGCCCTTTCGTGCCGAAGGCGACCGCCCCGCCAAGCAACGACACCCAAACCAGTAGGAAGCGCGCGAGCTCTTCGGACCACTTCGCCTGCTCACCCATCGCATAGCGGGTAAAGACGCCCCAAACCACATCCAACACCAGCAGCGCCACGGCAATGATGAGCACCCCATTCAGCGCTGCCGTCAGGCGTTTTTTAAACTGTATTAATTTGGTTAGCATTACTGGACCTCAGCGATTTGTTTCAGCAATTCGCGCACTTGCGCATTCTCAACATTTTCGAGCAGCGGAGCCACCTTGGCCGCAAAGGCCGCGGTATCGACCTGGTAGATCGTCACCCCCTCGGCCTTGGCCTGTTCGAGTGATTCAAGCGTCTTTTCCTTCCAGAGCTTTCGCTGAAAGTCGGACGATTCATTGGCCGCCTGCTGCACCCATGCCTGCACCTGCGGATCCAGTTCCCCCCAGACCTTCGTGCCGATCAGCAACATATCCGGAATGCGGGTGTGACCGTCTAAAGTGAAATGCTTGCAGATTTCGTAGTGCTTATTGGAGGTGAAGCTCGGTGGGTTGTTTTCGGCGCCGTCGACCGTCCCCTGCGCCAGCGCGGAATAGAGCTCGCCCCAAGCGATCGGGGTCGGCGCGCCGCCCATGGCCGAGACCATGTCCATCGCCGTCTTACTGTTGATCACGCGAATTTTAAGGCCCTCCAAATCGTCCGGTGTCTTGATCGGCTTGTCCTTAGTGTAGAAGTTGCGGCTGCCGGAATCATAGTAGCACAGACCGCGCAGGAATTTGCTTTCGCCCTGCTGCAGCAATCCCTGGCCGATCACGCCGTTAAGCACATTCCAGTAGTGGTCGGCATCGCGGAACAGATAGGGCAAGCCGTAGACCGACATGGCCGGAATGAAATTTTCCATCGTGGCGGCCGATGTTTTGGTCATCGCCAGCGAACCATTCTGCAACTGTTCCATGCACTGCACCTCGGAACCGAGCACCGAGCTCGGATAGATATCGATCGTCACCGAACCGCCGGACAGTGCTTCCAGCCGCTGTTTCATGAATTCCATGCCTTTGTGAACCGGATGACTGGTATCGAGCGCATGCCCGAGCTTCAACACCATCTGCTGCGAACCCGACGTTCCGACGGATTTCTGCGCGCGCAAAAACAGTGAAAAAACCGCAGTGGCTAGCACCGCTCCCATCAGAATTCCCCCAACTAAAAGTGATGCCGATTTATTCATACAGTTTCTGCTATTTATCCAAAGATTGGGATAATATGACGAGCCAATAGATTATGCGTCACGTTTTTACCGACGATGTCGGCATGCTTTTCCAAGGCATTGATGTATTCATCTCCGAGTTCAAAGGCCACTTTGTAGGCCACATGGACCAACTGGCGAAAGCTCGGGTTGTAGTCCGGGCAATTCGGATCGTGGCGCAATGCCTGCACATAGTCCACGCTGCTCCAGGCATTCACGGTATCCACGGACGGGAGTTGCTCTGGATCAATGTCGATCACTGCGGCATAAGGCGCAGCCAGCTCATCATACCGTGTGAGCGCCGCCGCATAGATTTTCTTCGCGACAGCCAGCCCGTCGTCCCCGGCCTCGGCCAGTCCGATGACCTCCTCCAACCAGTTGGTGCCCGCCGTTTTCACATGCAGTCCGGTGTTAAACTTCTTAATGATGCGATTGATTGACGGGTAGATCGCGAACTTATCGCTACCGGAATGAACACTGAGACGAAGCGATTCCTTCACCCCAAACTGTTCCGATGCAAAACGCAACGCGGCGACATCGAGCTCAAATTCCTGCTCAAATTGCGCGACATCCCCCACATAGTTCACGCCCTTGTTAAAACGGCCACTAAACTTAGGGGCAATGGTATCGATCGGAATCGCTTCGCGAGCAATCATGGCCAATATAAACAGCATTTCGACCGGACTCTGCGGATCATCGGTCTCGTCCATCGATACCTCGACGATGAACCCGCCCTCTTTCTGCGCGGCAATATGGCGATAAATCTTCCCGGCCTCCTGCACTGCGAACAAGTACTTTTCAGCAATCGCACGAATCGAGCTTTCTGACACGACTAAAGGCTTATCAATGCCAGGCAGGTTGATTTCGCCGATGTGTTCAGCCATGGCTGCGGTAAATGTGTCGACATCCTGTGGCGCAGCGGGCTTGCCGATCGAGTCAGCAACATCGATGGTGAAAAAATCGGACGAATCGAGAAAGCCATCCACATTCTTCAACGAGATATGGTCCGCGTCGACGAAGTAAGGCTTTGTCCAGCCCAGCGCCTGCACGGCCTCGTCGGCCTCGATCCGCACCGAGACCGGATCGGTGTGCACAGTCGTATGTTCGCGGTGCGATTTATTCCACACCGGACAGACTGAAATGCCCTGCTTGGCAGCTTCTATATAAGCCGCCAGTTGCGCCTTCGCCTGATGCCCGAAACGGTCGCCACATCCCAATGTATATAATGTATCATTCATATTACAGTGCTTCTTCATCTGTTTTCATATAGCAACACAGTACACACAAGGCGACATACGGTGAATAGAACATCCGGCCATTCTAACATGGACAATTATGCCACATGCCTAAACGGAGCAAGCACTTTGACACTGGTCGCAAAAATCACCGCGGCAAACGTTGAACACGAAGACCGCCCTATCCGGCGACCTCGTTTTCACCTTTAACATAACCGAAGTTGGCCAGAATCCCACCGTCAACGTAGAGAATGTGCCCATTCACAAACTGGCTGGCCTTCGAGGCAAGGAACAGAGCTGCGTTGCCGATATCTTCCGGTTCTCCCCAGCGACCGGCCGGCGTGCGCATCATCACCAGATCGTTGAACGGATGACCTCCCTCGCGGATCGGTGCCGTCTGCGCCGTTGCGATGTAACCCGGTCCAATGCCGTTGACCTGAATATTATGCTTCGCCCATTCACAACACATGTTGGCGGTCAGCAGCTTGAGTCCTCCCTTGGCGGATGCATACGCCGAGACCGAGTTGCGCCCGTAGACGCTCATCATTGAGCACATGTTGATAATTTTACCTCCGCCCTTTTTGATCATACCCGGGGCCACGCGCTTGCCGACTATGAACGGAGCGACCAAGTCGACGTCAATCACCTGCTTAAAGTCATCCACCGGCATATCGAGAATCGGGGTGCGTTTGATGATGCCCGCGTTGTTCACGAGAATATCGACCGAACCGACCTCTGCTTCGATTTTAGAAATCCCAGCATCCACCTGCGCCTCGTCGGTCACATTGAAAACGACGGTGGTCGCATCGATCCCGTTAGCGGCATATTGCTGCTTCGCCTCCGCGAGTTTTTCCTGACTGCGGCCATTGACACAAATTTTCGCACCGGCCATGCCGAGCACGGTTCCTACGGCCATACCAATGCCGTGCGTTCCGCCGGTCACCAGCACGACCTTGTCTCTCAAATCAAACAGTTCGTTAATCATCATGCTTTTCCTAATGTCTATTTCAAATCCCCAACCTGAATATGATCCATGTCATCAAAGCGCTGGTTTTCGCCGCCCATGCCCCAACAAAAGGTGTAGGCTTGGGTGCCACAACCAGAGTGTATGGACCACATCGGCGAAATAACCGCCTGCTCGTTACCAACCACAAGGTGACGTGTCTCATCGCCCGGCCCCATCATATGGAAGACACGTGAATTTTCATCGAGGTTGAAATACATGTATACCTCGGTACGACGCTCATGTGTGTGGCACGGCATGGTGTTCCAGACACTGCCCTGCTCAAGCGCAGTAAAGCCCATCACCAGCTGACAGCTCTTGATCCCGTTTTCGTGGATGTACTGATAAATCGTGCGCTTATTGGAATCTTCCACCGTCCCCAGCTCCAGCGCATTCGCATCCGCCTTCTTCGCCAGCGTCGTCGGGTATTCGGTGTGTGCGGGATAAGAGATAAGATAGAAGCGCGCCGGATTCGCTGCGTCCGTGCTGGTGAACGAGATGTCCTTGCTGCCGCGCCCGATATAGAGCCCGTCGAGGTTTTCCATCGCGTACTCCGCTCCGTCAACCGTCACCGTTCCGGTTCCGCCGATGTTGAGCACCCCGACTTCGCGGCGCTGACAGAAAAAGTCTGCCGCCAACTCCTTGCCCGCTTCAAGCTTCAGCGCACACCCGGTGGGCACCGCCGCACCGGTAATCGCACGCTCCACTTCACAGTAGAGCAGGTTCAGTTTCCCCGCTTCAAACAGGTCGACCAGAAACGCCTCGCGCAATTCATCGGTCGTCATCCGTTTGTATTCATTTTTTCCAACTGTATATCGTACATCCATAATTGTTCCTTACCCGGTGTTGCTTATTATTGCGATTCCAAGAATGACGCCTGCGTCTCCATATAGGCCATCCATTCAGCTGCGCTTTTGAAGTCGATCCCTTTGCTCCACGCAGCGCCCGCGTGATATGTCAGCGTTTCGCCATCCTCAACCTGAACAAGCATCAATGCGTGACCATCTGCTTTTTTGAATGATGCGGGTTTTCCAAGAATGACGCCGCAATAGGTCTGACCATTCTTCGGCATAACCGGCTCGGCGTAACCGATCCATCTTGCGCCGTTCCGGAGCTCGTCGTCACCCTCGCGCAACACAATACCGACTGCGGCCGTTAGCGACCCGCCACCGGAAATCTTGAAAGAATTGCGCACGGAGAACAGGTTGCTGCCGATTTCCATGCTGATGCGCTTGGTCTCCGTGACGGTTTTTTCGTCGACTTCCAACGGAGCGTAGGTTAGCTCGAATTCGACCCGACCCCCTTCGCCTTGGATCACCTTATAGCTCTCGAAATGACGATTCAACTGGAGTTTGCCGTCCGCCCAGAACCCGAGTCCCCCGCAGCCAAGCGTCTTTCCCACTTTATAGATATCCGCCCCTTCGCCTTCGTCCCGATGATAACTTTTGCGCTTATACCACTTGTTGATAATGGGGTAGCGCACCTTTTTGACCCATACATCAACCCCGCTGCCGCAGCGCTTCGCAGGAATCGTCCACATTTCCGGGCCGTACATGCGAAAGGCGATCCGATCATTTTCCCAGGTAAAATCATCCAACCGCTCGGGAACAAAGCGACAGTACGCCTGCCCCTCTGGGGATCCGGAAACAACCGTCGCGGTCAACAACAAAGCCAACAGCATACAACAAGCCAATACAATATCATTTCTTTTCATTTTCACCTCCTTTAGAGCGTTACGCCGTCCTTGAATATGGCGATTTCACGATAGTCATTTTTTTCATTACAAGCCGGAGTGCCCGAAGCAATCGCCAGAATCTCTGCGGCAAACGCATCGCAGACTTCATCCAAGCTTTTCCCCTCAGCAACCTGTCCGGCATTAAAATCGATCCAGTTTTTCTTACGCTCCGCCAGCCAGCTCAGGAATGCTGGATCTTCGGGATACCACGCGTTGGCCAGCTCCGTTAAAACGGCTTTGAGTGTATCGCCGTTACGGTCAATCAGTTCGCACGGAAACAAGAGGAATCCTTTGGATCGATCTCCGTCAAAAACGTCATAGCGGTGCTTCATCAGGCGCAGCAATTTGCCGGGGAAAGAAATCGGAGGAGCATCTTCGGACCGGTCATTCATACTCAGTGAAATTCCCGCCTCGGTCGTGTTGGAAACAATGATGCGCAAATCCGGATTTTCCGCCTCTTTCAAGTAGGCCTCAAACTGGGCATACACATCCACGCCACGCTCAACCACATCGATGATTTTTTTCCTGACCACGACCTCGCCGTCCTGCACTCCGCGCAGCAGCAAAGTGTATAGATTATCCTGCTCAGCAAGCTTGTCGATCATCCCATACTCAAGCGGTTGCACCACCGACACTTTGCCGTTGAAAAGCCCCTGCCCGTTCATCTCATCGATCATCCAATCGATAAACGCGCGCAGGAAGTTTCCCTCGCCAAACTGCAAAACTTTTACGGGTGCTCTATTTTCCATACCGCCCTGTTCTGCGGCGACTTTTTTATTCAACCTATTCATTACAATCCTTTTCGCTGTTCTATCTACAGATTCGTGTCGTGTGCAACAGCAATGTCGTTACTGGCAGATACTTCATTATGCCTACTTTCCTGATTCGCTTTCGCTGTCGTCTGTTTTTAAATCATGTGCCTGTGTCACATTCCAGTTGGCAGGAGTGCCTTTACGCTGTTTGGCCAGCCAGTTGAGCGCCGCTTGATGGATAATCTCATGCTTGCCCTGAAAAATGGTCACCCGGGTGTTGCCGGAAATCTTACGGAAGATAGCTTCTTTTTTCCCATAAAGCGGATCCGCATCAGCCTTTGTACCGCCTTCGGGCAACGCCTGTTTTTCGTAGAATGTTTCGACAAAATCAGGAGCAATGCGATCTGCTTCCGGAACCACTTGATTAAATGCATAGAGCGAGTGGGAAAACGGAACGCTGCCACCTTTATGTCCATCGGTTACCCCGGCATTGATATCAAGATTAACGCCAGCGGCATGTTGCAAGTACGTCAGCGGCGAGCGTTTAACGCATTCACGCAAAGCCGCTTCATCCTGATCCGGTTTGCCGCCAACCGCTTTTTCAATATGGGTGGCGTATTTGCTCCCCATCTCACTCTTCTGCTTCCACCAGACGCCAAGGTCAGAGATCGGAACCCACGCGGAAACCCCGGCCCAGATATCCGGTGCCCTGCCCGCCATGAGAAGGGATGCGTGTCCACCCCCCGAAGCGCCCACAAGGTAGATTCGGTCCGTATCCACAGCATGCTTTGTCTTAATATATTCGACGGCATCAATGATGTCCTGCACGACCATATCCGAGCCACAAGCATTCGGTGTCCAGTTTGGTCCCCGAAAATGGGGATGGATAAAGTGCCAGTCATTTTCGATGCACCAACGCGCATAAACCGCCTCTCCACCAGCCTGCTGATATGTTCCGGACCATGTGTGAAGCCCGACAAGAAGTGGGCGTTTGTCCCCGCTTTTGGCCGGATACATCAACATGGGCTGTATTGAGTCATCGCTGCTCGCCCGATACCTGACTGTCTTTACTTCGCCGGGCCAGCCCTTGGGCGCCGGTTCTGTCTTGGCGGCCATCTCCGCAGCAAACAGAAAGCTCGAAATGGCCTCGGCGATTTCCGCATCACCCGCTGCATTAGGATGAAGCCCATCCTTGAAATTAGCCCTGCTAACCGTATTGAGCAGGCTAATAAATTGAGTTCCTTTCTTGCCGGCCAACTCTCTGTAACCCTTCTCCAGCTCTGCAAGCATGGGCGCTGTAATGTGGTAACCTTTACTCCGGTTAACAGCATTCATGGTATCCGCATTAACACCGCAAGGGGCAACGAGGATAATCTCTTTGGGTTGGAAACGGGTCAGAGCCACATCAATGGCATCACTCATGTTCTTCACGCAACCAGCGACCTTTACATCGCCGGAGCGCGGATCTCTGGCAGGCAGATCATTGACACCAAGAAACATGATGATCTTGTCGAATCTCGCGTCCGGATGTTGATTCAGAAAATCGCTCAAGTGCTGCTTAGCCTCTGCGGCCTTACGCCCACCTCGGCCGAAATTGACCATCTCGACACGGTTCTTTCCTTCCACAATTTCCAGCCACTTTCCTCCCGCCGTGATAGAATCCCCGAAACAGAGAATTCGGCTGCTCGGCCGGGAGTTCGGCTTTACCATGTTCACCGTTTCCAACCACTGCACGAAACGATCAGGCCATGAGGTCACCTCCCCACCATTCACTCCCAGTCCAAAACCGTGTCCACCGGTACGATAACTAACCAGTTCATTAACAATGCCGGCTTGGTTACAAGCTTCACGCATTAGCTCACTATTGAGGTGCTTAATCTGATCATTCTTTGAGTGAACCATGAATACTGGGGGCGTCTGAGAAGTCACCTGAAGCTCATTTGAATATCGCTTGACCATTTCCGGATCGGGGCTCTTGCCGAGCAGATTATCCCGCGAACCCCGATGGGTCACTTTAGAATCCATACTGACTACCGGGTAAATCAGGGCGGCAAAATCGGGACGACAACTAAAATGCTCCACCCCATCTTTGGATTTGGGCAACCCAGTATCGAAATGGGTGGCAGCAGAGGCTGCCAGATGGCCGCCGGCGCTGAATCCCAGAATGCCAATCCTGTCGGGATCGATTCGCCATGCTTCTGCTTTACTTCTGACTATTCTGATCAGCCTTTGTGCATCAGCCAGTGGCAACGGCAGTCCTTTTTGAGTCAATTCAACATTCGGCATTCTGTACTTAAGCACGATTCCGGCAATGCCAGACTGATTCAAAAATCTTGCGACATCGTGACCTTCTTTATCAATGGCCAGACCACTATAGCCACCACCCGGACAAATGATCACCGCGGCACACCCATCCGGTGATTTTTGTTCTGGAAGATAGACCCGATAGGTAGGCTTGGTTACGGCATAAACCTTCCGGTTGGGCTTTGCCGGATTTTTGCTACGCTCTTCTACCTGCTCCATGTCAGGAAGGTGCTCAGTCATTGGCGCCCCATTCGGCCAGAGGGCCTGCATCACCGGCTGTTTTGAAGCGTTGGCTCGAGGTGTTGCAGAACACCCCATGTGATCTGCCAGCTCAGGTATTATGCGGCCGAGCTCCGTAGCAACCAGATTCGCAATAGCCTTGGCACCGGCTTTACTAAAATGTGTTCTATCGTCGGGCTTATAGTTATAACGAGCGCTGGTCTCTGGCCCTATGCGGTTGTGGTGATTTAGGCTGAGCGTGTATAGGTCGACAAAGGGCAAGTTGAATTCTCTAGCCACCTGCTGTGCAGCTTTGCCGAAAACAGGTAATGATCGCGTCGGGTCATCTTCCCAATACCTTGGTTTGATCTTTCCGTTGGCATCAAAATTGCGCCGGGTCACAGAACTCAAAATTACCGGTTTACCCCCGGCTTTCCTGATCCGTTTGACGTAAGAGGTCAGTTTATGTCCATAGGCCAGACTGTCATACCGCTTCATATCGTTGTGGCCGAATTGGATGAGTACATAGTCGGGTTTCTTTTCCAGCAGCTTATCTAGTTTCCCAGACAGCGAATCCAGCGTGGCCCCATTCTGTGCATAATTGAACACGCTTACCCGATTATCACACCGTTCCGCAAAGGCTGGCCCCCAGCCATAAAAACTGGCCACCGTGGAATCGCCGATCAGTCCGATGGTGATCGCACTGCTTTGGGCGGCGCTCTCCGCGGAATTTGCCGATACTGGGAGGATGAATAGAGCACTGGCCATTCCACCCAACATTATCGCTATTTTTTTAAAACTCTTCATCTGACTATTCCCCGTTCCTGCCAAAAACAACACGATCCTCTTTCAGGTTTTCTACATGGGATAACACGCGCGGCGCCTTCAGAACCTTGCCAACTTTCACATTGGTCAATGTAACATTGCGTACGGACATCTCCTTTTCAGCCTTAATCCGGATTCCGTACTGCGCCTCACCGACGGTTATATTTTCGAGGCTAATATTGCGGATCGTTGTCAATTTTCGATCCACGGTCTCAACCAGTGTCCGCCATTGGTAGAGCACATTGGTCTCGATCTCAAGCACACCGGAACTCACCTTATCACAAGTCACATCCTTGACGTAAATATTCTCCATGAACCCGCCACGGCGATGGTTGGTCTTCAGATAGAGCAGCGAGCGCACCGAGCCCCCTTTGCTTTCCAGCTTGCAGTCGTGCATATAAATATTGCGGATCCCGCCCGACATCTCGCTACCCATCGCCAGAAAACGATGTCCCCGGCGAATCGTGCAATGGCGGATGACGATATTCTCGCTGGGCTGACCGCGCCAACCGTCGTGATTGCGGCCGGCCTTGATGACGATGGCATCGTCCCCCTGATCAAAAGTGCAATATTCGATGAGCATATTCTTTGTCTGGTCAGGATCTATGCCGTCGGTATTGTGCCCGTGCGCTTTTATATCAAGGTCCCGTGCGATCACGTTCTCACACTTTAGCGGGTGGATCGTCCAGAACGGGCTGTTGCGAATCGTAAGCCCCTCGATCAGGACGTTCTTACAACGCAGAAACTGTATGAAAGGCGGACGCATTCGGGCTTCACTGTTGGCAACCTGGCGCTCTTTGGTCGGAACGCCTTCCGCCGCTTGGTAGTAGAGCGTCTTTAATGTTTCCATATGGGATTTGGGCCGATTGTCCCACGCCTTCCATCCGTCGCGAATGCAAGTGAGCCGCCCCTTGCCGATCAAGCCAATGTTTTCGCAGTCTACCGCATAGATCAGAGACGAGTAGTTATAGCAATCCAATCCCTCCCATGCTGACTCAACGGCCGGTAGGTAATCCGTAATCTGGTCGGCGAAAATGAGTTCAGCCCCTTCAACCACCTCGAGCTGGACGTTGCTCTTCAGGTGCACCGGCCCAGTCAACCATTTGCCTTGGGGCACAACGACCGTGCCTCCGCCCGCTCGATGGCATGCGTCGATCGCTTTTTTAATAGCCTCGGTATTTTTTATTTTTCCGCCGGCTACGCCTCCGTAGGCATCAATCCGAAACCTCTTTTTTTGAAA
>Ga0206131_10001896_pt1 | contig 26212 bp, 39 predicted proteins | sample Helgoland_Spring_FD_148636 | JGI IMG/M metagenome (GOLD analysis project Ga0206131, IMG submission 148636) | Pelagic subsurface seawater microbial communities from Kabeltonne, Helgoland, North Sea - Helgoland_Spring_Bloom_20160517_1 | ecosystem: Environmental > Aquatic > Marine > Epipelagic ...
ATTGCTTTTGGTAAAAAATCTTCTGGCTTCACGGGATTTACTCTTCGCTAACCTTAGCCTTGATTGCATCTACGTGGCCCTGGATATAGTCATGCTCGTCTTCCATGCCTGCCATTTCAGCCATCATCATGATAGTATCTGCAACTACCTGTGCCATTACGGCATCTTCTGGTACGTGCTTGCGATCAGGATCTTTTTCCATATAGTATAGCACATCCTGCAACATTGCATTACGAACTGATAGTTCATCAGCATCGTCCATGTCTCCATAGAGTGCAGTTGCGGCTGGGCACATGTCAAAGTGGCGTGTCTGATAATCACCAACCATAACTTCTCCAGTATCTGGATCGTTATCGGGATCGTCATCCTCGCCTACAAGCACAGCTTCTCCTGCTTCAAGTTTAATATTCATCATTACATCATCGGCAGAAGACGTATCAATTTTAGGTAAATTTTTATATTTGTTAACCTGTGCCTGTGTTGCTTTTCTACGCAACTCGTCTTGAAGTTTTTTATTTGCGGCAGTTGTAGCGGTCGTTGTGTTTAATGAATCCTTATCAGTGATACCCTTGCTTAACAATTCTGCTGTTGCAAGGGATTTCATCGCAGAAACATCATCTTGTGCTTCAGTTAATTGTTTAAGTTTATTAAGTAAATCTCTAATATCGCTCATTTGTTTATTCCTCGCCAACTTTACGGCATTTTGTCAATGCGCCACTCGCGTATGCGCTGGGCCATACTTTATATCGTGATTTTACCTTACGATAGAGTGCTTGCTCTTCAAATTCGTTTAATTTGTTAAGTAAAACTCTTATATTATCCATTACTTTTCCTAGTCTAGATTATTATATTAGTTGCAAATCACTCGTCATCGAATGTGGAAGGCATAGAATACATATTAGCAGTTTCAAGTGCTTCCATTGCTTCATTGAGCTTGGCAAACGCATCAGTAACGTAACTGTTATCTCCACCTTCACGGTCTACCATTTTACTAAGAACGCCGCCTTCAGCAGTTATCTTCATAAGACGATCCATCATGTTAAACATTTTGTCAAAGCTGTCACTAATAGCACTAGCTGTACTTGTGCCTTCTTCTACTGCACTAGTAACACTGCCTAGTTCATTTCCCTGAGCAACTTCATTCTTAAGGAAGTCTGCATAGCGTAACCTGATATCAGATACAACATCCTCATTTTGTGATGTTTCTTCAGCTTCTCTAACTTTTCTAACTTTTTTCTTTCTGCCGTATGAACCTTCGTCAACTTCGTCTTCGTCTTCGTCTTTGTCCTTGACAGCCTTCTTCATTGGCTCTTGTTTGTCACCGTCACCATCAATATCTAGGAAGTCTGGCTTAGAAGCTTCTTCAAGTTTATCAAATATATGAAGTAAATTAGCAGTATCTTTAGCACCATTTACTGATTCACTAGCTGTTTGAGTATACGGAGTCACGTCTACAGATTCGGACAACATGTTGTCATCGGAAATTGAATTTAGTTTTGCAACTAAATCTCTAAAATTATTATCACTCATTACTTTTTGCCCCAATCGCTGAATTTACTGTCATTAGTTTTACCCTTGTTTGCAGCAGCGGCGGCGGCGCCAATACCATCAGCAGGGTTGCCTGTTGTGCGGTCACGTTCCATACCTGGGTCTTTCTTTGCAGGCACTGGGGGCTTTACCTTTGGCCTTGGGACACTGGTAACATCCTTTACAAGGTTGTCCATCCCTCGACGTTCTGCATCACTATAGCCTGCCTCTTCTACACTCTCAGCAGCAAGATCAAATGCCATGTCATCCATCTGGTCGGCTTCATAATTAACTGGATTCATGTCACTCATTGCATAATCCATATTATGGTAAACACTGCCTAAATAGTCAGCAGCCTTTGTTATCTTACTCTGTTGCCAGCCTTCGATGCCCTGTACTTCACTAACACTTTTAAGCATGTCATGTAGTTTAATTGCATACTTTGCAATCTTGTATAAGTCTGCACGAGCCATCTGAACCTCATGATCAAGTTCAACACGATCAGCTAGTTCTCCCAAGTGTCCTTCGTTTAAAATATTATCAAGTTTGTTTAGTATGTCTTTCATTTTATGTATCCACTTGCCCATCTCTTTGTTGGCGGGCGATACGCAATTCCTCTCGTTTGGACGGGCTTATCCAGTTAAGAGCGGCCCGTCGACGATCTGCTGGGCTTCCTCCTCCAAACTCTCCACCTGCTCCGCCTGTTTGTGCTGGAGTACTTGGTGCTGCTGGTCTTGCTGGTCCTCCTCCAAACTCACCACCTGCTCCGCCTGTTTGTGCTGGAGTACGTGGTCTTGCTGGTGCTGGAGCTGCTGGCTTACTTTGGCCAATGCCATATTTCTTCATCGCTGCACGAGTATTTGGGCCCATAAGTCCGTCTGCTTTAATATCAGCACCTGCCGCTTTAAGTCTTTTCTGTAATTCTAGTGTGCGATTTGGTCCAACGGATGTTGGATTCTTAACATATTTTTCACCCTTGATATTTGTCTGATATTCTTTGCCTTTGTAGCTAAATTTACCACCTGGGCCACCTTGTGCCTTACGTGCCGCTGCAAATGCTTGTCCAAAACTTTGTTCTCCACCAGGTTTTGGTGCCTTAGGTGTTGGTGCCTTTGGTGAAGTCGCGTCGACGGGCTTTCTCGGACTAGCATCTGCATCATTTTTATTATCACCTGTTAGTGCATCATATGCTACTACTCCTCCTACTCCTAATGCTGCTGGACCAGCGTATTTTCCTTTTCCTTTTGGAACGGGTGTAGCACCTGGTGCAGGACGTCGTATTTCAGGCGCTGGACGGGGATCATTCGGCGACCGACCTTTACCACCTTTTAAAGGTAACTCGCCTTGTTTTGGTTTACCTTTAAAAAGGCCTCGGCCTTTTTTGAGTAACCATTGGCCAGCTGGCAAAGCCAGCTTGTCCCATATTCCTTCATCTAGCTGATTTTCATTAATATAATTTACCATCTCTTCTTTAGAAATTTTACCTTCTAAGAAGTTACGTAGCATGTCTTCTGCTACTTGCTCTTCGGTTAATTGCGGTTTAAATTCATTAAATTTCATGTTACTATTTTCCTTAAAATCTGTCCACTGCTCTACCAGCTATGTTTATAGAAGAATCGATAGCTGGAGTTGCCGCGGCTGTCCTTCCAGCCGCCTTTACTGTATTGACACCAATTTGTTTATTTGTTAAAGCAGCTTTTGCGGCAGCTTTTTTGGCTTTATCTGCCGCTAGTTTTTTACCTAGAACAGTTGCACCTTTTTTAATTGCAGTTTTACCTAATGCTCTGCCAGCAACAGCGCCTAATCCAACGCCAGTTGCACCAACTGCTGCAGATGTGCCAATACTAGCCCAGTCACCTTTGCTCCATTTTAATGGATTAAGACCTTTATCAGCTGCAACGGCAGCGGCGCCAATAGCGCCACCAGCGAGAGCAGTAAATGGTGCCCAAGCTATTTCTGTAACCTGGTCTCTACTAAGTTTGGCTTCGTCTATTTTATTTAAAAATTCTTGTTTGGTAATATCCCCGATATAATATTCATTTAGCCACTCGTGAACCTGATATGCTTCACTTTCGGTTAAAACAGAACTTGATGCATTTTCTATTAAATTAATGTGATCACGTATCGATTTCATGATAAAACTTCCCTTAAATCTTAATAATAGTATTTATGCAGACTGCACTCTTTTAATTACATTTCCCATAACGTTATCGTCTACGTCAAGTGCATTTTTTACAGTTCCATTGGGGTTTAATTTTTGTGGAGCCACAGGAATACCGTTCTTATCCGTTTTAAGTTTTTGATTAGATTGTATTGGAGTTGCTAGAGTAGCAAAATTACCTGAGCTTGTTGCACCTGCACTTGCTGCTTCTGTTATTTCTCTGATTTTCATCTTGGTTTTCCAGGTTGTCCTGTTAGCTGACTTGTGGGTACGGTTGCTTGTTGTGGCGTTTGTCCTGGTACTTTCCTGGTTACAGTTGCTTGGTTAGGATTAGCACTAGACATATCTCCTGAAGCAGGATCTATGTTAGTAGTCTGTTGAACACCAGCAACCCTGGGTGTTTGCTTCTGAATAGTTTGGTTTGATCTGTTAGTAGTAGCTGTGCCCGTGGCGTCACTGGTTCGGGTTTGCCCTGTAACCTGACTACTTGCTGTTTTAACACCAGCATCACTTGTACTCTTACTGGTAATACTGCCTCTGCCGCCCTGAACATCGCTGGGCGTAAAATCAACACCAGACTTGGGTGCAGTGGTAGCAGGTCTTGCTGCTGGTGGTGGCTTAGTTTGACTAGCACTTGCTGGGCCGTTTCCTGGAGTTGCCTCCATTATTTCGCTAATCTTCATTTGACAACTCCAAATTTTCATATGTAAATGTTACATCTTGCAGAATGCTCTCTATATTTACCTCTGCTTGTTCACAGTCTAACTGAGAACTAAACTTATAATGGCTAAATTCATCACTGGGAATAACAAAGTCATGCTCTGCCATTAATTCTCCATTTATCCATACTCTATACGCAGGTTGATTTGTATAATCACTGCATTTTATATCAAAACTTACTTTCATTTACTGTCTCTCATATTAAATGCAAAACTAACTTGCCTAGCCAACTGTATGCCACGTTGGCGTTCATCTTTACGTGTGCTCTTTTTCATTTTATTTGCTTTAGCACGTAGCTTTTTTAGTTCTGCTCTGCTTAGTTCTTCACCTGCACCTTTGCCTAAATATTGTGCGGCTTTACGCTTTAAACTTCCTGGACGACTACCTGGGGTTGCTTTCCTAGTAAAGTCTTCACTAAGTTGTTCCAATTCTTTAATACATCGTTGTAATTGTTCATCATATATTTTCTCCTCCTTGAGGTTAAGTTGTGAAATAATTAGGGTATTCATCTTTATTCTCCCTGTCTGATGATAATATTAATTAAGCGCCTTGGTCATTGTCTCCTTCTCTGGGTATAATACTCCAACGCCCAAATAGATCAACTGCTTTCCAAGCAGCATATATTTTCCAAGCTGGCACACTAGGACTTGCATCTTGCATTGCAACTTTAAACACAAGGTCAGCGGTCTTTTTTGCATCTGCCACAATTTTCATGTCTGGTTCTGGCTTTGCACGATACTGACGTATACGTAAATATAGTAAATCATGTATAATAGCAGCTCTTGCTACATCCCAGGGAGCAATAACATTCCATAGGATTTTTGGTGTACTAGCCAGATCTGTAATAAACCCTTTTTTGCATTTAATTTTACTACCAGTAGTGACTACACCAACTAGTTCTAGTGCTGACATATCAATATCTGTGTTTTGATATGATAATGCGCGGCTTAATACCCACTTTTTAGGCGGGGTAAACTCTGCCTCGATTTTATTATTGAATGTTCCCATTATGTCTTCCTTTATTCGCTTCTTTTACGTCTTTGGGTAACGTATCATTGTCTCTCTATAACGAAAGTCTTTATTACGTCCTTTGTTGGGGACAAAACCAAAACTCTTATAAAATTGTATGAGTCTGCCTTTACTGCCACCAAATGCTGTATCAGGTGTTAGCGCAATAATCGCGCCTTCCATATCTGCTTTGTTGATTAAATCCTGCATTATTTTAGAACCTACACCAGTGCCACGCAACTCCTTGGGTACTACAATCTTACTTAGTACGTAGCCCTTTTCAGCATTACCAGATATATCAACTTCAACATTTTCGTTATAACTCAATTTTCCAGGCGTGCTCTTCTTTATTTTAAGTTCACGATGAGGTGCTATGCCAACAATTATGCCATTACTGAGCGGCACTCCAATACTGCCTCGTTCCGTTAACTGCCCTTCTGCTAGATTGCTTGCATCAACTAGCCAAACTTTTGCTTTGCCATATGTAGTAATAAGTCCTATTAGTCGAGTATTTCCAGCAACTAGGCTATATGATCCATCTGATTGCTTAACTACTATGGGCATCTCAATAGTGCCTGCATCCATTGCTTGTTTAAGTCTAGCAACTTTTTCTGGCTCTAAGTCATCCAATGCCTCACTGCCATCAGCACCAGTATTCTCAATATTTTTTACACTATTTGTATTAACAGTTATTACTTTACCTGCACCAGCAAGTTCTTCCCAACCTGCTTGTCCTAATTTTTCTAAGTATGGATAGCGATTTGCTTCTTCCCATTCTACATCAAACTGTGGCTTTACGTAGTCTACTGATTCTGTTAGTCCAAGATTAAACAGTGTATTTGGATCTGAGTTCTTGGCTGCTTTTGTATGTAGGAGTGGTGGACGCCCGCCCTTGTCCACCTTAAATCCCATCTTGTTTGCCTGTACTTTAATTTCATTTGGTCCTACGTCAGGCGTGGTGTTTACACCTTTAACAATTATGCCATCTTCGGCAATGTCTTGGGCTTCTTCTTTCATACCAGCATGCATCGCTGCCATATGATTCTTGTACTTTGTAGTACCTTTTTTGTGTGGGCTTTTACCTTCTGCAGGCATCAATTTCTTTACACGCCCTTTGAATATTTGCTGTTCGCCTTTGTCTGTTACTGCTACAGGTTGGTTATGTTTGTCCTTAGTAAAATCTTTAATAGTTGCCTTGCGGTTCTTAAACTTGCCCACCATTAGTTCATCACCAGTCTCTAGGTCTGGCAGATTTAATTTTGCTTCGTACTTTGCACTCCAGGATTCTAATACTGACTTTAATTTGTTTTTTACATTTTCATTTAATGGTTTCACTTCATTTAATCTACGGAGTGTTCCCGTGACCTGAATAATTCGGTCTAGGCTTTCCATCATACCATCTGCTTCTTCAATATCTTCTTTTTGGGTTTTAATCCAGTCAATAGCATCTCTTTTACTACCAACTGTCCTATCCCATCCCCAATCGTCTCTGTCCTTCATAAAAATTTGCCACTCACCAGATGGTCGGTCATTACGATTCAATCGTGGTGATATTTTATATTCTGTTTTACCCTGCTTAATTATGTAAGCACCAGGTTCTCCTAGAACTTTTTTGGCCATTTCATCAAGTTCAACTTCTTCGATAGGAACATCATCCATAAATGCTCTTAGATCTGGATGTCTTAACTGTCTTAGTACTTTAGCCAGGCGTTGTCTAATTACTTCTCGAGTTACTCCCATCGCTGTTGCTATTTGATCTAATGTATAACTTTTTTCAAACTTTCCTATACCAAAGTATGCCTGTACAACCTGCTTGTTTTTATCATTGCCGAGACCGTCTATTAATCTAGCAACGGTTTTTTTAAGTTTAGCTGTGTCGAGACTATCAAAATCAAATTCATATGGCTCGTCTGGCATATCAACTTGCTTAAACCTTTTAGTAATATCATTAGGCTTGGAAGTATTACTTGTAGGCAAGCGTCCACCAGTTGTTGTATATCTAAAACTTTGTGTGTCTCCTGACATTGATCGCTTGTTAACTGCATCAGCTTCTGGAACAGGCTCTTGATCTTTAATACCCATGCCATTGCGTACAGCATCATACATACTCTGTGCCATGTCTGGATTGGGTGTGCCCGATTTAAATGCTTCAAATTCACCAGCGGCGGCGGCTGCTCGCATCTTACTTGCGCTCATACCCTCAGCACCTTCTGCATCTGGGTCACGCTCGCCAGCACTTACCACTTGAATACTATCAAAAGTATATTGGTCTTCTTGACCGTTGTATTTGTTAATTAGGTCTGTAAATTGGTTTACTCTATCACTGCCAGCAACATATACGAGATCTGTATATCCCATATTATATACTTTTATTAATGCGTCAAATATAGTACGTACTTCAGGGTCACCTACACTTACGCCGGGAAAGAAAGCCTTTGCAAAGCCTAGTTTTTGCTCAAAACTAAGAGGATCAGTCTTTGGCTTTTGACTTTGGCTAAGGAATATGTAAGGATCTCCACCCTGGCTTTTAACAACTTCAACAACTTTAGCATGGCCAATTGTAGGAGGATTCATTCTCCCAAAGGCAATAGTAGCTGTACGTCGTGGTGCTTCTGTAATCTGGTGGATCCTCATGCAGTATTTATAGGTTTTCCAGTATCCAGATGTATGCAGGAGACTGTATAGGCATAGTCCAAACGCCACGTGGTCCTAACTCCATGCACTCCTCGAGCTGATAATCTTCTATATATTTTTCGTTGGGATCAATATTAAATTTACTGTGATTATATGCAATTTCTGTAACATCAATGCCCTCTATTTTAACACTATCTACAGTAACAGTTACAGCATTTATAGGCATTCCCTCATCATTTAAAATTAAGTCTGCAGGGTTATTTCCAGCATAGTCAATGTTTAAATTAAAGTTATCTAGAACACTAGCAGAAAATTTTACTGTTTGTTCTCCTAGGACTTCACCATTAAAGTATTCAGTACTATCAATACCAATTTTAATACTAGGACAATTATCTATAGTATTAGATAATAGTTTGATTTCAAAATCCAGTTCTTCCATTATATTTCCTCTAACATAGCACTATCCCCTGGAAAGCGCCAATAGCCAGTGTGCGTTAAATTTATAGTCTTGTCCATGAAGATTGAGAACCCTGCACGTCTTACACTATGACAAAAACTATAATCTTCTGTGAGATATTGTCCGCTTTCTACTGTACAATTAAAAAAGTCGTATTGGTTAGCATTTGTTTCAGCATCTAACCCAATATCATCATGGTACTTGGTTGCTCCTTTTTGGATAAGACGCTCAAACACATTGCGACTAATAAGCATAAAGCCTGTGCCAGCACTGTCTACTTCTACTAAATCGCCTTCACGCTCGCCGTCTTTTGTTACATTTACTACATACTTTGCTGGCATTGTCTTCTGAGGATAAGCACCAACTACAATATCACGTTCATGATTTACTAGTTTAACAACGTCAACAGGGTTCCAACCAATATCAGCATCCACAAACATTAGGTGTGTGCAGTCGCCTTTGAGGAATTTTGCTGCACAACTGTTACGTCCTCTATTAATATTACTTTCATTGCTTAGTGTGTCTACAGTAAATGCAAGATCGTTTTGCATTGCTAGTATGGTCCACTGCAAATAGCTTTGAAAACAAACTTCATTGATCTGTCCTCCGTAGCATGGTGTTGCGAAATGTATAGCGGGCATTAGTATTCCAGTTTGTTTAGATAGTTTTTGATACGCTGGGTTTTAGGCTTTAAAAAATGACTTTGATTGTATTCAAGTATTTCTTTCATTAATTCTATCATATTTTTTTGGTCTTTATCACTACGACTTGCGATGCTGTAGAACACTGTTAATAGTTCCCGCATACGGTCTGTTGGATTAACTATTTCGTCATAATCTTCACTGATAAAATCACCAAATGTTTTGTAACCCAATTGCTTGAGCATTTTTATACTATAAGGATTCCCCACAAGAATAAAAGGTTGCATATTAAGTATAGGCTTAAATGTCTTTTCTGTTAAGAAAATAGTCTGTTGTTTAAAGTGCGTCTCTACAACTATATTCCAATATGCGTTTGTATAAAAATCTGTATTAATTAATTTATGATTGTTGCGATCCGCATCTGATAAATCGTCACAATAATATGGTGCCTGTAAATCAAATGCTGCAATATTACTTTTTAAATCGTCATCCAAGGGCAACCACTCTTCAATTGTCTCAGTATCTTCGCTGGGCATATCATACGTTGACCCAGTATAACTAAAGTAACTATCGTCGAATAGATTAAGACTGTGCATTGTACTACAAAATACCTTGCGCCACACTTTATCCATTCTATTCAAGCATGTAAAAAGTTTATCTCTGCTTTCCAGGTTTACTTGTTTGACAAAGTTACTTTTAAATGCATGCAAATACCTGTAGTATAGTTCATCATCAGGAAAGTATACAAACGGATGTTCGTCACCAATTAGTCCATTAGCAGTAGTAAACTTAACATTATCCAGGTCTACATTATGTGCTTTACACATTGTGACTAGACTGTCAAGGATTCCAAGCAGAGGATCATCTCCTTCGCTATAGTAAAACAAAACTTTAAGTCTACCTTGTTTGAGCATAGTTAAACTAGCTATATCCATATAACTAAAATAGTCTATACTGGTGTCATAGTAATTAAGATTTATAGGATAATAAGCAGGTCCTTCCCAGATGTCAGAGACAAGCGCCGCTCGTTGCGGAATCTTATCCAACATACAATATCTTAGAAAACGAAACTCGTATGCATATGGTTTGGTAATACACAGGTCCCACCATTCACTACTACCAGGAACAAGTGTTTCGTCTTTAATTAGATTGGGCAAAAAGCCGTGTTTATTGCGCCGATCGAATAACCATGTTATTGTCGTCATTAATGACCTAGTAGGACTGTGTTAATAGTTCCAGAAGTGAAGTTAGTAACAGCAACTCTGATCCATACATAGTTGCCAGTAAAGTTAGTTAAATAACCATTGGTGATAGCTGTTGAGCCATCACCATTAACAACAGTTTCAATATCAACCCAGTCTGCATCAGTTGGTGTTGTAGCCAGTGTTGCTTGAAGTTTAACTGTTGCAATTAATGCAGTAACACGGGACTGCACAGTGTGCACGCCATCAGCAAACCCATAATACCCATCCCCTTTAACTTTGTCACTGTTAAAGCTGGTTGCTGATCCATCATAGTTGCCAGTTTCCGAACCAACTGTGGTTGTTGCTAGTAGAGTAGTTGTTGTGATTGCTGCCATTTAATTATTCTTTAATTATTTCTACGAGCTTATCTGGACCAGCTAGTTCTTGAATTACTGCCTCTAGACTGGCTTGCATTTCAGGATCTAACATAGCGACAATCTCTTCGCTGTCTTTTAGTAGCTTGCTGATTTTAATGACTACCATTTCTTCATTGAGTTTTGCCATATTATACTCCTATATAGAGTATTTATGCAAGTTGTTTTGCCTTGCGGCCTCTTTTTTTGTATGTTGTTACATTGCCGTCAGGCTTGATATTATAGCTTTTAGCAAACCTTTCTGGATCCATGCCTTCAATATCAATAATCTTTTCTGCAACAATTCCTGGATGCCAGTGAATATTTTTTACGGCTTCATACCAGGCTAGATGAAATCCCTGTGCTGGCACATGTGCTTTTACAACTGTGTTTTCATTAATAAGGTTACGTTCTACGAGTGTAGCTAATAGGTTATTGTTCATTCTCGACCTCTGTAATTAGTTGGTAAGTAGTTTCTTGTACAACTGATTCTGCAAAAGAAAATAGGAAATAGTTTTTTAATGTTTCGTCGTTAAATCTGTAGTATGTATGATTGTAAGTATCAGACCTTTGATTAGAGTAAAAACTCCTACGATAGCTGTCTCTAATGTTGGTCTCTGGATATAACTCTAAATTAGTGTTCTTGTCTAACAGTAACTGATCTCTATTTTTATCTACAAAAACTCTTATTCTGTCTTTGTCCACACCGGCCTTTAATTTGATTCCCCACTTAAATTTTGTGGGCTTTTTTCTGATTAGTATATTTTTACCTATATTATCAGGGAACCAGTATATACCCCATACATCACCACCTGCATTTTTTATAATATTGATTACGTCTGCAGCAGTATCAATACTATTAGTGTAATAGTTAATAGACCAACGTTCTGCTCTAACACTGTCATAGTTTACTTTTGCCAGTTTGCGTAGATTAGTTACTACTGGCGGGTTGATTGAGTTGATCCTACTATAACTACCAATTTCTATCTTGTTTCTGAGCGTACTTGTTACTTTAATATTATATTTTCTAAAAAATTTTTTATCACTACTAAGTAGCATCAAATCATAATTCGACGCTAACTTCTTTAACGCGATCGGTGGTTCCATCTACCATATTCTTTTTAATAAATTTTATAATCAGTCCTTTACCATCATGGGAGGCCCTTATCTTTATTTTACACTGGTTTGTCGTTTTGTCTACCATTATTGACTTGGCAATGGGTGTTCTTAGATATTTGTCTACGGCCCTAGCAACAGGTCTGGCTCCCATTTTTTTATCGAACCCTGCGTTAATAAGTGCGTCAATACTTGCTTCATCTATGTTTACTACATACCCCTTAACTCTGAGTTGCTCTTTAAGTTCATTAACAAACTTCATTACAATCTTACGTTTGGTAATATCATTTAGACCACCAAACTCGATTACCTCGTCAACCCGGTTGCGGAACTCTGGACGGAAGAATTTTTTGTATGCATCCTCTTGGTCACCTTCTCTTGCCGCCCTGTTGAATCCGATCGGCTCACGTTCTGCCTCTTCAGCACCCAGGTTAGTAGTCATAATGACAATTGTATTACGTGCATCTGCTACCTTGCCATTGCTGCTTGTAACATAACCTTCATCCATTAATTGTAGTAGAATATTACTTACATCTGGATGCGCTTTTTCAATCTCGTCAAACAGGATAATAGAGTTAGGGTTGCGTTCGATGTCTTTAATTAGAAGCCCTCCACTTAGGTTGCCATCTTCATACCCAACATATCCTGGAGGAGCACCAATAAACCTGGCTACACTGTGCCGTTCCTGATACTCACTCATATCATAGCGTAATAGTTTCATGTGTAGTTCTGCACTTAGTTGCTTGGCTAGCTCTGTTTTACCTGTGCCAGTGGGTCCAGTAAACACAAATACACCAATTGGTTTATCATGTGCACGTAATCCGCTTTTGCTAACATACACACGATCCAAAACCTTGCCAATAGCACTGTCTTGCCCATATAAACGGCTTTTAATTTTACTCTCAATATCAGTAATATTGTTTTCCTCAGGACGTTGTTCTAATTGGTCCATGGGAATTCCTGTTGACTTGCTTAACTCTGCAACAATTAATTCGCTTGTAATATAAGGGTTAGTATTTTCCATTCTACGCTGACGTGCACAAGCACTATCAATAAGATCAAACGCCTTGTCAGGCAACCTTTTATCACGTTGATACTCTACGCTTAAATCTACTGCACTGTTAACTGCTTCTGGGGTAATACTAGCACCGTGGAACTTTTCATAGTACTGCATAGTGGCACTGAGTATTTCTTTAGCAACTTTGGGCGTAGGTTCGTCTACTGTGATGCGATAGAACCGCCGCATTAGTGCACGATCCTTCTCAAATGATTCCGTATACTCTTCCCAGGTAGTACTTGCTACGACTTTCAATGCGCCCTTGCTCAAGTATGGCTTGAGGATGTTTGCAAAATCAGTGCCACCACCGCCTCCTGCACCAGCCCCTTTAATAGTGTGCGCTTCGTCAATGAAAAGGATGCAATTTCCCTTTTCAATAAGTGCTTCTAGTACTTCCTTAACACGTTCTTCAAATTGCCCACGATACTGTGTGCCAGCAATTATTGTACCCACCTCTAAATTATATACGGTATAGTCCTTGAGGTAACTGGGACATTTTTCTAAATGTATCTTAAGAGCAACGCCTTCTGCTATAGCAGTCTTACCAACTCCTGGATCACCCACCATCAGTACATTTGCTTTGTTTCGACGAGCAAATGTTTGGAATATGTCATCTACAATATCGTCCCTGCCAATGACGGGATCAATTTTATCCTCTTTGCACAGTGTATTTAAATTAGTACAGTATTCTTGTAGCAAGCTCTCAAAATAAATTTCTTTTTCTTGCGCACGTAACTTGCTTGCATAATTTTCCTCAATAAATTTGATAAATTCATCACGTTCTATATTATACTTCATAATAAAGTATTGACTCATTGTATTATCTTCTGCCATAATACCAAGAAACACATCAAATAGATTTAATTTCTCTCTACCACTAAAGAGTACTTGAGTGTATGCACGATTAAATGATTTCTCTAGTATATGACTACGCTTGGCATCTTTGTCTACCTTGGGAAATTTATCAGTTATGTATTTTACTAGGTCACTTTCTAACTCGCTTACTTGCACACCATAGTCAATTAAAATACTTCTAAACTCTTTGTCACCCAGCATTGCAATAAGCATGTGTTCTGTAGTCACATACTCATGCTTATTGTTTTTGGCTAATTTATCAGCTTTCTGCAGTATACTCTCAATTTGACTGTTCTTTTTCATTTTCTCTCATTCTCTTTAGGGTATTTAACTGATCTTCCGTGAGGGTAGTAGGAATCTTTGTTAGTACAATCACTTTTAGATCTCCGCGTAATCCTGATTGTTTATCTACCAATCCTTTTTGTGGTATACGCATTACTGTGCCGTGTTGTGTACCTTTGGGAACATTTACTGTGTATTTTTTGTTTTCAACGTCGTATACAGTAACACTAGTTCCTATTATAGCATCAATTGCATTGATTGTACAGTTTACATTAACTGTTGAACCATTAATTTCATATTTGTCTATATCTGTAAATGTAACATGCACAACCAGACTTCCTGGAGGAACCCCAGAAATGCTAGAATCTCCCAATCCGTTATACTTAATACTATCGCCCGGCATTGTTCCTGCAGGCACACTTACCTTTACCATCTTGTGTGTATTATCCAGATGTTTAACTTTAATCATTCTATTTTGACATGTCAAACTTTCTGCAAGTGTTAATTGTATTGTAATACTTAGGTCTTTATTCTTTGCCTGTTTGTGATAACTTCTAGTAGGAGAAAATGGGCCCGTATCTCCAAAAACTGAGTTGAGATCTTTAAAAACATCATAAAAAATGTCATGATCTTTGCCATTAATATTAACATGTATGCTACCTTGGGATACGTTTGTGTGATCGTATTGGGCACGTTTAGCCGAATCTTTTAATATATCATATGCATCATTGATTTTTCTAAACTCATCAGGATCACCACCCCGGTCAGGATGACTCTGCTTGGCTTTTGTTCTAAAAGCATATTTTATATCGTCAAGGCTTGCTGTAGGCTCTACACCTAGAATACTATAATAGGTCATATATGTAATTATACATACCTAAGATGTATTGTCAACTGCTATTATTTTTTAGAAGGTTTTGCACTAGGAGCAGGATCGTCAAACTTTTTACTGCTACCTGTGTATAAACCAAACCATGCTGCGCCAGCACCTACGACAACTGAGATAAGTCCTGCTTGATTCATGTTTGGATCGGGAAGTGCCATAAACCAAATCACAGTTTTGTACAATAAAATAATGTACACTGTTAGGAAGAGCCTTGGGAAAATTCTCCAAGCGTCTACTGCTTTAGCAAGATCAATAATGTTCTGATACCGGTTGGGTAGGACAACCTTTTCTGTAGTATCTAGTTCAACTTCTAGTTGGATCGTACGTTTAATTGGTTCTACTTCGTCTGCCATATTTGCTCTCCTGGTCTGCACTGTATGCTATTTATCCAGGGAGTAACTGTGTCTTTACTTGTTGTTGCTTTTGCCATTTTTTATCTCTTCGATTGCTTCTTGGTTACCCAGGATCATTTCTTTGTTATTATGAGGAGCATTATCAAATATTATTTTTTCTAATTTTAAAAATGGAATACGTTCATTAGGTACATAACGCCAGACATAATCGCCATCATAGGCGCCACCATCTTTAATAATACCAAACACTGTTTGTATTAATCCAATTTTAACAATTAATGCACGTTCGCCATCTAGTATAACTTTATCGCCTTCCTTGAAGGATGAGTTCCTAGCAAATGCAATACCTTTGGCTGCTTTCATACCAAAGTCTTTGATCATTAAACCAATAATAACGATCAGCATCATACTAATAAATGGCATTAGTATTTCAGTAATTTGTACCGAGAAACCTGCGGGCGTGGGGATATCCATACTCAACTCCTAATTGAGTATTTAGTCAAAAAAGAGGGGTTTAGCCCCCTGTCTTATACATGAATCACTTTTACCACCCGTTGGGTACAACTAGGTAATGTATGAATAAAACTATGCCAACACTAGCGCCTAGACCAATCATCATTTTTAAGAAGTCTCTGGTTACCAGTGGAAACACCTGCTTCATTTTAGTATTATAAACCGTAGCAATAGCAAGTTCTCTACCTGTTAGGAGCCCGACGAAAACCCAGGTTGTCGACATTGGAATATTATTAAGTTCCTTAAAGAAGTAGAGTATTACAAAGTACACTAGATCAATTAGCGTAGCCGACCTAATATAACGTGTGGTGCTTTTTTCTAACACAATGTTTTGAATCTTGCCGCCACGTTCCTTAAACATCCAACCTAGGCCGCCAACAAAGATGACACTTATTACAATCATCATATCTACAGGAATCTGTCTTGGCAAGAAAACTGCAATGTTAGCCATGTCATGACTTAACCAAGTCCACCATAACAAGCCTGTTGTTCCCCACTGTGCTACACGCCAATAGGGTCTACTCCAGTGATCACCAATTGGTTTCCTTTCATCAATAAGCCTACTAACAATGTGCCATAGAGCATAAGCACTAATTGCCGCAATTGCATAGCCCATAATTGATTTCATAAGCATTTTTTCAAGTACAAAACTACTTGCAAATGCACTTAAAACTAAAAAGGACGTACTAACTGGTACGCCCACTCTGGTCATTAATAATAGGATTGCTGGTGCTACAGCATGATACCACTGAATTTCCTGGAAAGGAATTTTAGTTAGCCGTCCATAGCTGATGTCACCTGCGTGTGTGTACCATCCGTACCACAATGCCCATAATAGAACCGCACTAGCCGCGGCCCAAAGAATCTTATAATTAAAACGTTCGTGATTGCTTGCAAGCCAAGTGCCTAGCGTTTGTACACTGTCATTTGCTATTACTGAATAGGCGGCCATTAAAAAGCCCAAGGCCATCCATAATGTTACTTGATCCACTGTTTGTGTTCCCTCTGTTATTAGTTGAGTATACTATATTTGTATACGTTCTTCAATCTTATTTAAACAGAAAGGGTCAAAAAAAGTGTTACAGGTATGTTACAATTATTTCTCTAGTTCTTGGATACGCCGCTCAAGTTCGTCTATTTTCGCTGTAATTTTTGGATAACGGTTGCGCCAGGCATCTTCAGGTTGTTCTAACCAAGTTAGTCCCCAGCGTTCTACTAGGAAATCAATAATCTTATCAAACTGTGCATATCCCCATAAGCCTATGCGTGTAGTACTTAAATAGGCTAAACATACAGCACCTGCTATGCTACCTGCGATACTTGTGTAAATCCATAGGCGATCGCTTGCCATACGTTCAATTAAATCCAACATGTTACTGCTCCTCAAATTTGAATGCCGTTTAGACGCATCTGCTCCTTGACTTCGTCTGTAACCATGTCTCTGTCCCAGGGCAAATAAAATCCTAGCTCTACATCTACAGTGCCTATGCTTGGTATAGCACGTAAGCAATCTTTGATGTCTTGTACTAGTCCTCCTGTGCCGGGGCAACCCATGCATGGTATACAAACTTCAACGTGTACATTGTTGTTAGTGATTGTAATGTCACGCAACATGCCCATACTACTTATCGGAACAGGTACGTGCGGATCGTTTACTTGTTCTAATTTTTGACGTATTTGCTGCTCTGTAATCACCAGAGCTCTGTGCCCCAACGTTCTGTTTGTACTTCAGTAATGCTGGGTACTTTATGCTTACTGCCTCGTTTCCAGATAGCTAGTTGTTCTTCCCAGGTCATAGTATCTTCATAGTCCCATTTACGTGTATCTTCATCTAGACGAATTGGTACTTCATAATCAAATACATACTTTCCAACTTCTGGGTCATAGTGTGCTGGTACTTTGATACCAACTTCCTCACTAAAAGGCACAACTCCGCTTAACCAAATCTGACGCATTTCGTCATTCGTTCCGCCACGAATTCTGTAAGTCTGTTGATCTGTTCTTGTCTTATGTTCATCGGGCAAACCAAACCATGCAGCGCATAATGGGAAATAAAAGTCAACGCACTCCTGCACCCTTCGTCTACTGTCTTCATCTTTATTCCAAAAGAATTTGGTCCAGCGTTCCCCGTGACCAACATGGAAAGTCTCTTCAAAGTTTACTTTACGTAGACCACGTGCAAGTGGTGCATAACTACAGTTCTCTTCTAGGTCCACAGTTGTAATGTAGCCTGCACGATCACCGTAGCACATACTTACTACAGTTTCAATATAGTCCTCATGTGGGAATTCCAGCATCTGGAATGTCCGCCATTCTTCTGGATCACGCTCAAATAAGAAGTCGTGTGTATCGTATCCAAAATCTTCTAACAGTCTATACATAACCTGTGCATGGCCAAGTTCGTCTTGACATGCGGCCGCAACTGCTAGTTTATCTTCTAATGTTGGTGAGTTTTTAATAGCAGGGAAATAAGTTGGAAGTGTAACTACTTCTAAATCTGCTGCTATGTGTATCGTGTTTACTAGGACATCGCGATAACGTGGTGACATTTCGTCTGGATCTTCTATCTTGTATCCTGTTGCTAGTTTTTCTTGCAATCCTTGCTCATTCATCTTATCCCCAATCCGGAAACTTTACATCTCCATCTTCGTGTAAGCACCCGCCACATTGGCATTCTGTGCATACTAGTGTATCACAGTGACAGGGGTGGTTACAGTTTTTACAATAAATTTTTTGTTCGTCGCTTAACATCCACTGCTCCCTGGGTGCGGCAATTTTGAGCATTTTTCACAACGACAGTGTTTACAGACTTCAATCTGTCCTAAATGTTTGTCCCAACAAGTACGGAAGTCTTCAAGTAAAGGTGCACCGCAATGACTTGTCCGGCCACAGTTTTGACAATATGGTCCACCCGTGAGCATTCTTACTTGTTTTGGTCTGCTTTTGCTTTAGCCGCAGCCTCTTTAGCTTTCTTTACTTCAGCGTTGATCTTTGCGTAGTTGCGACCTTCTGCTTGAGTTTTCTTATCACCCCATGCACCTAGTCTGTCAGCCACAACTTGAGGAAGAATGCCTTCCTTTGCACAAGCCACTGCATCGTCCCATGATCCATAAGCATATACTTTGCCATTATTGTGGTAATTTCCACTGGCTGGATCATAGTTACATGTATCTTTAGTAGCAGCGGCGTATCCAACACTACCTGCTGTGATAATGGCTGCTGTTACAAATCCTGCAATTAAATATGATTTCTTCATTTAAATAATCCTTCTAGTCTGGTTCCTATGCTGTTACCAGCTTGTTTGTCTTGGTTATCAATACTTTTCTTTTTAGCGTCTTGGACACCTTTTTCTTGATCGTCAATAGCTTTATTTTGATCTTCGTAATAACGCCTGTATGCCGCTATTACTGCTTTCTGCTGCTTGACTAGCTTCTGTAGTTTTGCCATATTAACGCTAAGGTCTTCGTAACCTCTATCGGTCAATCCAAAAATTACAATACTAAATTTTTTCTTTTGTAGATCTTCCCATACACTCTGAACATTATCTTCAGTCACAATGGTCCAACTTACTTCATCTAACTTCAGCACATCCACAGGTGGCAAATCAAGTGGAACACGTTCTAGTGGTGCACTTACTATTTCAATTTGCTTTACAGGCGTGCCACACGCTGCCAAACTAAGGACGAGGAATGTACCGAGGATTGGCCACGTCAGGGCACATCGTGTTGATCTGACTTTTCTTTTCAGCATTATCTTCTTTCTCTGTTCGCGACGCACCACTTAATATCTCAAAACAGCGCATTACATTGTTACTGCCTTTATCAATTACCCGTTCGATTAGTTTGGGTTTTACTATAGCACGTTCGCCGATGTCGCGTTGTCCGACAACTTTACTTACTTTATTAAATTTTCCTCGTAAATCATCTACCGCTTGTCTGCTTGCTTGAAACTCTTGGTTAAGAGCATTCTTTTCTGCATTAACGACAGCAATGTCTTTCTTTTGCTGTTCGATGGCTTGTTTTTGTGTTTGTACTGCGATTTCTAACTTAGCATTATTTTCCGCAAGGACACGCATGCGCTCTTGGGTATCTGTATAATACCAATAAGCACCTCCGCCCATTGCGAGCATTAGTATAAACATTATGCCTGCTAGCTTAAATCCCACTGATTAATTCCAAACTTTACTGCCTCTTACGTCCAATTTTTATTAATATTATCACCGCTAATGGATAGGAAATACTTGTTCCCAGCATCATTAACGCCGTGCTTAACTGTGTGTCCTGCTGGAATACCAGCAGTAATAACATTGCGGATATAACCATCCGCATCATTCCATCCGTGTGCAAGTGTGCGATCCTTTGATTCCCACCAAGTATCTATATTTGCTTCTGAGATAGATCCTACTGGATCTATCGCGTGTCCTGTTCTCCAATTTGCCATATTTACAAATCTCCTATGTTATACTGTATTTATAGTATCAAGCTATGCTAAGGATCTCATTCTTTGAACTAATCGATCTGCACGATTAGTAACTTGTTTGTACCAACCACTGTCGACCATTTCGTCAGCAGCGGCGTTCCAATCACGGGCATCAACGCCACGCTTCATGCCTTTAAATTTGCTTAACCGTGGTCTACCCATATTGAACATCATGTTTGCAATCACTTGTTGAGCTTCTTCTGGCAACTCATCGAAGTCTGGATATAGGATGGCGCAGTCTGACAATACTGTTTGGACATCTTGCTCGAAGGCTTCAGCCACTCTAGACTCTGATACTTCTGTACCTGTGGCTTGGCCATGTTCGGGGTCATCTTCGCGAATAAGATGCCCGATCCCAAAAGTAGGATAGCCAAGATGGTCAAGGTAAATTTCGTATTTAACACCCTCGTCAATCTCGAGTTGTTCTCTTAAAACTTGTAAATCCATCGATGTCTCCTTTTTTTCTTGATATACGTGCACTGTTTAACATACTCTCAAGAACATTTTTGGATTCTTTTGCTTCCTTGTATGCTCGTGGACTGAGAGGTATAATCTGATTTAAACTTTTTTTGTTTAGTTTGTAAGTAGGGTTACGTTTGTCTTGGAAGTACAAAACCTGCCAGTCTTCTGGTTTGTGTTCTGTTAGATTTGAAAGATCACCAATTAAACTAATAAGTTTCTCTGGGTACCAAGTTCTACGTGGACATTCTACAAATACAAGATACTCATCTTTGGCAACTTCTCCGGGTGATGTCTCAGCATCAAGTATCCAATTATATCCACGCTCTAGAAAACGTTCTAGGTCATTTGCTGGATTCTTACCAAACACTTTAAATGTAGTAACGATAACGTCTGCATCATCGCCCATTTTAGCAGAAAATTCGTCAATATGAATCTTGTTGCTAATTCTACCTGATAGGTCACTAGCTTGGAGGCTTTCATTAAACTGTTGGTACGGCATCTGGGTCTCCTGGTACTGCACCCGCCTGGGCATCCATTGCTGTAGTATCCTGCATGTTCTGGTTGTATGCATCGTCTAGCTCTTGTAAATCAATATCCTGGCCTTCAAGTTCAATAAAGCCTTCTGCAATGTCTTCTATAACTTCTCTGGGCATCTGAATCTTAACTGTCCAAACTGGATCTTCTTTGAGTTTTGCTTTTTTAGTACCAGGCCTAAAGTCTGAATAACTTTCAATTTTCACTGGGGTCTTGAGTGTGTCTTTTATATACTCCACTTTGGCGCGATACTCTAACAGTCTCTTACCTCCATCAGGATCAGGCATAAGTTTTTGAGGCCACATAAATGTGCACTCTACCCAGTGTCTGTGACGTACTGGGCCTTCAATAAGCTCACCCTTTTTCCAGTTTTTAAACGCATAGATGTCTAGTTCATCCAATACTCGCTCAAAGTCCATAAGCGTTTTTAAACTAGATTCGCTCATATAGATCTTTTTGCTGTTCTCTACAATGTCTTTGATATCCATGATAACACCCTTATAATGTATTTATACTATTATAGATACATCCAGGCTAACATTGGAATAATGATTATAAACTGTGGTAAAAAGTTTAAAATCAGTGCTTTTTCGTTCCATTTGTAGCCCACGTAGATCCAACCGCTAGCACCTACCATTTGTAATAAGCTATTCCAAGGCGTAATGCCTGCGACATGCAGAACCATCGCTATTAGGATAGTCACTGCACTTGTGTATTTTATTACTGTAATGTGATTCATATTTTATAAACTGTATCCTTACTTGCGTTTGCAAATATTTCTCTAGTGAGATCTGTTTTTAACCCTGTGACTTGTAGCACAGCTCGTGGAGTATTACTTGCATTTGCAGTTGCATGTGGCACATTAGGCCAATCAAATATATGTGCTTCTCCAGCTTTCCAATTACTATACACTAGATTGCCGTACATATAAAATTGTCCAGGTCGCCAATCCTCCAACATAATAGTAATACGGGCAACACGTTCTGGATCTTCAGGGCATCTATCCCACAACTTATCAATGTGCATGTTAAACATTTGTCCTGTTAACTGTATATGTGCTTGACGTTTGGCCCCACTTACCCTGTCTACTTCTAATCCAAAATAATCCATCATAGACTTAAGGACAGGATACTCATTCCAATCCTTAAATGTATTTTTATTAGTTAATGTAAGGCCTCTGGGGTCACCGCCAGCTTGTTGAATGTCGTATTCTTCCTGGGTTAGCATTGGAGGCTCCTCAATGGAGCCTCCGTAATGCTTTCGGGTTGACCAGTTAACTGGGTGTGATGATGCAATTAATGTATCACAGTCAACACTCCAGTCACCATCAAATGTGCCAATTACATCAAACCAATCACCAGGTTCATCTTGAATACTATCATCAAAATGATATTCACTGTGTTTTACTGTCCAATCCCAACTACTAGGGTAGTCGTCTGGGTTGTCTAGTGTTTTATTCCACTTGGTTTGATGTTTCATACTTTACTTAACTAGGTTAGCTTTATAAACGCTCTTAAGACCAAGTGCTTCTGTATTAAACTTAACCAGATTACGAAGTGCTTCTTTAGTAATGAATGTCATTAGAACGTCTCGCTGTCGATTTCCATCAACACCAATCTTCCATTCATACTTACCAACCTTCTTCTGGATATTGGCAATCGCAGTAGCATCTTTACTCATTGCGGTAAGTGCATCCTGCAACTTCTTTGCGTTGGGATTATCTTTACGCACCCAAAGAGCCTTTTGCATTCCATCTCGAAAACTTTTTACGAGTTTATATGCATCATAAAACTCACCACTTGGTGCAACGCCGTACTTATTTTTAAACAAAATCTCAAACTGCATACCAGGATAGTTTGGGTCATCCATATGTGATGCAGTATTTGCGTCTAGGATACCGTGTGTAAACCACACTCTAGCATCTGGATTTGATGCAACATGTTTCTTATATGCAGCAGGATTCTCTCTTGTACCATTCAGTTCACCACGTTTGAATGCTAGACGCCGTTCGCCACCACTCATACCAGGTACCCAAATAACATTTTTCTTAAAACATTCGGCATACTGATCCATGCTTAACCCAGGCCCGCATAGTAACATAGTCATTGCAAATGCTTCTGGCACCATTCCTGAACCTGCAGCAAATGAAATCTTATCACCTTCTTTGAAGTCTTTACTGATGCCTGCAATAATGTCCAAGTTCATTAGTCCAATACTGGTGTAGTCTGCATAATTGTAGTCAACATTTTCTTGCAAAAACGAAACACCGTTTCCGCCATGGGATACCATTACAGTTTTGTCGTCTTTCTGTAGATCATTGTGGAACTTATTAAATCCTGGAATATCTCTTGCGCCCGGAATAGTTTTAATAATAATTCTCTCACCGAGGAAGGGGGCAAGTTCTTTAGCAACAATTTCTGTCCAAACTGTTGTGCCACCACCTGGCTTTTGTGGAACAACGAATGTGTAATCAGCACTCGCTGTTGAAGTCATTCCTAGCACCATTGCTAGACTGATTAGTAGTTTACGCATAATTTAATCTCCTTTTTGTGGTTATACCCCATGCAAACACACCTGTGGTTACTAGTACAAGTATAACAAATATTGGTCGTGTAACCAGCTGGTCAATTGAATACAAACTGGTCATTTGTAGTGTCAGAGCCTCTACACGCTCTGCTAGTATAAATCCAATAACCATCCCTGGTCTACTAAATTTATATTTCTTACACAGTATGCCTAGAACACTACATACTGCAAAAATAAAGTAATCTTCCCATCCACCTGTGTACTGCACACATGCCCAAGTAATAAACACTAGCAACAGTGGAAAATAGTATTTGTATGGTACACGGGTAATAGCACTGATGTAACGTGTAAATACCAAACAAAACACACCCACTAGCACCGTTGCCCACATAAATCCAAATGTTAAACTGTCAAAGAAACGCTCGTCATGTGCTAAGTCTGGTGTACCTAGTTCAAACCCCAAATACATAAACAGTGCCATAATAACCGCTGCAAATGGTGCGCCGGGAATACCAAACAATACAGTAGGAATCATTGATGTTGCCTTCTGTGCATTGTTAGCACCCTCTGGTCCTATAACACCTTTGATGTTTCCATTACCAAACTTTTCATTTGGGTGGGCAGCAACAGTTGACCCGTATGCCATCCAATCTGCCATTGCACCACCTAGTCCCGGTAACAAACCAATGAACGCACCTATAAAGCCACCGCGCAGTGCATCCCATTTGTTAGTCCATACTGCCCGCACGCCTGCTACAGTTTGCCCAAGTTGATCTGTGCTGTTTGTGGTTGCAAGTCTGCGCTTTAAGCCATCGACTAGTTCTGGTATTGCAAACAAGCCCGCAACAAACGGCATGAGTTGTATACCTGCACCCAAGTAATCCCAGCCTAGGGTATAACGATCAGCATTTGTTGCAGGATCAGTTCCAATAAGGCCTAAACCAATTCCCACTGCAATAGCAATCAAACTACGCACCCACCAAGTACTCGACACAAAACCAACAGTGGCAAGGGCAAGCATGGTAAACGCCCAAAGTTCTGGTATACCCAAAATCATCAACAGGTTTATATACCAAGGCAATAGTGCAAAGGTAAGCGTCCCCCATACTAAACCATTTACAGTACTTGTTGTCACTGCTGCTGTTATGGCGTAGGTTGCTTGACCTTTTTGCGCTAGGGGAAACCCATCTACCATTGTAGCGGCGGCACTGTTAGCGCCTGGTATACCAAGTAGTACTCCTGTGTAAGTATCACCTGTTGTTGATGCGGCCACAACAGCCATACAGAATATAACACCCAAGTAAGGCTGATCAACGAAATAACTAATAAATCCAAACAATGCCACAAGACCAGTAGTAGCACCAGCACTTGGGATGATACCTATTAGTAGTCCGTATAATGTTCCTGCTACGAGAGCATAGATTTCAGGCATATGGAATCCACAGCGGCTTTAACACCTGCTGTGCCTTTTTAATTTGTTATGGGGGAAATACTTCTGAACTTCACGCTATGTCCGTTAGTAGTATTATGTCTTTATTTAGTACGCCACACGAAGTACAACCTATTTTTGTGACTGTCAGTTCTGATATCTAAAATATCTACATTAAGTTGTTCAGCACAATTAACGATAAAGTTCGTATCCCAGGGATAGAAGTAAATCCAGTTTGATTCTGATTTGTCATGTGGTAGGCCGGGATTAGCACGGAAAAACATTACTGCGCCTGGGTTACACAAGCTCACAGCATGTTCTAGTTCTGCAAAAATTTTATCTGTGCTACCAAAGTTAATTGATCCTAGGGCAAGTGTGGCATCATATCGATCTTCAGGATGATAGTCCAACAATTTAACTTCATGATCAGCGTTACTATTATAAGGATCAATACCAACAATGTTGTTGATTTTGTGTTTAAACTCGTGATAACCACAGCCAATGTCTAGTACCTTACGGGGCTTGAGGCTGTTAATTTCGTCAATGAGTGCAGGACCAGAGTATTTGTACTTGGCCATTTCACCTTGCCAGACATTGCGAAAGTATTTGTCTAGTACTTTGTCATCAATGCGATCAACAAGCTCACCGATATTGTTATACTCAATATTATCTAGTTCAATATCAAATGTGCCTTGAACGGCCTGTTGCAATGTGTATGAATTACGTAACAACTGTGGACTGATGTGTATCATTTGTTCTAGTTTATTAAGTATTTTATGATTCATTTAAAAGACGTCCTTTTTCTTCGTCGGTATGTAAATTTAACCACATATTATTATGAAAGATGTTATCTTCATTGACTTTTTCATTGAAAATATCAAGCAATGCTTGGCCTTGTGTGTTTACAACATCTTGTAAACGAATTTGGTAATCGGTATACTCGGCAAATTTAGCTACCTGATGGTATACCTCGCA
>Ga0206131_10001898_pt1 | contig 26184 bp, 45 predicted proteins | sample Helgoland_Spring_FD_148636 | JGI IMG/M metagenome (GOLD analysis project Ga0206131, IMG submission 148636) | Pelagic subsurface seawater microbial communities from Kabeltonne, Helgoland, North Sea - Helgoland_Spring_Bloom_20160517_1 | ecosystem: Environmental > Aquatic > Marine > Epipelagic ...
CATTCACTTCATAGATGGCACAGCTTATGACGCATCAGCATTTGGAGAATATGATGCTAATGGTGTTTGGAAAATTAAAACTTCTCCATCAGTTACTTATGGAACTAATGGTTTCTTTATTTTAAAAAATGGTAATTCAGTTACAGACCAATCTGGTGAAGGTAATGACTTTACAGTTGGTGGTGGTACATTAACTAATACTGAAGATAATCCTTCAAATGTTTTTGCTACTTTAAATACCACATTACCTATGAATTCTACAATGACAATATCTAATGGTAATTTAACAGGTTCTACAGGAAGTACTTATGGAAATCTTGTTAGTAATTCTTGGATTTCAAATTTTGGTATGTCAAAAGGAAAATGGTATGCAGAATTTAAACTTGTTACTGCTGGTGATGGAGGAGTACTAGGAATTTGCCATAATTTATCAGCTCAACAACAAGGTTCTAGTGGAGATGCTTACAATTTTTGTTTTAGAATGGTTGATGGTTGGGGTTATTCTATTAATGGTGGATATGCTCATGCTACTACACAAGGAACATTGGTAAGTACAATTGCATATGGAGATACTTATACAGCCAACGATATTATAGGAATTGCAGTTGATATGGATAATAATAAATTATATTTCTCTAAAAATGGAGTATGGCAAAATTCAGGAGACCCTACTAGCGGTGCAACAGGAACAGGTGCATTATCTATAACAGCCAATGAAACATATCACTTTGCTTTTTCAGATGCTTCTGGTGGTGGTGTTTCTACATATTCATGCAACTTCGGCAATGGTTACTTCGGAACAACAGCAGTATCTAGTGCAGGAACTAACGCAAGTGGTATAGGAATATTTGAATATGATGTACCAACAGGCTACACAGCCTTATCAACAAAAGGATTAAATTTATAATGGCTTACACAACAATTAAAAAACCTTCGGATTATTTTAATACTAAACTTTATACTGGTAATGGTGGAACTCAATCTATTACAGGTATAGGTTTTCAACCTGATTGGGTTTGGATTAAAAACAGAACTTCAGCCGAAGGTCATGGTATTTTTGATGCAGTAAGAGGTGTTACAAAAATGTTATCTTCTGCAAACGCTGATGCCGAAACTACAACTGCAACTAGTTTAACTGCTTTTGGTAGTGATGGTTTTTCAGTTGGAAGCAATTTAAGAGTTAATCAAAGTTCAAATAATATTGTATCATGGAACTGGTTAGCAAATGGTGCAGGTGCAGCTAATACAGATGGTACTATAAGTTCTACAGTTTCAGCATCAACTACAAGTGGGTTTAGTATTGTGTCTTATAGTGGAAATAGCACTGCTGGTGCAACAATCGGACATGGTTTAGGAGTAACACCAAAAATGTTGATTGTAAGAAAAAGAAATACTAATGAAAATTGGTTAGTTTATCATTCAAGTACAGGCAATACAGGTGCAACACTTTTAAATGGAACAAATGCTTTTTTTGCTGATGATATGTGGAATAACACTTCTCCAACATCTTCGGTATTTACAGTTCATGGTGGTGATGGTGCTAATGGTTCTGGTGGAGATTACATAGCCTACTGCTTCGCAGAGAAACAAGGATTTAGTAAGTTTGGAAGCTACACAGGGAATGGAAGTACAGATGGAACATTTGTTTATACAGGATTTAAACCTGCTTTTGTAATAAATAAAATTTATAGTGGAACAACTAGTGATTGGAATATTTTTGATAACAAAAGAGATGGATTTAATGACCAGAACAAACAATTATATGCAGATTTAAATAATACCGAAGCTTCTGGTGGTAAAATAGATTTACTTTCAAATGGATTTAAGCTTAGAAGCTCATCTTCTGAAGTAAATGGAAGTGGATATGGTTACATCTACATGGCATTTGCCGAACAACCTCTAGTCGGAGATAACCCTGCAACAGCGAGGTAACTATGTGGTTTAGTGCTTTAAAATTAGGTATCAATGCCGCCTCGCACATTTATAAGAAGCGGCAAGAAACCAAAATGGTTATGGCAGATGCACAATATATGCATGCTTCTAAAATGGCTAAGGGGGAAACAGAGTATCAGGGGAAATTATTGGAGGCAAGACAATCGGATTGGAAAGATGAATTTGTTTTAATAATTCTTTCGGCTCCAATTTTAATCTTGGCTTGGGCAGTGGTATCGGATGATCCAACTGCAATGGATAAGATAAAATTGTTCTTTGAATATTTTTCTGAATTACCTAGTTGGTTTACCAATTTATGGATCCTAGTAGTTGCCAGTATATATGGTATTAAGGGTACACAAATCTTCAGAGAAGGTAAAAAATAAAATTTAAATTATAGGGTGGTATAAAAGCCACCCTTTAATCACACTTTATACATTGTGTATTTAGTTGTTATTTCCTCACCTTTTTTAATTAGTCTATTCGTGACTAGATATGTTCTTTCTTCATATATACAATCTTCCTTTTCTTTAATACAATTTGGTTTATTACTATGGTTAACAAAACCACCTAATGGTGTTCTTATAACCTCTTTATATTCAGTTATAAAATGCATCATACCTAAATTAGTATTTTTCTTAATATCTTTAGTGGCAAATAATCCTAAGCCTTCAATCATAGACTTATTTATAGTAACAGTTTCTGGTAATGGTTTATATTTCTTTCTTTTCATATGTCCTTTATTTGTGAGCCTTTTAAACAGGTTGCTCAGCTGCTTCGGTTTTCTAGTAGTGATGTAGGCCGAGAGAGGAAAAGCCTATTAGTCATCCTTCTACCATTGTCTGTTAGTTGCTTGCCTTATAAGGTCTTACATACAGATCTAACTTCTAACCGAAACTGGTTATAACACTTCTTTAAAAGCTAAATTACTTTCATTATAATTTAATCTTCCTGTGTCTACATTATAAGTTGCTTGGCCACACATACCGGTATCACCACTAAATCTAGATTTTAATACAGCAAATTTAACTATATTTCTATCAGATTTTTCAGCTGCCATCATGTTTCTAGCAAACCCTATAATGTCAAAACTTATTTGTTTAATTGATCCAGATCCTTTAATAGAATCTAAATTAGGCATAACACCTTCTTCAAATGACTTACCTTCTCCAGAACTTTTTCTTAAATGAGAAATTAAAGTTAAATGAATATTATACCGTTTAACAATTTTTAATAAAGAACTCATTACTTTATCAACAGCTTCATTGCCTGTTGCACCATCAACACCTTCACTTACAGCAATAGTTATATGATCAAGTATTAAGTAGCTACAACCTAAAGCTGCCAAGTATTCAATCCTATCTAACAAAGAAGTGTCAGCTACAGAGCCTTGATGATCTAAAAGAATTAATCTTTCATCACCAAATACTTTTTCATAACCTTTACGTGCTTCTTCTTCAGTAACATCTTCAGGCATTCTAATATTTTTATTAATAGACATACCAATAAGCTTTGTTGCAGTATCACCAATAGATTCCTCTAATGATATTAATCCTACCTTGGTATCAGATTGTTGTAATAAATTTAATATTGTTTCTTTAACAACAGTAGATTTTCCAGATCCTGTACCAGATGTGAATAAAGTAATTTCACCTAATCTCATGCCAAACAACTTATCATTCAAACCTTTTAAACAATCAGGATAAGGCACAGATTTAACTGTAGATCTTTCTTTAAAAGCATCCCAGATCTTTTCACCCGTAACAAAGTTATCAGGCTTATAAACCTTAGCGCCCCAAATATTAGATAAGTAAGTATCAGATTGCTCTTTACACAAAGCATCGTTTGCGTCTTTATATACACTATTAACAATGTGAGCTTTACCAGGTTTAATTACATGCGCTACATCGTTTGCAGCAGCAATTCCGGGTTCATCATTATCAAACGCTAAAAATACTTTATCGTATTTATTAACAAAGTCTAAGTTAGATGCAATATTACGTCTAGCACTTTGCGCACCATTAACAATACTAACTACATCAAATTTAGCTTTAGCTTTTGTAAGCATTTCAATTATAGACAAACAATCTATTTCGCCTTCAGTAATAACTAAGTTTTTATATCTACCACAATTAACTTGGTTAAATAATTCAGGTACTTCAGCTTTACCAACAACTCTAAAATCTTTAGTTGCTACTATTCTTTTCTTATAAGCTTTAACTTTTTTATTAATTGTAATTGGATAAAAATGGCTCATAACATTTCTGTCTTGATCATATTCAACCTTAACCCCAGCATCATATAAAACTTTTTTAGATATGTTTCTAATAGGCTCTACAGGAAGTAATGCAATTTCTTCTAGGCTTAATTGAGTTTGCACCACATTAAACTCAGGAATTACATCATGGCTTCCGGCTTGTGTGCTAGCTTTGCAGCTAAAGCAATATGTACTTCCATCAGAATACACTGCATTAGCATCAGAACTTGAACACTTGCTGCACTCCGTGTGTTTTATGAACGTATTTTTTGTCATTATTATTTACCTCTCTTCTATATCTATTATTAATCCATTTGCTAAATTGTTTTAAATCATTTCCGTTTGCGTTACTCATCATGTGGTTTGCTAACATGCACACAAATTCAACATTGCCTTTAATATAGCCTAATCTTGGGTTAATTCTATCTAGCGTTGGACTAAGCTTACCTACTTGTTTTTTATTTACAACCATTTTATATTTTAATATTGGGCATATAAAATCTTTTGGAAAAATTGATTGTAAATAGTTAGTACTTAAATTATAAGGTAAATTTTTTTTATTGCTTCGTCTTTTTGCATTTGAATTTGCCATTGCACAAATTCCTCTAATTGTTAGCTTATACATGCTTAATAAAACCTTTCCAATAATTTATTGTCCAATTATCGTTTTCTTTTTTAAGCAGGTACAACATTTTACCCATTACTTCTACTCGATTTCTATAATCTTTTTTATAATGTATTTTATAAGTTTCTAAAATTGATTCAAATTGTTCTATTAAATTTTTATCTTTTAAAATCTTTTTTGCTTTTACAGGGCCAATGCCTTCAACTCCCGGAATATTGTCTACTGAATCGCCAGTTAATAATTGTTCATGAAAAAATGCAATTGCGTCATATTTTGATACAGCAATCAAATTATTATGCATAAGATTATAAAATAATCCACCTATAGTTTTTAAATCTTTATCTATAGTTATAAGCATATATAATTGATTATTATTTAAATAGTTTGTAGCTTCTATTGAAATTGTATCGTCTGCTTCAAAACCGTCTTTAGTTATAGGTTTATATTTATTAATAACATAATCTTTTAATTCACGAAAATTATCAGGTTTATCTTTTCTTTTGCCTTTATAAACAGTATAGGGTTGCTTTAATTCTCTTCTAAAATTACCTTTGCCGGAAATATGCATATGATATTGTTCACAGCCTGTATTTATTTTAACTTCTTTATAAATATCGTCAAATACATTTTTTACGTTTAAATTATCTTTTATTGCTTTATTGCATGCCCTATACAATAAAACATCTCCGTCAACTAATCCTATAATTCCTTTATTAATGTGTTTCATTCCAGTTTAATCCTTCTTTTGCGTCTCCGCTCATTTCTATATTTAAATTTAATGTTTTAGTTATATATTCGCCAAATGAAAAAGCTAAAATTTCTTTAACTCTTTGAACATTTTGAGGTTGCGTTTGTACTTGAACTTCATCGTGTACTAAGGCTAACATATCAACTTTTAAATTTTCTTCTTTAAACATTTTAAAAGCATTTACTACAGCAGTTTTAACTGTAATAGCTTCAAAAGATTGTAATAAATAATTTAATAATTTAAAAGATGATTCTGCATATACTTTTCTGCCATCTAAAGCAGGAATATATCCATAACCTGTTTTGTTTTGTGTTGTATAAAAGAAATTATTTAGCTTAGTAATAAGTTCTTTAAGACCCGGCAAGGCTTCATAAAGTTTTGCCTTAACTTCTTTACCCTTATTTAGATCTTCAACACCTGTAACCATTTTTCCAAGTTTTTTAACACCAGCGCCAAATACACTCGCATACAAAACACCTTTGGCTAAAGGCCTAGGTATCCCAATTGTATCAGCATTGTGTTGATGTATATCACCCTTTAAAATGTGATCATTAACTTCTTTATTATTTAAATAATGTGCTAACGCTCTTATTTGGTTACCACTTGAATCACAACCAATCATAACCTTGCCTTCGTCAGCAATAAATAGTTCACGCATTTCTTTACCAAAAAATGATTTGGCTCCAGGAACGTTAACAATTTTGCTATGTCTTTGCCTAAACGTAGGTGTCCCAATATTAAAAGCTTCAACATAAACTCTATTATTATTTAACTCAGCTAATTCAATCCACCCTTTAAGTACAGAATGTCTAGATCTTAAACTATAATAATATATTATTTTTTTACCTAATTCACTTACAACATTAGTTAAACTATCATCTGTAATTTTGGGTTCACCTTTAGGCGTAAATTGAGTTGGCACCCAACCGTTATCTAATAGCAAACCCCTAACTTGATCCATGTTACCTAAATCAGCTTCAACCATATTAAATCTTTGAAACGTTTTATTAGGTTGCCATTTATCTGTATCAGTTTGTTTTATTTCAGTGCCTAAAAATTGAGATAGCATTCTAGCACTAACTGCACTAAATTTACCGTCTTGTAAATATTTTACTTTTTTTGGTTCTTTGTCTATAAAAACTTTTCTAGGTTTTAAAGTAGGATTAATTTCATCTTCAATAATTTTCATTTCTGAAGTTAAATAATTATATCTTTCTTTAGCTAAATTTGTGTTAAACTTCCATTTATTTTTCACTTGCTCTGAACATAATTCAGCAATTGCATGTTCTGTTCTTAAAGCTTGTTTATACGATGGTCTGTTTTTAATTAATTGAGCAGCTTCTTTACTGACATAATTATAAACTTTATGATTTAAATTTACATCTTGAATAGCATAAGTTTTCATATCTTTGCTATACTCATAAAAGTTATTAAATTCTAACTTAGCATCACCAAGAATAGCTCCAAAATTTTTAAGACTATGCTTGCCTTCTCTTCTGAAATTATTCATTTGAGATAGCAGCATTGTATCAATCATTTTAATACTTTTTGGTGGCTGCCAGCCTAAAAGTTTATGTAAAACTACATTGTCATAATTTATTATATTATGTCCAATTAAAATTTCACACTTATTTAAAAATGGTAATAATTCATTTAAAGGTTTTGAATCTTTATCATGATCTGAAAACGTAATAATTTCATTTGTTTCTATGTTCTTAGTTACTGCAATCCATATTTCACTAACTGTATCTACTAAACCATTAGTTTCTAAATCATAAATTATTTTCATTTTGCATTCCTTTTATTGAACAATCCGCCAGCTATCTATTGTATATAAATAATTACAAGGATAATATTTACGGAATTCTTCGGTTATATTCGCATCTTCATAAATTAATTCTAAATCTTCAGGATGCATTTCAGTTAAATCTAAAATCATTCCAACTTTAATAACAATTTCAATTCTATTTGTATCTGTGTTAACAAGACCTATTTCTTTTTTCTCAAGAGGTAAATAAAAACGTTTAACTATAGATTTTTTTGAATTATTTTTAATTAATTTTAATTCATTAGGATCTAAATTAAAAGAATGTTTAAGCTCTATATTTTCAAATTTTGCCATTTCTTTATTCATTTTAAACCTTTTAAAAGCCAGGCCCGAAGGCCCAGCCAAATATTTAATATTAAATTACAGCTGTATCCGTATCAATTGCTTGAAATTCTAAAGAATCTCCGCCTTGATACTCTTTAAGCTCAGTAATTTGCATAGCTAACAATTGCACAGAAATTCCGGTTTTACCCATATATTCATAAGGTTTTAATCTTACTTGAACATTTCCTCTGCTGCCATTACCAATAGTATTTGTTTTAATAATTGGTTGTAATTGTTTATCAACTACGGCTGGCGGTTGTGTTGTGTATTTACCATCAGCATCCGCATAAATTTTTTTTTTAAGCGTTGCAGAGTAAACTACTTTCCCGTTTTCTTCTGAGGGCTTAACATTAATGCCAGCTTTTTTCCAAGCTTCGGCATTAACTTTGTTGTCTGTTTTTACAGTACAACTATACTGAGGTGATTTTTTATCAAACCCCAGATCCGGATTGGCTGAATCAAATTTTACCCAGCTAATATCTACGTTTTCTAACAACATATGTTTCTCCTTTATTTATGTAGTATTTGTTTTAATAGACCTGTATAATTTTTTATATCAGGCTTTTTAAAATTTTTTCCCTTAACCATATCAGGCAAGGAAAAATTGTTTGGTCTTGTTAAGTTAACTCCAGGTGTTTTAGACATATTTGAGTTATGTATATTTTCCCAGGCTTTAGGCGTATCACATTTAAAGACATCTAAAGTTCCTAAAGTTACAACTAGTATGTCAATTAAACCATCTAATACTTCAACATCATTTCTGTTAAAATAAGCATCAAATGTTTCATCTAATTCTTCTTTAATAAAATCTAATCTAAATTTTAAAAACTTTTGTAAAAGAAGTTTATTATCTGAATTGTTATTAATAAACTCCGTAACCTGGAATTTATTGTGCATTTCTTTAATATCGTTTATCATATTATTCCTTTAATAAATATTTGATATTATTACTATATTGATAGTTTATAAGCTCAAGGTCTTTTGGCCAAAAAGTGTATAAACTTTCTTGTTTTTTAAACTTATATTCGGGTAAAGCATATAGGGTGTTACCAAGTTGTCTATCAACATTTTTGAAATGCTCTTCATAAATATGAGCATCACCAATAATCATTTTAATATTTTGTGGTTTTAAATTCGCTAAACTTGCAAAACTTAAAAGCATAAGTGAAGCTAATATCATATCTGAAGGTATTCCAATCATCCAATCACCAGATCGTTGATTCCATAATAAATTTAAATTAGTTCCATCACTCCAAAATTGATAGCTATAATGACAGCAAGGTAAATCAACTTTAGATAAATTTGACGGATCCCAACCAGAAATTAATAATCTTCTGCTTGTAGGATTTGTTTTTAATTCATTTAAAACTTGTTCATATTGATTTACTCCTCCCCAGTTAATCCATTTATTTCCATAATCAATATTTATATCGCCATCAATATCTGCCCATTTATCCCAATAATTACAATTAAAAAATTTAAATCTATCAATATGTTTGGGTTGTCTAATAAACGCAGCATACTCTCCTAAGGCTCCGGTATAAAAAATTTTTCTTGAAGTTAATAATGGAAAATTTTTAGAAATATTAAAATCTAAAGTCTGGAAGGGCAAACGTTTTGTTACGCCATTCCTTCCAGGTTGCTTAATACCATTATGCAGAATATCATTTGCTACTGTTAAATAGTCTAATTCTACATTATCCATAATATTAATCCCTTAGTTTTAAATTTTTTTCACTGTAAACGTGTAATACTCCTCGATCATCTTCTACAACAACTCTTATTGCCCCAGAAAGTTTCGGAAATAGTGAAACAATTGTGCCATCAAATTTATAATCGCCGCCTACTTTGGAAACTTTATCATTTACTTTAAAAGTATTATTATCCATATTTATTCCTTTTTTGTTTCTAAGATACGCAGCAAACATACATGCATAAACTGCCATATCAATTAATGTATCGTCTAAAGCTTCAAAGTTTGTTTTTTGATTGCCATCAACGATGTTTCGCATTCTTAAATACTTTGTGTGAAGCATATGAGAATATGATCTTTCTTTATAAGGAAAGTAATCAGCTTCAGACCAAGTACTACCTTGATAATCTTCTGTTTTTTTCTTTTTTAATTCGGCAGCTTCTTTTAATAATTGTTCTGCAGTAATCATTATTGTGTTCTTCCTTGTCTGTTATATTTTTTAAACGATCTTTTCTCATCTTTGTTTAAAGATTTTTTATGAACTCTTGGCCGCTTTTTAGGCTTTGCCCGTTCAATAAAGCTTTTAAATTTTCTTGCCATTATTTTTTTCCTCTAATTTTGGTTTACATTTATCTTTGCAAGGCCCGCAATCAATGCATAAACATTCGCAAGCAAACTCATCTGCTTTTATTGTTTCATTGCATTCATCGCAAACCATATTTGATCTACTCATGTATCCTCCGTTTTATTATTGATAATTTTTTATATAATTGCTCTTCAAAAGTTAAAGGGTAATTATCGTTATCGTAAAAATTATTTGGTAGTAAAGTTGATTGTTTATTATTAATTGTGTAAATAATATCTAAATGATATTCATAACTAATCCAGGTTCTTCTTGGATTTTTTATGTCAATTAATTTAACGCCATTGTCAAATTCTTTTAATAGCTGAGTATTAATTTTGGCAATTAATTCTTGTTTGTTAAAAATAGGTGGGGTTGGTGGTAATTCTTTTAATTTCATATATCCTCCGGTTAATATCTATAGCCTTAAATCGCTATGGAGGATAAAGAGATAAAAGGCTATAAATTTTGTCTGTTCTCTGTAAGGGTGTCTTATTGAAATATCTATATAAATATGTATTAGTTTTATTAGCGTTTTTAAAAAGCCACTCTTACAGAAGAGGGTTGGTCTTAGGCCCTATAAGGCCATAGGCCATAGGCCCAATTATAATCTATTCTATTAATGATATTGATCTATATATAAATGTATAATAGATTAATGTATGAGCTTGTATGGAGCTCTAACTGATGTGTTTTAAGCATTATAAAGCTGCTTGTAATAGTTTAAGGGGCGTGGCGAATATGCGCAAATAAAATGCATTTTTTTGTATCTATTAATAATCAACAATATATAAATAGTGAATTGGGGTTAAGTGATTCCTGGCAAACATAGAAATCACATCGGGTACATTAAAATACCAGTGACATGGGGCTACACCGAAAATCGAACATCACGATTTACTGAATCTAACAATTCCGTTTTGGCTTTGGGCCTAGTTACAATCCGAGCAGTAGGTTTCAATCTGCTAAGCCTGAAATAACCAAATCGTTCTAAATAGATTCCTGTGTTAATTTGCAACTAATGGCTACCTTGGTGACGTATATCGCTTGCGTGTAAAACCTCTCCCAAGATAGCTTTTATTTTTAAATTAATTTACAAAAACTACGGAGGATATACAATGATTAAAATAAATATGACTAAGCAAGATTATAATAAAATCAAATTCAAAACTCATCACGATCAATTACGTTTGATCAGACATGAGTACAGTAATTATGATTCTGTTATTAACGACACGAACTGGAAATACGTAACTGTTAAATTTGTAAATCAAATTGCAATACACTTTCCAGTGTTAATCAATGCAGCTAAACAGTGGGCTGAATATAAAACCACTAACTTTGTGAGGTAGTTAATATGAGTAACTTTAGTAAATATAAGATTGAGCAAGTAAGATTAATTCATTTTGCTTTTGAAGAGAACAGAGATCATGTGGCATCTTACGTTCCTGAAACACCTTTTACAGATCCTGATACTATTTGTGAGAAGGTATTTCATTTAACTCAAAACCTTGATGAGTCTTGGGTTGAGTCTGCTAAGAAATCAATACATTCGGATAGCAAAGGTAAGTTTACTATGTGTCCTGGTGTTGATACAAGATCAACTTCAGTTGGTGATATCATGCAAGTTTGTTATGCTAAGCCTGGTGGTAACGGCTTCATGGAAGTTGAGTATGAAGTTGCTAATGTTGGTTTTAATAGAATATAATTTAACAGGGAGGATATAATATGGCTACTAAGTTATCAGTGAACGGAAGTTACATGGAGTATATTGTGATCAAGCCAACTTTTGGTTTTGAAGTTGAAAGATTGGCTGATGCACTTTTATTTTATGATAGTGATATGGTTAAGTTCAAAGCTAAGTATAAATCTTGGACTAAAATAATATCTAGAGTTAATTATATTATTTTAGAAGAAGGCTTATCTAGATTGGATTATGCTGGTGAACAAATTGATGATTATGAAAATAAGCATAAAGAAATGATTGCTTATTTAAAATCAATCAATCCATTAATCGGGACTACTAAGCAAAAGTAGTTCCACAACTTAAAGGATAATAATATGGACAATCAAGAACAAATTGCGATCTGGGAAAAAATATCTAAAATGAATAAAGCACAACTTGATGGTGTTATAGGTGCCGTTCGAACAAGACAGAAAACTTTAGCTGCCGAAATGTCAAATGCTTTTAAAGTAGGCGATAAAGTTATGTTTGGAAGATCTACTGGGCCTGCTTATTTTGGTACAGTTTATAAAATCAATCGTTCAAAAGCAGTTGTTGATACTGGAATGTCAGGTAAATATAATGTTCCGTTTTCAATGATGCAATTTGCAAAGTAAATTAAATTAATATGGAGGATAATAATATGGACTATCAATTACAGCCTAAAGACTATAAAGTACCAACAGGATACCAAGTTAACACTGATAAAGAATATCAGGAAATGTTAATAAAGTATCCTACCTTTGATTCTATTAAAGTTGGTGCTATTACAATGTCTAGTGATTATAAGAAAAATATGATGAGTGAATTAGAAACTCGTAAAACTAGTTTATGGTTTTATTGGCAAGCACAAAAAGCTTTGTCTTATATTAATACTATGATCGACTTGTACAATGAGCCTGGATATAATTATAAAGAACTTAGTCCAGGTGCTTATCTAGTTGCTAAAGATAAAATAGAATTAGATATGAAAGGTTATAAAGAAGACATTGCTAAAGCTGATGTTTGGTATAATTTAATTAAACTTAAAATGATGGAGAGTAAATAATGTCAATTAATTGGAGCACAGGTATAATAAAAAAAGTTAGAAAAATTGCAAATAAATATTCTGTTAGTATGGATAAGTTTACCGATACTGATATTAAAGAATTTTTAAATGTATTTAATAAAGCAATGAAAAAAGTAACTAACAAAAAGGATAAAAATGTATAGTATAAAAATAAATATGAAGACGTTAAATAAAAGAATAGATCATGTTCAAGCTGGTTTAAAAGCGGATACTTTATGGCTTAAAAGACCGATTAATGAAGCTGCCGAATTAGCAAATCTAATTGGCGAGCAGTTTGATGATATGACTACATTTAATATTAAACAGGAGGTAATTAATGTCGGATAATTTTAAATTAACTTTGTTTGCTATAATTATAATAATATTAGGTAATGGCTTTGCTAATTATGTTTATTGGTAAAATACTAATTATATTTTTATTTATTACCAGTTGTAGTAATTATAAATTTAATCCAATACCTACAATAGTAAAAACAATAATAAAGCAGGAGAATAAAAATGAATAAACCAATAATGTTAATAGCAATATTTGTTTTGTTATTACAAGGTTGCGCTAAGTATGTGCCAGTTATTGATACAAAAGGTAAAGCAAAATTTGAAACATCTAATGCTTCAGAGATTTCAGATGATCTTTTACATTGTTCACACTTAGCGGAAAAAAATAGTACACTTTTAGGTAATATTAATTTTTGGCTTTCAAGTCCTGAAGGTCATAACCAATATGCCAATATATATAAAAAGTGTATGGAAGGCCGTAACCACCAAGTATTAAAATAACATAGGAGATAATTATGGTTGAAATGCCAATTTGGATGTTAGGATTATTTATATTTGCAATATTTATTTTATTTTCAATGTTATTAGAAAGTAACCGAAAAATAAAAAATATAAATTTGCAAACTATAATTAATTCTCAATTAATAAGTAAATCGTTTGAAGAAATTGCTATAGATATGGATGCTTTAAACGATATAATACGTAAATTAGATGCCGATTATGAATATAAAAACACAAAAACACCTTAAGTTAATTGTCGATAATACTATTGATGGCAAACTTAAAGACTTAGAGGGCAAACAACAACAATTAATAAAAGGCAAAATACAATTACAAAATGAGCAAAAAATAATTAAAGGGTTATTAAAACAATACGAAGATCATATAATATTACTAGAAAAGAAAATAAATAAACATAGGGGGAATAATAATGCTAACAGAAACATTAAGCAAACTCGAGACACTAGGACCTGTCGGGATTAAAATCCGTACAATTATGAATGAGCGTTATGACTTTTTAAATAAAGAAAGTAATGGCCCTTTAAAATCAGGTATTGTAAGAATGATTGATAAACATAAAATAGACTATAATATGATGATTCAATTATCTTATTCAATTGTTGCAACAGGTACAACTGAAGGCCAAAACTTAATTCAGTTGGCTATTGCAATTGGTAATAGAATACGTAATTATTATAAATTGCCTACAAAAGCCGAGTTAGATCTTAGGCTAGGTGTATTTGTGTTAAATGCTTACTCATTAAATGGCATGGTAATTATTAAATTAGTTAACGATTTTAAATCTTTTAATAAAGCCAAAACTGTGTACAAAGTTTATATGGGCTATAATAGATCTGATATGCGTAAATTGTTAAAAGAATTTAATGAAGTTCAAGATCCATTTAAACCTTTATTAACTATTGCGCCTAAATGGGAATTTGGTACAGTTACTAATTTAAATGGTGAAAGTATTAAATTAATTAAACAAAGTAAAATTGATACAATTGCTCAAATTAATAACCATAATACCCCAATTGTGTTAAACGCTGTAAACAAAAAACAAAGTATTGTATATTATGTAAACCCAAAAGTTTATAATATTTATAAATGGGCATTACAAACAAATCAATCTTGTTTTGAGCATAATGCAGTTGATACTATTGCTAAAGATAGGAAAGAAGCTAAAAAATTTGAAGCATTACAAGTTTTAAAAGCTGCTACTCCTTTTGTAGGTAAAAAGTTTTATCAACAATATCAAGCTGACAACAGAGGTAGACTATATCCTTTATCTGCGTATTTAAATGAGCTTAACTCAGACAATGCTAAGGGTATGTTATCTTTTTATGAAGGTAAACCTTTAGGTGAAAACGGTTTAAACGAACTGTATCACCATATTGCAAATATGTGGGGTGAAGATAAGTTACCGCATAAAGACAAAGTTAAATTTGTAGAAAATAATTATTATAACTTTGTAAAATACGGAAAAGATCCCGCTTCTGCAAAAGGCTGGATGGAAGCTGAAGAGCCTTTTCAATTTTTATCTGCTGTTATAGAGCTAGCAGAATTAGATGCACATTTTGTAGGTGGTGGAGATACTAAAGATTTTTTATCTCATACAATTTGCTATAGAGACGGCTCAAACAATGGCTTGCAATGGTTGTTTAGTTTAGTTAAAGATGATAAAAATGGTCATTTAGTTAATATTAAAGCTACATCAGATAATAAGCCGGGTGATATGTACAATCATGTTGCTGTTTCTGTAAAAGATATAATGCATAATAAAGCTAAAGAAGAAGATAATTTATCTTTAGATTATTATAATTTATATTTTAAGTCTATTGAAAAAATTAGAAATAGATGGAGAGTTGCAGAACTTAATAATGATAAGAACGTTGAGAATAAAAAACGTTTAATTAAATGGTATCAAAAAAGATACCGAACTGAACTTAAACTAACCGATATTATTTATTGGGATAAGGCTAAGTTTACAATAAAAGAATGGCGTAAGATTGTTAAAAGAAACGTAATGACTTACGGTTATTCCGCGACAAAGCAAGGTATGGGTGAGCAGATTATTCAAGACACAAGAGATATTGATAATGTGTATTTGAGTAATAAACAGCATTCAGCTGCGAGAGCTTTAGGAGCTTTAGTTTACACAACTATTGAAACTGAATTTCCCGAAGTTGCTGCTGCGATGAAACTATTTAAAGATAATTGTGCAGCTTATATGAAAAAACATAATAAGCAATACTCGCATAAAACTTTAATTAGTAACTTTCCATTTACTCAACATTATGTAAAATATAAAAGCGCAAGAGTTAAGCTAACAGATGGTTTACACGTTATGGGTAACGATAAATCATTTAAGTGGATTAACAGAGTTGATTTTGTGATTAAAACTGAATTGCCAATACTTAATATTGGTAAAGCTAAAGCAGCAATTTCACCTAACTCAATTCATAACCTTGACAGTTTGCATTTAATGTTGGTTATTGATGAATGTGATTTTGATATTGTATCAGCACATGATTCTTATGGAGCTCATGCTTGTAATGTAAATATGATGCAAAAAGTAATTCGTACTCAATTTAAAAGAATAATTGATGCTAATCCTTTGCAGCATAACTTAAACGAAACCGGTAATTTAGTACCAATGATAAAACAAGGGCAACTAGATAGTTCAGAAATATTAAACTCTGAATTTGCCTTTGCATAACAATAGGAGAAAAACATGGATAAATATCTACATAAAATGCTTGAGGTAGCCGGAGAAGTCATGCAATGGACATTTGACTTTTGTGATACTAATAGTACAGAGGTTAAGTGGTTTAGTATTGGTGTAATATCAGTTATATTATTTCAATTAATATTTTAAATAAAGGGGTAATATATGAGCAACTTTACTGTTATTGTTAAAAATAATGATATAGAAAAAGCAATACGTAAGATGAAAAATAAAACAGCTAAGTTAGAAGTATTAAAAACTTATCGAAAGCGCTCAAGATACGAAAAGCCTTCAGATAAACGAATACGAATAACAAAAGCTAATATAATCAATACTAAAATAAAAAAACGTAAACGAGAAAAAGACCTATAAATGGACTTAATTATATTTAGTAATGAGCTATGGCATTTAGTGCCTGTAACTAAAGCGATGTTTGAGGGATCTATAAAGCCCGAAATTGTCGATTGTTTTAGCTTATGTGATATACTTAAAGATAAACTTACAACTTATCTTAAGGTCCAAAATCAATATATAATGAATGATAAAAGTGGCCTATTTTATGGCTGCATTTGTAGGTAATTTGTGTGTGGTTTAGCTAAAATAGCTTAAAGTTAAGCCACATATAAAAAGACACCCTTACAGACCACAGATCAAAATATTATATATAAATAGGAGAATACAATAATGCCACGAGGCGGATATAGACCAAACGCAGGTCGCCCAAAGCAAACTAGTGAAGAAAAGCTAATTAATAAGCAGCTTTCCACTATTGATAAGCTAAAAAAACTTAAATTAGATCCTATTGATATATTAAATAAAGAATTAAAAGCCTTAAAGGGCAAAGAAGATACTAAATCACAAAATTTACGAGTTCGAATAGCTGAAAAGTTATTAGAATATGGCTATTCAAAACAACCAACCTCAATACATACATCTGGAACATCAGATATGCCTGTTTTAACGATAGTGCAAAAAGGCCAGCATAATGACGAGAAGGTTGTTAGCCCTATAATTGACGAAATTCCTGCTAAGAATACTAATGAAAACTAAACTTCAGAAACAAACTAAACCAGTTTATAATGTGTACATCACATACTACACAGACGGAAGTTTTTATATTGGATTCACCAGTAAAACTGGAAAAGCATTGGAATCTTATTTTGGTAGTAATACTATTAAAGATAAGCTGGTAGACCATAAACAAATTGTTTTTACTTCAACAAGTAAAGCAACTGCAAAACTCTTTGAACTTTTGCTCCAATTATCCGCAATGGATTCCCCGAAGTGTGTGAATGACATGTTAAACGTACGGGTTAGAGCTAGTCATATGAGAGGTTTACCTAAATTTGGTATAACATTTGAAAACAATGAGTTTAACATTAAGGACAAATAATGAATATTGAAATGCTGAGAGAACAATTAAAAATTGATGAAGGCGTTAAATATGAAATTTATAATGATCATTTAGGTTATAAAACTTTTGGTATTGGCCATTTGGTTACCGCTAAAGATGAAGAATATGCTGCTCCTATTGGAACTGTTATTTCTGAAGATAGAGTTAATAATGTTTTTAATGAAGATGTTACGACTTATATAAAAGAAGCTAAAAAAGTATTTTCTAATTTAGAAGATTTACCTGAAGAAGCACAACAAGTAATTGTTAATATGTGTTTTAATATGGGCGCTCCTAGATTAAGTAAGTTTAAAAAATTTATTTCAGCTATTAATAATCATAACTGGGAATTAGCTTCAAAAGAAATGTTAGATTCGAAATGGGCAACACAAGTTGGTGAAAGAGCTAACCGACTATCAATGAGAATAAGCAAAATTACTACATTTGAACATAGTGATTATTTTAATAATGAATATATGAAATATAATAAATAAAATGACTAATACATACACAGTAAGCCTGTTTCCTTTTCAACAAGAGGTATTTCAGCACCCTGCAAGATTTAAAATTGTGGCAGCTGGTAGAAGAACAGGAAAAAGCTATTTAGCCTGTGTTATGGCTTATAATCATTGTTTAGAAAAATCTAATAGAAGAGCTATTTTAATTGGCCCAACTGTTTCAATGATTAGAGAAAGTATGTGGCAAACATTAAAAAGTTTAGTATTGCCCGATCATATTGAAGGATTACCAAGAGAAATAGATTTAGAAATAAGACTTATTAACGGATCTAAAATATCTTTAAAAGGATTTGATAGACCTGATGCTTTAAGAGGTATCTCGCCTTCGCCTTCTTTTATTATATTAGATGAATTTGCATTTATTAAACAAAATGCGTTTACTGAAGTTGTGTTACCTATGACTTCTGATCCAATTAAAAAAGCAAATGTATTAATTATATCAACACCAAAAGGTGTAAGTAATGACTTTTATAATCTATATTGTAAAGGCCAAGAGCCTAATCCTTTATGGAAAAGCTGGCAGTTTACCGCATCTAAAGTCAGACCTGATATGAAAGAAGAGATTGAGTTAGCACGCTCTACTCTTGATTTAAAAACATTTGAACAAGAATATTGTGCTACATTTAATAACAGCGGTGATTCTGTATTCTATAACTTTAATAGAGAATTACATGCTACTGATAATTTAATGCCGTTTGAACCATATGAAGATATACATATAGCTATTGACTTTAACGTTAAGATCATGGCCAGTAGTGTATTTGCTCATAGAGGTGATCAATTGCATTGTTTAAACGAATTTTATGGGTCATCGGATACTACCCAATTAATAAGACGTATTAATAAAACGTATCCAAATAAAACTATATTTGTATACCCTGACGCTTCTGGTAATGCTCGAAAGAGTTCAGCTGCAACAGGTGTTACTGACTTTAGTTTGTTAAGAAAAGCAGGGTTTCAAATCCGTGCTAGAAATAAACAACCGCGTATTGTAGACAGCGTTAACTGTGTTAATAGCCTACTGCAAGATGCAACCGGCGTAAGCCGATTATTTTTTGATAAGCGTACTACAACCCGTACTATTGCTTCTATGGAACAGACTTCGTGGAAGCCCGGTAATACTACGGGAATGGATAATGCAATCATAGATAAAAGTAAAAATAATGAACACTTCAGCGATGGAGTAAGGTATATTTGTGAGATGTTATATCCTATTAATAAGGATAGACCTGCATTGATTAGAGACCGAAGTTGGTCGTTTTAATCATAATATACAAGCTATTTGAATTGTATTCAAAAGTTAAAAGCATTGTTATTACTATCTTATTTATTTTTTGTGTATCCATAAACGCCTATGCCAGTCAAACCTTTACGCCTAAATTAGCTGCTAACGTAGCTGGCCTCAGGCCTTGGGCCCTTAGCCTGCAGTCGTTGCTGCGGTTAATAGCTAAAGATCTTAGCGCTTATGGGCTATAGGCCCCTTTTTGGCTTTTGGCGCATTGGCCATTTCCTCTTTTGCGGGGTCAAAAATTAACCCAATTTAGAATAGGCCAAATCAAAACTTAATCAAAAACAAATTTAACCGAGCTAAACGTTTTAGTTCATCTTAATGTTTAGGAAACACACAAAAATGACAATTAGATATAAAAACAGTTCAGTTGTTAAATCAACCGAAACTGCCAAAGGCCCAGGATACCCGAATGATGAGTATTTAAGCCAAGTAAACGAATGGAAAAGAAACAGAGCATTAATACAAGGTCCTTCTTATACGAAAGACTATGATTCTGTGCCTTCAAGCGATAATTTACTACTTCCGTTTAACCCAACGATGACACAAGAGCAATATGACTTCTACAAAGCCGAAGCCGAGGTACCAGGCGTATCTAGCGAGTTTTGTAAAATGATTATAGGTGGTTTATTAAGAAAACAACCAATGTTAGAAATTAATGGGGCTCCAGAGGAAGCTAAGCAATGGATATTAGATGATATAGGTGCTGACAAAAGTAACTTAATATCATTTTTAAGCACTGCTTTATGGGAAGAATTACAAACGTCAAGAGCGTTTATACAAATTGATTTTCCAAATGTAGATTTAGAAAGCTTAAGTCCTGCTGATAGAAAAGAAGTAAAGCCATATCCAATATTGCACAATGCTGAGAATATTGTTAACTGGTCTATAGCAACTGATATGAAGGGTCAAGTAAAATTAGATAGTTTAATTACTAGATATTTTGTACTTGAATACGATCCAAACAGTCCTTATCATCCAAAATATATTGATACTGTACAAGTTCATAAATTGAATGAAGAGGGTTTATATGTAATTGATACATTTATTAGAAACACAGCTGATACACCTACATTTATTGATGGTGGAGTTGATTATTCATTTGATCAACTAACTGATGACTGGGTTTTAAGAAGTACTAATGAAAATTTATTTCAAAATGGCGTAAGAATGAATTATATACCTTTCTTTCCTTTAAATGGTTCAATTGATACAGTTGATCCCTTAATGACTGCCATTGTTAACAGAGAAATTGCATTATATAATAAAATTTCAAGACGAAATCATTTATTATATTTAAGTGCAACTTACACTCCAGTTGTTAAATCTGATTCATTAACTGATTCCGAGAAAACTGATCTTGTTAAGCAAGGTTTAGGTACTTGGTTATTTGTTAATAAAGATGACACTGTTGAAACATTACAAACACCAACTAATGCACTTTCTGATATGGAAGCGGCTATTAAAGGTGGTTATGATGAATTAACAAGAATTGGTGTTAAGATGTTAAGTTTAGAGCCTAATAATTCTGATCAATCTGGTGTTGCCTTAAGCCTAAGAAACGCATCACAAAATGCAGCCTTAGCAAGTTTAAATGCTAAGATTTCTGAAAGCATGAAGAAAATTATTAAACATCTTATAAATTGGAGATATGATATAAATATCACTGAACAAGATATAAGATTTAATTTATCATCTGATTTCAACGCTACTCCTAGAGGAAGCGATTGGATGAGATTAATTACTGAATGGTATCAAGGCGGATTAATCCCTAGATCCACATTCTTAGAAGTTGCTAAAAACAATGATGCAATTCCTACAGATTATGATGATACTAAAGGCAATGACGAAATATCTCAAGATGAAAGAATAATTTCTCCTAGAGAACAATATCAACAAGAACTAAATGTTATTCAAGGTGATACTACTACTGAAGAATAATTATTAATTTAATGCTCCCTAGAAATAGGGGGCATCACAAAGGAAATTATGGAACTATAATGATGAATAATGATACAATAGTTACTGCTACTTTATTTGGGGTAACAGCAGGTATAACTACACAGTCTATGTCAGCTATAATAATTGGTGCAATAGCCGTTGGGGTTGTTCAACCATTTTTTAGAGTATTATGGACTAAAAAATTAAACGAAATTAAACAATGTCCGAAATGTAAAAAGAGAAGAAGGAAATAAATATAGTAAACTTATTAAGAGGAATATTAATATGAATTACAAATTTACAGCATTATTAATAGTAATGATGACTTTACTGGCTTTATTTGGCGGACCAGTACAATGAGTAGAAAAACAAATACGGCAATGATAGCATTACTAGGTACAATATTAATGGGGCTTAGTACATGGGTGTTAATTACATTAATAGAATTACAAACAATAGTTGCGATGATGCAACAAGAACTTATGTCTTTAGATAAAGTTTTTGGGAGAATTTATTCTCATATGGATCGATTGGCAAACAGATAAAAGAATTTAAAAGAAAAATGAGATATATATTATATTCAAGTTTAATAATATATTTAATATCTATAACAATACTTACTGTCAAAACAGTAAATATAATTTAAAAAACGTAGAAGGTATATAAATAATGATAATAGAAGATAGAGATAATTTACTGACAGATTTTGGTAAAACTACATTAAAGGACAGGTATTTACTACCCGAAGAAAATAGTCCCCAAGAAGCATTTTTAAGAGCGGCAAAAGCCTATTCTGATAATGACGAAATGGCACAAAGAATTTATGATTATTCATCTAAATTATGGTTTATGTATTCTACGCCGATATTAAGTAATGGAGGAACAGAACGAGGCATGCCTATTTCTTGTTTTTTAAATTATGTTGGAGATAGTAGAGAAGGATTAACTGATCATTATACTGAAAACGCTTGGTTAACATCTATTGGCGGTGGCATTGGTGGATACTGGGGTGATATTAGATCTGATGGAGTTAAAACATCAGGTGGATCTCAATCATCAGGTACTGTACCATTTTTAAAAGTAGTAGATTCAGAAATTATGGCATTTAGCCAGGGCAAAACTAGAAGAGGTAGTTATGCTGCATATATGGATATATCACATCCAGAAATATTAGAATTTTTAGATATAAGAAAACCATCAGGTGGGGATATACATAGAAAATGTTTAAACCTACATCATGGTATAAATATTACTAATAACTTTATGGAACTTATTGAAAAATGTATTCAAGAGCCAACTTATGATGATACTTGGAATTTAATAGATCCTCATACAAAAGAAATTGTTAGAAAAGTTTCAGCTAGAGATTTGTGGTTAAAAATACTTGAAAATAGAGTAGCCACTGGTGAGCCCTATATATGTTTTATTGATCATATAAATGATGCATTACCTGAAACACAAAAGAAATTAGGATTATCAGTTAAACATTCAAACTTATGTACTGAAATTACTTTACCTACTAACGAAGATAGAACAGCAGTGTGTTGTTTGTCTTCTGTTAACTTAGAGAAGTATGATGAGTGGAAAAACGATAAATTATTTATATCTGATATAGTTAGGTTTTTAGATAATGTATTACAAAGTTTTATCGAAAATGCACCTGATAGCGTATTTAGAGCAAAGTTTAGTGCAACTCAAGAAAGATCTATTGGTCTTGGCGCTATGGGTTTTCATGCTTATTTACAAAAAAATAATATTGCATTTGAATCTGCTATGGCAAAAGCTAAAAATAAGGTAATGTTTAAACACATAAAAGAAGAAGCAGTAAAAGAATCTCAAAGATTAGCTATAAAAAGAGGTGAGGCTCCGGATATGGAAGGTACTGGAATGAGAAATGCTCATTTACTTGCTATCGCTCCTAATGCTTCAAGTTCAATTATTTGTGGAACTACTTCACCAAGTGTTGAGCCTTTTAGGGCTAATGCTTATGTACAGAAAACTATGTCTGGTTCTTTTTTAGTTAAGAATAAATTTTTAGAAAAACTATTAGAGACAAAAGGTATTAATAACGAAAAAACATGGACTTCAATTTTAGGTAATAGAGGTTCTGTTTTACATATTAAAGAACTATCAGCTTGGGAAAAAGATGTATTTAAAACTGCAATTGAAATTAACCAAAGTTGGGTTATTGAACATGCAGCAGATAGACAAGAATTTATTTGTCAAGGTCAATCATTAAATGTATTTGTTCCTGCTGATGTTAATATTAAAGAGTTACATGATACACATATGTTAGCCTGGAAGAAAAAATTAAAAACTTTATATTACTGTAGAAGTGAAGCAATTAAACGTGCTGAATTAGTAAGTAAAAAAGTTGAAAGAACAATAATACCTGAAGCTGATTGTTTAGCTTGTGAAGGTTAAGGAATAATTATGATTAAAAAAAAATTAACTATAACACAAAAATACCGTCAACTTAAAAAACAGACAGAACAAGCTGGGATGAAAGTTAAAGAAGAAGATGGTAAGATTGTTGTTACTGGAAAACCAAAAAGGAAATAAATGAGTTTATTTGATACTAGAAATTATTATAAGCCCTTCGATTATGAATGGGCGTTCGAAGCATATGAAACAATGCAGAAGATGCATTGGCTTCCTAGTGAAGTACCATTGCATGAAGATGTAAGGGATTGGAATGAAAGATTAACTGAGGAAGAAAAGAATTTAGTATCCCAAATATTAAAATTTTTTACTCAAGGTGATGTAGATATTGCGCAAGCATACTTGGATAGATATATTCCAAAATTTAAATCTCCTGAAGTAAGAATGATGCTTGCATCTTTTGTTTCATCTGAAGCTAATCATGTTCATAGTTACTCATTATTAAATGATACTATTGGTGAAACACAATTAACTAATTTTAAAGCATTTCAAGAATATAAAGAAATGGCTAATAAACATGAATATCTTTTTAAATCTAAAGGCAAAGGTACTCAAGGTTTAATAAGAGATATTGCTTGTTTTTCTGCATTTGGAGAAGGTTTACAATTATTTGCATCATTTGTAATGCTTTTAAACTTTCAAAGATTTGGGAAAATGAAAGGCATGTGCCAAATTGTTACTTGGTCTATTAGAGATGAAACACACCATGTTGAATCAATGATTAAATTATTTCATACATTAGTAAAAGAAAATCCTGAAGTATGGACAGAAGATTTTAAAGCTGAATTATATCAAACATGTAGAGATATGGTTGAACTTGAAGATAAGTTTATTGACCTAGCTTTTGAGATGGGTGGTATTCGTGGATTAAAACCTGAAGAAGTTAAACAATATATAAGGTATATTGCTGATAAAAGATTATTACAATTGTCTTTAAAACCAAATTATAAAATTAAAGATAATCCGTTAAGCTGGCTTGACTGGGTAATTAATGGTGTTGAGCATACAAATTTTTTTGAGAATAGGGCTACTGAATATAGTAAAGGTTCTATTACTGGTAATTTGTGGGGTTAGCATATGAAATTTATATTAACTATGTATATTTGTTCTGCTATTGCACAACAATGTAGTCCAGGAATAATAAAACCTGGTCAATATAATGATTGGAATGATTGTTTACAAAAAGGTTATTTTGAATCTAAATTAATATTAAATGAATATACAACTGAACAAATTAATGAATATCAAATATTAACTAAATTTGCATGTATAGAACAACCTGGTGAGGATACTTAATTATGGCAGAATATCAAGGAAGAAAAGTTACTTTGAACAAACCAATGCGTGGTGACGTAAAAAAATTTAAAGTTTTTGTTAAGAACGCAAAAGGTAATGTTGTAAAAGTTAATTTTGGTCATGGTGGGACATCAGCTAAAGCGCTTGGTGAGAAGACTATGAGGATAAGAAAAAACAATCCTAAGGCAAGGGCAAGTTTTAGAGCAAGACATAATTGTGCTAGTCCTGGTCCTAAAACAAAAGCAAGATACTGGTCTTGCAAAGCATGGTAAGGAGATAAAATGGCTTATAAAAAGAAAAAGGGTTCAGCAGGTAAAGCTTGCTGGGCAGGTTACCGAAGAGGTAAAGGTAATTCTTGTATTAAAATGAAAAAGAGAAAATAATGATTAAAAATTTTAAAGACATTGTAGTGTTATTAATTACAAGTGGTGTTCTAATTTTATTAGGGATCATTATTGTTGGAGACTATTATGTTGCTTTACAAGAAAATAGACCTGTTGATGAAAGTATAATAACACTTATGAAAATGTCAGTTACCGGATTGATCGGTGTCATAGGTGGATATATTGGTGGGAGCAAAACATGAATAAATCAAGATGTTGTTGTACAGTAAGAAGTACAAGAAAAAGAAAAATGACAATAAGAAGAAAAAGAAGAAGATAAAAATAGGATTATAAATATGATAATAAATAATAAACAAGAAGAAAATAAATCAATAGTAATTAATGATAAAAAATATTATGAAAAGGATTTAAACGAAAATATGAGAAATAGTTTAATTGCCTTATCAACACAAAGAACTAATAAAGCAAGATTACAAATTGATGTTAATAATGCTGATATTTTAATTGTTCATCATGCTAAAGTAGTTGATGATGAACTTGCTAAAATCAAATCTATTGATTAAGGAAAAATAAATGTCTATAAACGATGATGTATATTCAAGAATGCTGAAACACCGTGCATTACTTACTCTTTAC
>Ga0206131_10001900_pt1 | contig 26143 bp, 27 predicted proteins | sample Helgoland_Spring_FD_148636 | JGI IMG/M metagenome (GOLD analysis project Ga0206131, IMG submission 148636) | Pelagic subsurface seawater microbial communities from Kabeltonne, Helgoland, North Sea - Helgoland_Spring_Bloom_20160517_1 | ecosystem: Environmental > Aquatic > Marine > Epipelagic ...
CTTCAATGAGTCATCCTGCTTGTTATGAGCAGGTAGATAGTAAGTACTGTCCTGTGCAGAAAGTACGTTTGGGATAAGAAGTAAAGAGAATATAATGAATTTCACGAGGTAAAGATATTATTAAATCTAGGCTATTACTAATTGACTTGTACGTCTTCAGCGAAAGTTCAACTTTCGCTGAAGACGTACACTTTAAATAATAAAAAACGGCTTGAGATTGCTCTCAAACCGTTTTTATCTTTATCAGATTGTAAGCCTTTGTTATTTTATTATAAGCTTTTGTACAGAAGTAGATTTGTTGTTTTCGAGAATCACCACATACATACCTGGAGATTGATTCAATTGTAATGGGCTATTGGTATCTAAGTGGTCATTTGTATAAACCAATTCACCCATGCCATTGTAAATCTTTACTGAAGATAGGCCGAGGTGCTTGTATCTAAAATTTATTGTTCCTTTTGAGGGATTGGGGTAGATTGATACATCATTGGCACACTCAATGCTAGAGAAGATGGAAGCGATAGTCTCAGGTGTATAAGAAAACACTCCGGAGAAGGTACTTGCCCACCATAATGTTCCAGCATTATCAAATTTAATGGTTGTATTCGCAGATGTTCTTTTATTTGAGACATCATCGATGAGTAGTTTTCCCCAAACACTGTCAAGCAATGTAGTAACCCCGTATTGATGTGAAAAATACATTCTTCCTTCTGAGTCACTTTCGATAGAAGATGCTTCGTAATTTTCTAAATTACTTCTATTCTCCTTAATCGGATTTGTAAAATTTTCACCATCAAATTTAATTGCACCAATCTTGGCAGATACCCAGACATTACCATTTTTGTCAAAATGAAAACCTCCTTCTGGTTGATCAATTTCAGTATGTTTTGTATGGTCATAAGTGGTCCAATTCCCTGTGGCATCTACTTTTTGAATGGCAGCCTCTCCACTCCAATTGAATGATGCAATCCACAAGTTATCATTTGCATCTACACCAAGACCAGAGATTCTATCTAAACCAGCTATTGGTGAATTGCTGGTGGTATATTGGGAAGTATCTCCATCTTTCAATACGTAGATACGATCGGTTGCTGCCGCATAGATTATACCTTTTGAGTCATTAGCAAGATAACTACATCTTGCCAATTCAGTAAAAGTCCAATCAGTGCCATCGTAATGATGAACACCTTGATAAGAAGATAACCAAATGTCATCATTTCCTACAGATAAAATATTTCCACCAATTGGATAATTAGCCATACCTGCAGGGAGATCAATTGAAGACCAATTTCCGTCGGGATCTAATACAGCTATGCTTTGAGTCGAAGATGTCATCCCAAAAAGGATGTCGCCATTTTGACTCTTGTGAATTTCTGAGACATTATTATATTCTATACCGTTGGAAGAAATACGTGTAGATCTGATAGTCCCCTCATCATTTACTGACAAATAGATGTTGTAGTTCAACCAACGCTTATTTGAGTCATCTACATAGAAATAGGAAGAGTTGTCTTGGAATGCAGCAGTCTGTGCATCTGTATAAGTTGTAAAAGTGCCATTATCTAATTTATAAATGCCATCCTGTTGCGAAAGGAAATAAACATTATCATCTTCTGCAAATCCTTTAATAGCAGAACCGTTTAAACCTCCATTACTATACAATTCCCAATTAGTACCATCATACCTGCCAATGCTATCTAAATCTCCGGCAAAGTATAAATCCCCAGACTTGCTAAAAAACAGCTCCGCGTGCAGATAACCTTGAAGTGATGTGTTTTCTGAAATATTAGACCACGTACCGGATTCAAATTTGTGTGCACCATTTTGTGCTCCTATAAATACGTCTTCTTCACTATCCAGTTCAATATCCCAAACTTCGAAAAATTCTCCAAGCTCTGTCTTATCATACTTTGTCCAATTCTGACCTTGCTTGCGTAAAACCCCATCTGAATTTCCTACCCATAAATCACCATTAGCAGCTACTTCGACGTCAAAAATTTCAAATGTATTTATGTTGGTTATTACAGCCGAAGCGATTTCCACATCATTTACACCTGTACCATCAAATGTACCGATAGTTTGACCCGTGCTGAAATAAATATCACCATTGGGTGCTTTGGTTATAGAGGTAATATGATTGTCGTCGAGATCAGAATTATTGGTGTTGTAAGTGGTTTTACTTAGGGTGCTTTTATTCATAACAACAAGACCGTAATCTGTTGCCATAATCAATTCAGTACCATTGTCTACAAGGTCATTGACCTGCTGAGGACTTTGATAGGAAACCCAATTTTGAGCGTTAGTAACGAATGAGGAAACAACTACTACTGTAGAGAGAAAAGATTTAAAAATATTCATAAACGTTTTTTCGGAAGGGTTACATTAGTGTTTGAATTGTCTTAAGAATTAAAAATCACCTATTGGTTAGTCACCCACTCAGTGCCGTTAAAAGATATTGTTTTACATTTTGCACAGACTTCTCCGCTTCGATCAGGATAATCTGCATTAGGATATATGTCAACACATACATTAAGAGTATCTGTAATTTTGAGACCATATGAAATATGTAAATCAAACGATGGAGCATCAGCCCAAGATGACATGACAAATTCACCATCTAACTTTTCTACTGTCCATTCTTGCCAAAATTCCGATAAATACCACTCGGCATTAGTCGCCATGTAGACGTTTGCTGAATCCGATGAGTTAATCATCATTTCCATATCATCACTCCACGACGTGGCAACTATTGGATTTGCTTTTTCTTCTTCTTCTTTACAACCAATGAACATCAAAGACATTAGCACAGAACCTAAAACTATTATTTTAATTTTTAACATAGTTCAAATCTACAGTAATCACTTGCTTATCCCTTCACGCTTAGGGGTGAATAGTGTACTTGTTACATTACATGGTAATTCTAACCATCTATTCTACAGCATTAGAAATCTTAATTGCTTCTAGAAGCAATGTTATCTTTTTATATTTTGATTCCTTTATTTCAAAGTATTCATACATCCTTCGCAAGGATGACCCTATTCCGTCGATACTCATGTGTGCCTTCTCAGCTATTTCTTTATTGGTAATAGCAGGATTGTCCAGCAGTATATTTAGAATTTTCCAATCTGTTTCATTTAAATTTCTTTCCAGTTTTGAATCAATTTTTTCTCGTTTCAACTCAAACTTGTTTGAGTCAACTACTAATTCTGTGGCATAATTTTCCTTTAGATTTTTTATTTCGTCAAGTAACTGGCCCCTTCTTTTTTTATTTTTATTACTCGCAGAGAGGAGATAGAAGATAAGCAGTGAAATAATAATTGCAAAAATTGAAACAATGCCATATGTTTTTTGGAGTTGCTTTAATTCTAACTTTGCTTTTTCTTTTTCACTTCCTAACTTAGTCTCGTATATTCTACGTTCATAATCACTTTTGATAGTTTCCCTGACTACAGCATAGCTATTACTCTCAATCTGAATGCTATCTTGATAGAGTGTGTACAGCTCGTGCATTTGGAGCGAAAGGTTCAATTTATTTTGAGACTTATAGCACTTATAAAGCAGCTCATAAACAGATGCTTTTATTTCGTAGGATGTCTTATGAGGAAGTTTACTCAAAATTAGTTCTGCTTTTTTAGTGGCACCGTTCGTATTTCTTCTGTAGGAAATCTGAGCGATAACAATTTCAGTTTCAAGAATGCTGTTCTCAATTTGAAGTTTGTTATTGAGTTGTAGAGCCTTCTGTGCATAAATGCCTGCTTCTTTCAATTGATTCATTTCCAGATTTATAAGTGCCAAATAGTGATAACAACCAGAAATTAAAAATATGTTTTTCTCTAGTTGAAGATAATTAAGTGCTTTTTGAAAAGAAGATTTAGCATCCGGATAGGCATCGTTTTCATATTGTGCTAATCCAATATTCATCACGATATGAGCAATATCTGATTTAGCGGCTTTCCTCTGTTTATAGAAGGTGAGCGACTTTTGATAGTATTCTAATGCTAAAACATTGTTACCGATTTCTGAATTGACACCACCCAGTGCAGTTAGCATACGAGCTTCTCCTGCACTGTCTTTTAGCTCTTGAAAAACCTTTAAAGCAGGAGAATAATGTCGAGTAGCCTCAAGATATTTATTTTGGTCCAAATATATATTGCCAATATTTCCTTGTATCAGAGTTTGTAGACGTTTGTTTTCCAGGTTTTTGGCTATAATTAACGCTTCATTGAACAGTTCCAACGCCTTGTCGAACTCACGTTTGAGCCTATAAATATTTGCTTTTCTGTTAAGAGCTCTAAATACCTGACGTTGAGCATTCTTTTCAATAGCGAGTTGATGATAATAATCAAGATATATCAGTGTGGAGTCCGGTCGCACAGTGCCATTTTTACCGCAATATTTTTCTAGAGCATCGTATCGTGCAGAGTCAGTTTGAGTTTCATCCTCCCAAACAACTTGTAAAGAATCATTTCGATTTTGAGCATTGCAGAAACTAGCTAGAGTTAGTAGCTGAAGTAGGAGGATGTATTTTCTTTTATTCAATATTAAACTATTTACTTACCGCTTTACCTTTCAAAATAGTGCCGTTTATAACTGCATCAAAATTACAATTTTTGGGAGAAGAAGTTTAGGTTCTGTCGCATCACCGCTGACGGTATACAGGGGGAATCAGAACGTTATCGAACTTTTACTAGGTTCGATAAATGGGCCAATTTTCTGTTTCAGTAGAGGGAAGCAGACTGTTATCGAACTTTTACTAGGTTCGATAAATGGGCCAATTTTCTGTTTCAGTAGGGGGAATCAGAACGTTATCGAACTTTTACTAGGTTCGATAAATGGGCCAATTTTCTGTTTCAGTAGAGCGTAGTTGAATTGAATAAAAGCAGCCAAATCACCTTCGTAATAATATCCATTTCCGCTCCCGTTGCCGTTTTCGAAATATGAATTTCTGTTCATAGCTCCAAGGCCTATATCGTCCCCGTGACCATATAGTTTACCAACCCCATTGGCTGTTCCCATCAAACTACCATTCATATAGGCCAAAATTCGACCTGAAGTGGTATTGTCAGAACTTCCATCATACACCATTGTAATGATGTACTCTGTAGTTGGTGTAATAGTAGAATCAATGCCTTTAAAGTCCCATGGTGCATCCGCACCGTCATTTGCTCTGTTCCAGCCTGCAACGTACAATTTGCTGTTATAGATGTATATGTTTATCCCACGTGTTGCACCACCTTCTTCATAGATAACTTGTCTGCTCGAAATATCAGTGCTTGTTCGAATAACAACAATATACGTTCGCTCGGTTGAAGCCGATTTATTAAGGTCGTTTTGATCTGCCATTTGCAAATAATCGTTCGTACCATCAAATTCGAGAATTGGATGGCCATTCATGGCTGATGTACCCGATTGGAAAGCTGGTTGGTTTGCAGTAGTTGATTGTGACCATGCCGTTCCGTTCCCACCAATATTGGAGATAGAAGATATGAGGTCATCGTCTTCATAGTTTAGCGAATCAAGATCGTAACAGAAACGATTTGTTGTGTTGTCTCCAATACCTGCAGGACCGTAGCATGTGAAGGTCGGTGTACCTTGTGTACCGGCAAAGGTGTCAGGAGTAGAAGATAGATTTGTGTACATAAATACACCAAGAGATAGTAAAACAGCAAGAATAGTTGTAATTACTAAGGTTTTTTTTAGAGATAGTTCTAACCCTATTTTTGGTTCGTTTTTAAGTTCCATTTCATCAAGAAGTAAGTAACAGTAGTTGAATTACACTGATATGCTCAGCTTAATTCGGTTCAAATATAGACATACATTTCCACATATGGGAATTATTGCTATTAGTGTTTTTATTTAGAATAATTCTTCCTCCATATGAAGTTGTGCAATTGCTTCCATCCCTCTAAAGTTCAATTACTTTTGTTGCTCATGAAAAACAACGTTCGCGTGCATCTCGCTTTGCTCACCGTATCATTGATTTATGGCGCGAATTATACCATAGCCAAAGACGTAATGCCTGCCTATTTAGGGGCTTCAGGATTTGTTTTTATCAGAATTATTGTGGCTGCCATTTTATTCAATATAGTGGCATTATTTAGAACACGAGAAAAAGTAAAGGATAAAAAAGACTACTTAGAGCTTCTTATCGCAGCTTGTTTTGGGGTTGCTGGAAATATGCTTCTTTTTTTTAACGGCCTGGCCTTCACCTCAGAAGTGAATGCCTCTGTACTGATGTTGAACGCACCCATTTTTGTGCTCATTTTTTCTGTTTTTGTTCTTCGAGACCGCATTAGACTATGGCAAGCAATAGGTATGTTGATTGCGGCCACTGGGGCACTCTTTCTTATTGGAGGCAGCGCATTTGAATTTAGTACCCAAAGCGCTTCAGGAGATATTATGGTATTACTCAATGCGACAAGCTTTGCGTTTTATTTGGTTTACGTAAAACGGTTGCTTAAGAAATACACTGCCCTTTTTGTGATTAAGCATATGTTTATTTTCGGAACACTACTGGTTCTGCCTTTTGCTTGGTCAGACCTTCAAACGGCAGAATATGCACAATTCCCGCTGGATATTTGGATTGCTATTGGGTTTGTGGCCATAATGACAACATTTGTAGCCTATTTATTAAACGCTTGGGCTGTTCAAAAAGCTTCACCCAACTTAGTGGCGTCCTATATTTACCTTCAACCCGTTATTGCAACTTTTATCGCAATAAACGCTGAAAATCAATCCCTTTCTTGGGAAAAAGTTATCTTTGCTGTCGTGATATTCACAGGTGTTTATTTGGTAAATTCTAATAGAAAAAAGGCGTGATTCGATCCATGACAGGCTACGGTAATGCCGAAAGGATTACCAAAAAATATCATATCAAAGTTGAAGTAAAATCTCTCAACGGAAAATTCTTAGAATTAAACTTACGATGCCCTAAAATACTTGGGGAGAAGGAAGCCCTTTTAAGGAAATATCTTACGCCTAAACTTATTCGAGGTTCTGTTTTATGTCTACTGAGTGTAGACCGTGTGGATGACGTAGCCGAAGGAGCCAAATTAAATACTGCACTTGCACGACATTATTTCGACCAAATTAAATCATTAAGTGACGACTTAGGCACAAACGATAAGGATATTTTGAGAAGCATTTTAATGATGCCTGACGTCATGGCTGCAGATGAGGCCACGCTTGAAGATTCGGATTGGAATGACGTTTTGGCTACCGTTGATGAAGCCTTTACCAAATTTGACGCCTTTAGATTACAAGAAGGTGATGCACTTGGAACCATGTTGCTTAACCACAACAAAATAATACTTGACCAACTTGATCCAATCGAGTCTCATGAAATTGCACGAAAAGGGTTAGTAAAGGATAGATTGACTGCTGGTCTAGAAGATTTTAGAAAAGACAATAAGGTGGACCAAAATAGGTTTGAGCAAGAGCTCATTTACTATTTGGAAAAACTTGATATAGCCGAAGAAAAAAACAGACTAAAAGCACACTGCGAATTGTTTGACAAAGAGGTTCGCAAGGGCACAAATGGCAAAAAACTTGGCTTTATAAGCCAAGAGATGGGAAGAGAGATAAATACCTTGGGCTCTAAAGCTGGTTTCGCTCCAATGCAAGAGTTGGTTATTGTGATGAAGGAAGAGCTTGAAAAAATAAAAGAACAAACGTTAAACGTTCTGTAATGGAGAAGCTGGTCATTTTTTCTGCCCCTTCTGGCTCTGGTAAAACAACGGTCGTTCGCCACTTATTGGAAACGAACAACGATCTGGCCTTTTCTGTATCGGCCACCACAAGGAAAAAGAGACCAAACGAAGTTGATGGGAAAGACTATTACTATCTCACCATTGAAGAATTCGAGCAAAAAATTAAAAACGGCGCCTTTCTAGAATACGAGCAGGTTTACGATGGCCTATACTATGGCACATTAAAATCAGAAGTGGAAAGAATCTGGTCTAATGGGAAGTCGGTAATTTTTGATGTTGATGTTGTTGGAGGCCTGAATATCAAGAAAATCTATGGTAAAAAAGCGCTGGCTGTTTTTCTTCGTCCACCAAGTATCGAAGAATTAATGGATCGACTGAAAAAGCGAGAAACTGAAGTCGAACATGAATTAGACCAACGCATTGGCAAAGCCAACGAAGAACTTAAATACGAGAAAGAATTTGATATTGTATTGATTAATAATATCTTAGCACACACACTTAAAGAAACTGAAAGCATCGTCAAATATTTTTTGGCGTTATAATATTATGAGAATAGGACTGTTTTTTGGATCATTTAATCCAATTCATCAAGGGCACTTAATACTTAGCCAATTCATCTTAGATCAGATCAAATTAGATGAAATATGGTTTGTTGTATCGCCTCAAAATCCGCTTAAATCACCTATTGATTTATACGATGAAAAAGATCGTTTAAAAATGGTGAAGTTATCTATCAAGGATCAGCCAAAATTTAAGGCGTGTGACATCGAGTTTAGTATGCCTCGACCTTCGTATACTTTCGATACACTGGTTGCCCTTACTAAAAAACATCCTAAAGACGAATTCGCTCTAATTCTTGGGTCAGACAACCTACAGCATTTCGACAAATGGAAGGAGCATGAGCAAATCTTGTTGGAATACGATTTAATTGTGTACAACAGAGAAAACAATCCTGGTGGAGACTTTGCTAAAAACCAGAAGGTCCGTTTGCTTAAAGGACCTATGTTAAATATTTCATCAACTCAAATACGTAGTTATCTGCGACTTGGAAGAGGCATCAAATTTATGGTTCCAAAAGAGGTTGAAGAGTACTTAGTGAAGTTGAAGAAATAATTATTCTTGTTCGAAACTGCAGCCACCACCTGCATGACACACTTTGTTTTGATTCGCTTGTAATTCACCGTCTATATAAATTTCGGTTTTAATCACATGCACATTGCCATCAAGGGGCATCACAAATAATAAGACCTTATCGCCTGGTTGTAAGTCGGCGGTGTGATTGCTCTCAAATACCTCAGTAAATTCACCAGTTTCTTGCCATATTATTTCACTGTTTCGATCGATAAATGTGCTTACAGAACAATCGGAATCACATGTCGCTTTAAACTCAATGAAATTGCCACTTTTTACTGGTGTTTCGTCAGCGTTACAACTTGCCAAAACCAACGCCCCAAGGAGTATTATCAAATTGATTTTCATAGATACCTATTTGTTTATAGACACCTGTTGATCAAGTTTAGTTGCTTGAAATATAATTATGGATAGGGGTAAACGCATTCTTGCTTGTCTTTACATCAAACGACACAAAATGAAAACTCAAAAAATACTTTTAGTTGGCTTAACAATTTTATCACTTTCCTTCACTGCCAGTGCAGACGATGGCTTTTGTGTGAAAGGTAATGGAGATATTGAATCAATCGACCTAAATCTCGAAGAATTTAGTTCAATAGAACTAATGGAAAGTGCAGACGTCGTCATTACTCAAGGCACTAATCAACACGTAACCGTGACAGGCGATGCAAACATTATTGACCTCCTTCAAACCGATGTCAGAAATGGGGAATGGTCAATTGAACTCGAAAACGGTTGTTATCGAAACTATCAACTGGATGTAGAAATCACAGTGCCTGATTTAAGTCAGGTGTCATTAAGTGGTTCTGGGCACATTTACGTCAATGCATTTGACAATCAAAACAATCTTGACTTGTCTATATCCGGATCAGGGAAAATTGAATTAGAGAGGTTTCGAGACACCCGAAATTTGGATGTTCGCATAAGTGGTAGCGGCGATGTTATCGGATATGACAAGTTTGACCAGCTTCAAAATTTGGATGTTCGAATCTCAGGATCTGGAAACTATGATGCATATCCAATTGAAGTCAAAAATGCCGATATAAATATTACCGGATCTGGTGATTGTTATACATCAGTTTCAGAAATTTTAAATGTAAACATATCGGGTTCTGGTCGCATACGATACCATGGCAGTCCCACTGTTAAAAAAAATATTACTGGTTCAGGAAGTGTTCGAAAAACGGATTAAACAGTAAACTCATATCCCAAATCCACATCGATAACGTTACTTTCGTTTACTAAAACAAAAGGTTTATGTTATTCTTTCGAACGCTTTTATCTTTTCTAAAAGATGCTGAATATAGGGACTTGCTCGTCACAACGTTGGTTACGTTAACAGGTGGAACCATTATATACCATGTTCTTGAAGGATGGCGGTGGATTGATTGTGTCTACTTCTCAGTAATTACATTATCTACAATTGGGTATGGTGACTTTTCACCTCAAACGGATGGCGGAAAATTATTCACCATATTCTATATCATTCTGGGTATTGGCATTATCCTTAGTTTTATTAATGCCATTTACAATCACTATAGTAAAGCTGTAAAAACGAGTAAAAAATGATTGGGCAAAAAGATGAAGCCACTTCATTTTGGAATAACAGATATAATGAAGCCGGTTACGCTTACGGTATTGAACCAAGTGTGTTTGTAAAAGATAGCCTTGAAGATTTAGAATCAAATTCAAGAATCCTGTTTCCCGCTGAAGGAGAAGGAAGAAATGCAGTATACGCAGCAAAAAAAGGCTTCGACGTACATGCATTTGACTATAGTGAGGTCGCTCGGAACAATGCCCTGCATTTTGCAAAGAAAAGTGGTGTTGACATATCGTATCAAGTCGGTGGATTAGAAGATCTCAATTACAAGCCCGCCTCGTTTGATGCAGTAGTGCTCGTATATGCACATTTCTTTCCTGAAATTAGAAAATCCTACCATCAGAAACTTGTTTATCTGTTAAAACCAAATGGGAAAATAATCCTTGAAGGCTTCAACCAAAAGCAACTGTTTTACAATTCTAAAAATCCATTATCTGGCGGGCCTAAACGGTTAGACATGTTGTTTACAAAAGAAATGTTGCTGGATGATTTTAGAAAATTGAACAATATTGAAATCACTGAAAATGTGGCGTTACTGGATGAAGGCAATTTTCATAAGGGCGAAGGGTCACTCATAAGATTTATTGGTAGAACAACCAAATAAGTAGTCACATCTAACTAGCTCCCTTGTAGTATTTTGTACTAAATGTGCAGAATATGACAATATCGCATACGACATTGTCACATAATAAGTGGTATTTGCTGTCCCAAATCGAAAGTGCTGGGAAATACTATACTTACTTTAAATTGAGATGATGAAAATTTTAAATGTTGCCTTGGCAGGTCTATGCCTTCTTATATCCCCTTCCGTATTTGGTCAAAACTGTGGTTATGTAGACGACTTCAGAAAGACTGTTGTTGACAACGGTGATAGCACACTTACTTACAATTTCGAAATAGACGTTGAAACCACTTCTGGTGGAGACAAGAGCGTACTTATGCGGTTAGACTGCAATAGCTACTTATTTGAAAGCAGTGAGTGCCTTAAAACTGATACGTCGACAATAACGTATTATTATGGCCCGTACACCTTGCATAAAAACATATGCAATATTTCACCGTCAATAATCTGGACTGGTCATACCAACGACAAATGTGGAGGTTCAACATGTATAGGAGAGACAATTACTTTGCCCGTGACGATGCTCGACTTCAGTTCCACATTGTCGCAGAATAGTGTTGTCATAGACTGGTCTACTGCCAGCGAACTGAACAACAGCGGTTTTGAAGTGCAACACAGTGTAAATGGTGTTGACTGGACAAATATCGGATGGGTTGATGGTCATGGCAACAGTCAAAATATAAAAACGTACCAGTATGTTCATGACTCGGTGTATACTGATATCAACTACTATCGACTAAAACAAATTGATTTTGACGGTCAATTTGAATATACTCAAGTGACTGTGGCGAGACTCACATCTGAAACGGGCAAACCGAAAATTCGAATATTCCCAAACCCAATTAACGATGTGATTCAAATATCTGGGAAGTACCAAGAAGTGCGTATCTATAACGCATCTGGAAATGAAGTTTCTATCACGATTGAGGATAACCATATTAATACCTCTTCGCTTATTCCTGGTCTATATTTTGCTGAAGTGACCACGACATACGGAAAACAAAGATTTAAGCTAGTTAAATAAATAGTACAAATCAGAACGCGGGGCTTCCATTGGAGGTCCCGTTTTTTTGTTCAAAATAATTTGTCTCAACTTTCGGAGTGGAATGAATTGTTGCTTGATGACTTTGGAGAACAGACCAACATTGTAATCACTGAAAACACAGAGTTACTAGACCAAGTAAGTTTTGATTAAGGCGATGGATCGCGCATTAGATTTGTTGGTAACAAATAATCAACGACCATAAACATATTTCCTATTGTTATTAAAATTCCGCTACATTGAAAAAGTTATAAATAGCATAAAATGATTTTTATCATGTAACAGCCTGACCCCAGTCAGGCTGCAAAAATGTGGTTACGCAAACCTTTGTCTATAGCAAAATGAAGCCTACCACCTCATATACCGTTAGCACAAAATGTGTTTATTGTGGCGAGCGTTGCATTCCTGCAACCACGGTGGTTCAGTCTGGACTGAGTTTCTGTTGTTTCGGATGTTCAACACTATACGACCTTCATGAAAATATTGATGATTATCAATGGTCAGATAGCGACGTATCTATTGAATATAAGCAGTACGATTTAGAAGAAGTATTCAACCAACTGGTTGATTTCCAAAACGATAAAATTTACAAGTTAACCATCAGTGCGCCAAGCATTTATTGTGCCTCGTGTGTAGAACTGTTGGAAGATTTACCAGAAATAAATGACAAGATATTTAGGAGTCATGTCAATTTCGAAAATAGGGATTTGACCCTTACGGTAAGTAAGGAACTACCCATTTCACATGTCGCTATGTTATTAGACAAACTTGGGTATCCGCCTCAGTTTAACATAACGAAGAAAGCAGGCGAGAAGTCAAAACGCAAGCAACAAGATCTTTTAAGAAAAGTAGCGGTGGCTGGTTTTTGTTTTGGCAACACTATGATGTTGAGCTTACCGCATTATTTTGGACTGTCTATCGCAAGTGAACCATTTTTTGTAAGCTTATTTCGATACCTCAATGTCGCATTGTCGATATTAGTGTTGGCTTATCCAGCCAAAGGATACTTCAAAACGGCGTTTGAATCTATTGCGAATCGTAAAAGTCATATCGACATTCCTATAGTTTTAGGCATTATTGCTATCTGGGCTTGGAGCATATATGAAATCATTGGAGGAATTGGTTTTGGATATTTGGACTCATTAGCTGGATTAATTTTCTTCCTTTTAGTAGGTAAGTGGTATCAGAACAAGGTATACAGCAAGATTACTTTCGAGCGATCAATACACGAATTTTTACCATTATCAGTTCGGACCAAAAATAAATCAGATCATTCGTGGACGCGGGTGGATGACTTGCAAATAGAAGACATCGTTGTAGTCAAAAACAGTGAAGTGATTCCTATCAATGGCCGATTAAAAAATGGCAACGCGATTATCGATTACAGTTTTGTTACTGGTGAGTCTGTTCCAGAAATAATTCAGATTGACGACGAGATTTACATAGGTGGCAAACAAACTGGTGGCGAAATAGAGATTGAAATAACAACTATTCAAGATACATCGAAAATTTGGTCAGCATGGAAAACACCCAAAACCGATGCAGCAATTGAAACGCATTGGACAACGGTCGTTAGTCAGTACTTTACCCCACTAGTCTTGTTGGTTGCCATTGTTGCACTAGCCGCTTGGATGTACATAGACAGTACAAAGGCCCTCTTTGTTTTTAGTTCGGTGTTAATCGTTGCATGTCCTTGTGCTTTAGCACTCTCTACACCCTTTACCTATGGCAGTATATCAAGAGTTTTTGGCAGAAATAAATTGTTTCTAAAACAAGCAGATACGGTTGATAAGCTGAGTTACATAAACCATATCATCTTTGATAAAACAGGCACACTTACAAGCAATCGTTCTCATCAAGTGGTTCAGCACGGTGCGTTTACTAACGATCAATTGAAGTTGGTAAAGTCTGTATGTGCTAATTCCAATCACCCGTATAGTGTCGCTATTGTCCATCAATTAGAAAATACTTCAAGTATGCCCATTGACACATACGAAGAAATTGAAGGAAGAGGCATCATCGCTACAATCGGATCACACAAAATTCGAATTGGTTCCTCTCAATTTCTAAACGCTTTGGATGATAAGAACTCTGCAGTTGTATACGTTGAAATCGATGGGGAGATATTGGGCCACTTCGGCATCCAGAATAGTTATCGGACAGGATTAGGAGATTTGCTAAAATCCCTCGGAAAACACTTCAACCTTTCCATTTTATCAGGTGATAACAGTGCTGAAAAAAACAACCTAACCAAGGTGTTTAGTTCATTCAAGCGCGTCTTGTTTAATCAAACTCCTGAGGATAAAAAAGAATACATTAAAACGTGTCACCAAAACGGTGACAATACAATTATGATAGGCGACGGATTAAATGATCAGGTTGCCTTAAATCAAAGCGATGTGGGTATTGCCGTAACGGAAAATGTTACTGGTTTTTACCCAAATTCGGACGGGATATTAATGTCGGAGCATTTCAACAAATTGCCTCGATTATTAGCCTTGTCGCGATATGCAAAAGTCGTTTTGAAAGCAAGTTTAGCATTTTCTGTTTTTTACAATTTGATAGGAATAACCTTTGCGGTTGCTGGGAGTTTAACACCCATAGTGGCAGCAATTTTGATGCCGCTCAGCTCTATAACTGTGGTAGGTTTAGTAACCGCACTGGTTTCCTTCAAAGCAAAAAAACTTCAATTATTATGAAAATATTATTGGTACTCATTTGCGTTAGTTTGGTTATGGCATTGCTGTTTCTAGTGCTTTTTATTAAGGCACAGCAAGGCGGTCAATTTGACGATTTAGAGTCACCTTCATTTAGAATTTTAAACGAAAAAAATAAAACTGGTTATAATGCAAAAAGAAAAATTTAGCTATGACAACACGATTGTAAGGAACTTTGCAATCGCAACGATGGTCTGGGGGCTTGTAGGCATGTTGGTTGGTGTAATCATTGCCACACAGCTTTTCGAACCGGCCATGAATTTAGGTAACAGGTTCACGACTTTTGGTAGAATTCGTCCACTGCATACGAATGCGGTGATTTTTGCCTTTGTAGGAAACGCCATATTTATGGGTGTGTACTACTCATTGCAACGACTTCTAAAAACGCGGATGTTTAGTGACACCTTGAGTAAAATCCACTTCTGGGGATGGCAACTCATTATCGTGGCAGCAGCTATCACGCTTCCGCTGGGTATTACCACATCAAAAGAATACGCTGAATTGGAATGGCCAATTGACATCGCCATCACCATTATTTGGGTCGTATTTGGATGGAACATGATTGGAACCATTTTCAAGAGACGCGAAAAGCACATGTATGTTGCTATCTGGTTTTATTTAGCAACTTTTTTAACGGTTGCCTTACTGCATGTTGTTAACTCTTTTGAATTACCTGTAACGTTTTTGAAAAGTTACTCGTGGTATGCAGGAGTGCAAGACGCATTGGTTCAGTGGTGGTACGGTCATAACGCGGTTGCTTTCTTTTTGACAACACCGTTTTTAGGACTGATGTATTACTTCATGCCTAAAATGGCGAATAGACCAATTTATTCGTACAAGCTATCCATTTTACACTTTTGGTCTTTAATATTTTTATACATCTGGGCAGGTCCTCACCACCTTTTATACTCTTCTTTACCTGATTGGGCTCAAACGTTAGGTGTCGCATTCTCCATAATGCTTATCGCACCAAGTTGGGGTGGTATGTTGAACGGGCTGCTAACATTACGTGGCGCTTGGGACAAGGTTCGTGACGACGCTAGGTTGAAGTTTATGGTTGTTGGATTGACAGCATATGGTATGTCAACATTCGAAGGGCCAATGCTTTCGTTAAAAAACGTAAATGCAATTGCCCACTTTACTGATTGGATTGTAGCACACGTTCACGTAGGCGCTCTTGGCTGGAATGGCTTTTTGACCTTCGGTATTCTGTACTACTTGATACCAAAACTGTATAAGACCAAATTACACTCGAAAAAACTCGTTTCAACTCACTTTTGGTTGGGTACACTAGGTATCATATTCTATGCGGTTCCGATGTACATTTCAGGAGCAACACAAGGTCTTATGTGGAAACAATTCACGCTTGAAGGATTCCTCAAATACCCTTCATTTTTGTCGACCACACTACAAATTATTCCAATGCATATGTTGCGTGCGTTAGGTGGATTAATCTACCTAGTGGGTGCCATTATTATGGTTGTGAATCTATACAAAACCATGAAAGCAGGAAGTCTCGTAAGAAACGAAGAAGCTGAGGCGTTCCCAATGGTTAAGGAAGATCCAAAAATGGTAACGTCAGGTTACTGGCACCGGTGGATTGAAAAACGTCCAACCCAATTCATCTTGCTCTCTTTTATAGCAGTTACGATTGGTGGTGCTGTTGAGTTTTTACCAACATTCTTGGTTGAATCCAACGTCAAAACCATTGAGTCTGTTAAACCTTATACCCCGCTCGAATTAGAGGGTAGGGATATTTATATTAGGGAAGGCTGTAACAACTGTCATAGTCAATTGGTAAGACCATTTAGATCAGAAACTGTTCGATATGGTGATTATACAAAGGCGGGCGAACATGTTTATGACCACCCATTCCTTTGGGGATCTAAACGAACAGGTCCAGATTTGTCAAGAGGAGGAGTAAAAAATGGCGTAATGTACAAGAGCGCTAGCTGGCACTACGATCACATGATGGCTCCAGGCGATATATCGACAGGTTCAATAATGCCGAGTTATGGTTGGCTTTTTGACGATGATATAGACGATTCTAATCTTGAAGGCAAGATTAATGCGATGCGAACATTAGGTGTTCCGTACCCTAAAGGATATGAAAAAATTGCACGTCAGGATCTTGAAAAGCAAGCATTAAAAATTCAAAAAGAACTTATTGCTGATGGTAAGCCAGTAGAAGCCAAGAAAGAGATTTTGGCTGTAATCGCTTATCTGCATAAGCTTGGTAGAGATATAAATGTAGAAGAAACTAAATAATCTAAAACGAAGAAATTATGTCAGATTTATTAGGAAATGTATCAGGGGCTGATGTGTATTTAATAATCTCCCTTATCATATTTATTGGGGTCTTTATAATGGCTACCATTTATATGTTGATGATGCCAAAACAGCTCATCAAAACAATTTCAGAATTACCACTTAACGACGATAACAATTATGAAGACTAAAAGTATAAAAATAGCACTAACCTTAGTTTGTATGTTGTTCATGTCGACCGCTTTTGGGCAGTCATTAGACGACATAACAGCGGCAACAGAGAGTTATGAATCGTTTGGGATTAGTCTTGCAAGTGTGCTGTACATATTTGCAATTATCCTAGTTGCAATTGCGGGCGGAATGCTACTCATTGCTGTTCATCTCAAAAAATATATGAAAGGTGAGTTAGGTGAGGAATACACAAAACGTCAACCGTTTTGGGAAAAGGTATTTCAAATTAAACCTGTTGCTTCAGATAAAGATACTGTTATCAATCACCCGCATGATGGTATTTATGAATTAGACAACCCACCACCACCATGGTTTATGTTCTTGTTTTATGGAACTGTGATAATCGCGGTTATCTATTACGTACGATTTACGTTCACCGATTCGGGTTACACCCAAGTTGAGGAATATACAGCCGAAATGAAAGCCGCTGAAGCAGACCACAGTAAGTTTTTAGAAACTGCTGGGGATGTAGTTGATGAAACAAGTGTTACGCTTTTAACTGACGAAGCATCTCTTGCAAAAGGCGCCACGATATACGACGCCAATTGTAAAGTTTGTCATGGTGACTATGGTCAAGGAACGGTTGGGCCTAACTTGACAGACAAATATTGGAAGTATGATGGAAGCATTAAAGGGGTTTTTGAAACTGTGAAATACGGCCGTCCTGGTGGTATGCAAGCATGGGCTCAGAACATGGGACCAGAAAGCTTGCAAGCCATTGCTAGTTATGTTATATCATTAGAAGGCACAACACTGCCAGATGGCATTGAGGGTAAAGCTGCGGAAGGAGACCTGTTTGATAGATCAAGCGATGACTCCGAAGCAGACCAATCTGCAAGTGAAGAATCAACTTCAGACGAAGCCGACACTCCAGTAGAGAATGAGTAACACCGAAACCGAAGATAATTTTAGGGAACATCTTGGTAATCAAACCACAAGTGGTAAGCGTATCTGGTTGTACCCTAAAATTATTAAAGGTCGTTTATATAAATACCGTACATATTTAAGCTGGTTCTACCTGCTATTCTTTTTTACCGGACCGTTTATCAAAATAAATGGTTATCCGTTACTCCTACTTAATGTAATAGACCGCCAATTTGTAATTTTCGGTCAGCCATTTTGGCCTCAAGACTTTCACTTTCTCGTACTGTTATTGATCACGGCTATTGTTTTTATAGTCTTATTCACAGTGATTTACGGAAGAGTATTTTGTGGCTGGGTGTGTCCGCAAACCATTTTCTTAGAAATGGTTTTTCGCAAAATTGAAAATGTGATTGAAGGTAATTCTATCAAGCAAAAAAAACTTGATGCCATGCCTTGGAACCGTGAAAAAATCACTAAAAAAACATTGAAATTTTTCGCTTTTTTTGGCGTCTCATTTCTTATATCCAACACCTTTTTAGCATACATTATTGGTTGGGAAAACCTCTGGTCTAAAATATCTGGACCATTTATGGACAGCCTCACGGCATTGTTTGGATTGCTTGTATTTACAGCCGTCTTTTACCTTGTTTTCGCAAAGGTTCGTGAGCTTGTATGTATTATGATTTGTCCTTATGGCAGGTTGCAAGGTGTTATGCTCGACCCCAATAGTATGGTGGTTGCCTATGACGATGAAAGGGGAGAACCCCGAGGCAAAATACGCAGAAACCAGGATCAATCTGAAAAAGGTGATTGCGTGGATTGTAACTTATGTGTTGATGTATGCCCTACAGGAATTGACATAAGACATGGCACTCAGCTCGAATGTGTGAATTGCACAGCCTGCATGGACGCTTGCGACAGTGTGATGTCTAAAATTAAAAAGCCAAAAGGGTTAATCCGCATTGATTCGGTAAACAACATACGGAACAAAACAGGTTTTCGTTTTACTCCACGAATTATCTCCTATACAATTGTAATGGTTTTATTGATGGGTGTTTTCACCTACCTGCTAGCCAGTCGAACAGATGTTGAGGCCCATGTTTTAAGGATACCAGGGCAGACCTTTTTTGAAGAACCCAATGAGATTATCAGTAACATATATAATCTAGAAATGGTGAATAAATCCTTTGACGACAAGCGATTTTCGATACAACCAATAACCCCAGGATTTGAGCTCGTGGTGGCTGATTCCAATGCATCATTGCAGGCAAACAGTGAAATGAAACGGGTGTTTTTATTAAAGAAAAGCAAACAAAGTATTGAAGGTTATAAACAACCCGTTGCAGTTCAAATATTTATTGACAATAGACCTTTAAGAAAATTTGAAACCACTTTCTTTGGACCAATAGTTATAAAAGAATGAATTGGGGTAAAGGATTAATTATTAGTATGACGCTATTTATAGCGTTTATCATAGGTCTTGTTTTTTATATGGTGAACCACAGTGATTCGTTATATACTGACGACTACTACGCAAAAGGGGAAGCACATACCGAGACAATGAAAGCCATTGAAAATGGAGCATCAGTTACTATGGAATATGCCCAATCTAACTTAACCATTTCACTTGGAGACTCTGGGTTGGTAGAAGTTGTTGAAATGAGGCATATGAGCAACAACACCTTGGACAGAACCATCCACAATACAACATTATCAGCGCGAAAAGTTTTCACGTTAAACGTACCAGAATTAGCCAAAGGCTTATGGTATATAGAAACCTCTGGGACGCTTCATGACAAACCATTTCTAAAGAAGGAAAAAGTATTTATTGAATGATTTGGGCCGCATTACTTCTGGGTTTAGGTGGATCGCTACATTGTGCGGCAATGTGCGGACCTTTGGTCTTTTCTGTTCAAACGAACTGGAATATCATGGGTTTAAACCCACACATTATCCTATATCACTTAGGTAGGATTTCAGGTTATTTGTTACTTGGCTTGGCATTTAGCTTGGTTCAAGTTCCTGTTCAATTGTTTGATTTGCAGCAGTACATTTCGCTGGTTTCTGGCATATTGTTATTGCTGTTTGTATTTAAACAGTATATCCCTGGTCTAAAACAATTAATGCCCTGGATTTCTAAGAAATTGTCGACCGCAATGAGTCGTAATTATGGCAGAAAAAATAGTCTACCAATCGTTGGATTTTTAAATGGTTTGTTGCCTTGCGGATTGAGTTATGCTGCTGCTGCAGTTTCGATTAGCCAACCCAATATTACTCAAAGCCTAATATTTATGCTATTCTTCGGGATAGGCACTCTACCGTTATTCCTTGTTGGCTCTTACTTGGGCAAAAAGCTAAAATTTTCATTTTTCAAAAACGCCAATAAGTACGTCAACTATTCCATGATATTAATAGGTGTGCTACTGATCATTAGAGGCTCAGGGTTAAACATCCCCTATCTAAGTCCTGACATCGCTCCAGAAACTGGAGAAGTTGAATGTTGTCATTAGATTGATTTAATTCAAACTTGGGTCAGTAGGGCTGTCAGCCAACACAGCATATTTACCCCCGAGATTTTTCATTGCCATCTTCCACAGATCATTGGCGTCTACTTCATGACTAAAAACCATCTTGCTGCCAATATCTGACACTATCCATGCCTCTTCTTCGAGTTCATCGGCCAATTGACCTGCAGCCCAACCAGAGTATCCCATAAAAAAAACAAAATTAGTCATCATGTCAGGCGACTTTCTTAAAATCTCAAGAGCTTTATCAAAATCTGCACCCCACCAAACTCCAGGCATTACTTCCTTCGACGGCTCGATGACCGACCCTAAACTGTGAAGGAAATGCAACGTATTTATCTCAACTGGTCCACCTTGGTATAGATTATAATTGGGTAGCTTATCGTCTTTTAGTGCCTCGTGGATGGACAAATCAATATTGTTGTTCAACACAAATCCGAAACTTCCTTCTTCATTATGCTGCGTTATTAAAACTATGCTACGTGCAAAGTTTGGGTCTTGTAAAAACGGGTCAGAAATTAATATTTTACCGGCTGCAATTTCCATGTTACGCAATAACTAAACGAATATAAATTGCTCCAAGGATAACCAAAAATGCTACACCCAAATAAGCAATGATATACTTTCCTTTCGACCAAAAGTTAACAGGTAGTTGACGCTTTACAACGATTATTCCAAGAATCGCCAATACTGGTGCGGTGAGAAACGAAAAACTTGTTGCGATGTTCACCATTTGTTTCATATCTGTGATGAAAAAACGAAGAATAATTAATGCCCCTGTTGCAATTACAAACAACCAGATTATTCTAGGTCTTCTAACACTCTTTTCCTTTATCACAATTGCATTAGAGTCGAGTGCGCTTCCATTGTTATCACGCCAAATCATCCCAATTTTTGTTAATACACGTGGCATTGCATCGAGGCACGTAAGTGTAGTGCTAAACATGGTTGTAAAAGCAGCTATGGCAATAATCCAATACGACCAACCGCCAATGCTGGATACATAAATATCGATTAGTTGTTGCGCGTAAGCCACACCTCCTGATGCCAATTCGGTACCAGATCCGTAAATTACATTCGCACCCAAAACCAAGAATCCGATACCTAATAAACCTGTTCCCCAAAAACCGACTTTAAAATCAAAAAGTGACCGGGTGTTCCCATTATTCCCCTTTTGTCCCATCTTCTCCTCACTCCAAATCGAATGCCAAATGGCTATGTCTAGAGGTGCAGGCATCCAGCCGAGAAAAGCAATGAGAAACAACAAATCAAACGAATCGAACAAATTGAAAATCTTACCTGGTGTATAGGTGCTTGAAGGCATGGAATAGAAAAATGATGAGCAGACGGCTACAATCGTCGTTACTGCAAGCGTAACCATAATCACTTTCATGAGTTTGTCTAGAACCGCATATCTTCCAATAGCACTGATCATGAGACAAACGGCTAATAACACTGCGCTCATCGCAACTGGTGAGATCGACACTCCAGTAATTTTTATTGCCAACCCTGCAGTTACAATTGTAACAGCCGCTTGTATAGTAAACATAGTGGCCACAGTTAAAACAGCGACAATGGCCAAAGCCCATTTCCCAATTTTAGCATAGCCATGCAACAGGTTGCTGCCCGTTGTTTGGGTGTACTTTGGTCCTAACTCAAAAAATGGATATTTAAAAATATGTGCAAGAATTATCCCGATGATAAGTACATATCCGTATTCTGCACCTGCCTTGGTGGATTGAACTATGTGCGACACGCCCACAGCCGCTCCTGCGTATAGAAGTCCTGGTCCTAGTGCTTTAAGTTTTTGTAACACAATCGAAATATACGCGATTTAGTATAAGACTGCACATATAGTTATAAAAACAGAACCAAAAAAAAGTGCCACACAAATCGTGCAGCACTTTGTAATCAATTGAATGTTTTTTATCCGATTCTTGAAATCAAATCAGCTGCTCTATTAGAGTATCCAGCTTCATTGTCGTACCAACCCATAATTTTTACCGTATTTCCTTGCACCATTGTGGTTAAAGCATCAAAAATACAGGAGTGCGGATTTCCAACGATGTCGATTGAAACGATAGGATCTTCCGTATACTCAAGAATTCCTTTTAGTTCATTTTCTGATGCCTTCTTAAAGGCTGCATTAATTTCTTCTTTCGTTACATCTTTTTTAAGTGTAACCACAAAGTCTGTAGCACTTCCAGTAGGAATTGGCACTCTAAGTGAGTTTCCGTTTAATTTACCGGCAAGGTGTGGCAACACCAAACCAACTGCTTTAGCAGCTCCAGTACTAGTTGGGATAATTGAAACTGAGGCAGCTCTTGCTCTTCTCAAATCCGAATGAGGTGCATCTTGTAATCTTTGATCCGACGTATAGGCATGTACCGTGGTCATAAAACCGCTTTCAACACCGTATAAGTCGTCCAATACTTTTACCATCGGCGCAAGGCAGTTTGTCGTACAACTTGCATTTGATAAAATTGTTTCTTCACCAGTCATTGAGTCGTCATTTACGCCCAAAACAACTGTTTTGATATCACCTGATGCAGGCGCCGAAATAACCACTTTTTTAGCACCAGCAGTAATGTGCTTACCCGCACCTGCTGGATCTCTAAAGAAACCCGTACTTTCTAAAACTACGTCAATACCTAATTCTGCCCATGGTAGATTTTCTGGATCTCGTTCTGCAGTAGCACGAATTTGCTTTCCGTTTACGATTAAGAAATCATCATTTGATTCTACTGTACCGTTGAATTTCCCTTGTACAGAATCGTACTTTAATAAATGAGCTAACGTCGCGTTATTGGTAAGGTCGTTGATTGCAACGACTTCAACGTTTTCTTTCTCTAAGAGACATTTGAAGGCCAAACGACCGATACGTCCAAAACCATTAATTGCTACTTTCATTTTTAGATATTTTATGTGTTTGTTTTAGAAATGGGTGCAAAGGTAAAATTTTTAAAAAATTAGTTGTTGAATTATGGAAATATTTATTCCTTTGCACCCTTGAAAATCAGAGGTAGACACTGATTCTGAATTATTCAGATTGTGTTTCTACTGATTTATCAGAGACTTGGCCCCTTCGTCTATCGGTTAGGACGCCAGGTTTTCATCCTGGAAAGAGGGGTTCGATTCCCCTAGGGGCTACACAAGTAGCAACGCAAAGCCTTGATTATTAAGTTAATCAAGGCTTTTTTATGTATTAGGGTATCGTTTTAGGTATCGTTTAACAAAGATTTGACCACATTACTACCATAGCGACTTGGCAACTTTTAAACTGGTCATCGTTTCCGGGTGCAAATAAGTTACATATGGGAGCTAATATAGCAGTGTGTCACAGATAGGGTGTCAGTAAAAAGCCAAAAAATCCGAACTATTTTCCTTATTTAACACCCCCGTACCTTTTAAAAATTTCGGTTTCCTTTTTGCAGTCTTTGCTCAGAATGGGTGTATAACCCGATGGTTTGGTGTCAGTGATATTTAAAGGGCATAAAAAAGCCCCTTACGAAGAAGAGGCTTATAGTATTTTATTAGTCTTTAAGGACAAGTACCCCATTGTGGAAGGTTTGCAACCGTAAGTCCAGATTGAGAAGAAAAACCATTGGGTGCTGGATGAATATTAGACACACACCATTGGGTTAAATCTTGGTTAAATGAACCCGTTTGTGCTAACATCCGAGTCATTTCAGTCACACTACTCACACTCCAACTGCCAATGTCTTGATTGAACGCTTTAGCATCATCAAACATAGACCCCATATTACGGACACTACTCACATCCCAACTTCCAATGTCTTGGTTAAAGTAAGTTACTTGAGCAAACATACCTCTCATATTGAGTACCCTTTTTACATCCCAGTTCCCAATATCTTGATTAAATGCAGTCGCACCATGAAACATACCTTCCATATTAGAAACACCACCCACATCCCAACTACTAATATCTTGGTTAAAGTTACTAGAAGCAGCAAACAAACCATTCATTCTAGTTACTTTTGAGGTACAATACCCTTTTAAGTCTTTACCGTTGGCTAATGCATCCGCTAACATTTGTAAATTAGCAACTATATAGTCAGTTCCTTGTAAGCTAAAAGTATCTCCAACGGCATATTTATAGCATTCAACACAGCCTTTTGAATTTATAAATGCTGCATTGGGATTAAGAAGTCCAGTCTTAAAACTAACCTCATTACCATATACCTCACCTACCGAATTCTCGGCAAAAGCCTTTACATAATAAGTCGTATTGGGTTGAAGTTGCGAATACACATCAACACCAAAAGTCCCTAATCCTAAAGCAGTATCTAAGAACTGCTGATGTATATCCCCAATTCTTGGATTTCCGTTATTATTCCAGCAGATTGCTCTTTTAGTAGAATCGTCGCCATCGGTGAATGTGACCTCTCCAGCTAAAATTATGGTGTTATCAGTTATAGTTACATTCAAGGTAGTGACTTGTGGCAAGTCTGTAGCTGTACTAACGATACCCTTGTTGGAGGTTTCTACAACATCCTTCTCTTTGCAGCCATTTAGAATTGCACCTAATACTAATATTGCTATGAACAAATTTTTCATTTTACGAAAGTAAGGATTTTAATGATTCACCAATTATTGACAATAAAGAGGTGCCGGTTTAGGCACTAACTCTCTATAAGGTCTCGCATCTTGTGTAATAATAAATCTACCAAGTTATCTATCTACTGTAGTTTAATGACTCTAAGGAATGTTAGAATCTCAAGGGAATCCAGTTTGATAAAAAAAAGGTTAATCAACCACATCCGCTTCACAACTCGCAAACGGAACTCCAGTGTCTATAATCCTAATATCTAATGAGGTATGCATAGCCTCTTCTGACTCGTTATTGACCTCAATAGCTCGTAGCTTAGGAAGAACAAACTCCGATAGCTTTAACATTAGTTCTCAGGGTTCTTTTCTGCGACTTTATCGAGCAACTCTTGTAATCTGCCCATATTGCCCTCTAAAAGGTCTGTAAACGCCTCTCTAAGCCTTGCTGTTGCTTTGTTAGCTGTTCCTTTTATTCTACCTCCGTATTTGATTCCCGTATTATTTGCCATAACTATATCTACCTACTATAGTTATATATACCTAATTAGAGGAAAAGGGGCAATTGGATGGCATAAAAAAGCCAAAAAAGTCGGATTATTTTTCAGCTTTAACGACCCCCCCAACCCTTATAAATATCACTTTCCTATTTGAGGTGGGCATTGCAAAACAGCCTATAACCCAACGTTTCGGTGACAGTAATATCCAAATAGCTGTTAATCAATGAATTTGGTGATTCTATTGCCATAGTTTGTCAGGGGGTTAAAATTGCCTCAGAGGTAACCCTAAGTCTCCCGGTATACACCGTGTTTTATCCATTCAATTAATTTTTTATCAATGAGTTTATTTAATAGCCAATTAAATTAAC
>Ga0206131_10001910_pt1 | contig 26059 bp, 24 predicted proteins | sample Helgoland_Spring_FD_148636 | JGI IMG/M metagenome (GOLD analysis project Ga0206131, IMG submission 148636) | Pelagic subsurface seawater microbial communities from Kabeltonne, Helgoland, North Sea - Helgoland_Spring_Bloom_20160517_1 | ecosystem: Environmental > Aquatic > Marine > Epipelagic ...
AATCATTTCCAATGCCAGGGGTAGTTTCAGCTTGAGTATAAAAAGATAGGGCACTGTCAAATTGTCTTTGAGCAAATTCACTATCGGCCAGTCTTAATATAGCGTCTTTGCGTTTCGCAGGATCTAAAAGATTTTTAAGAGAGACCTCGAAGGACGTCGAAGCGTTTTTAAAATCCTCATTATTAAAATAGGCATATCCTAAAGCATAATCTAAATCCTTTGACTCTGGAGTTCCTTTAAAACCAATTTTTGGCTTGACCCTATTAAAAAGTAATATTGCATCATCAAGGTCTCCTCGAATTAAGGCCAATTCGCCAAGCCAATAGGCTGATCGCCAGCCAAACAATGTTTCACTGCTTTTTTCCTTTGTTAAATCAAAAAACAGTTTGGCCTTTTTAAGATCTCCATCTTGAAAAGCTGCTGCGGCTAAATTAAAGGTGACCGCCTGATAAGTATCATTGTCTATCGTCTTATTGCTGGCTTGCAACAAATCGTAAGCGGCCTGATAGTTTTTGGAAGTAACATAAGCATTTACTAATAGTAACTCAATTTCTGATTTCTTATCCGACATTGGATAAGTGATTAAATAGCCATTTAGAATATCTGGTACCGATTGAAATGGATTACCAATGTCGTAGCTCAATATGGCATATTGAAGACTCGCGTCAGACTTAATATTTTGATCAAAATTAAGTTCTGCGGCATTTTTAAAGGCAATCAAAGCTTCTAGCTTTTTATCAATGGCCAAATAACACTGCGCCAAATGATGATAGGCGTTTTGAGCTACAGCATCATTTCCATCAAGAATTCTGTTAAATTCACTTATCGCGTTGTCATATTTCTCTTGTTTAAAATAAACATAACCTAATTGATAAAAATCGACATGCTCCCACTTCCCTCGTATTCCCTGATAGCCTTTAAGATAATATAATGCCTCGTCATATTGCTTTAAATTAAAGTAACTCTCTCCAATAATTTTAGATAATTGTGATCGATTTTCAACAGAACTCTGATCAAGAGCTATTTTAGCAAATTCTATGGCTTTAAGAAATTCACCTTCTTTAAAACTCTTATCTGCTTGATAATAATTTAATCCAGAAGCGTGTTCGTCAGGATTTTGCAATTGGTCAAAATATAAGGACGCCTTGTCATAGTCATCGCCTTCATATGCCATATAACCTAAGTAATATTTAGCCTCTTGCTGATATTCAGAAGTATTGATAACCCGTAACAAATCGGACTTCGCCTTATCGTATTTCTTGCCTACAAAATAACTATACCCCCTTTCAAAATAAAATGTTTCACGTTGATCCAAGGATAGATTTTGAGGGTCTAGCTTATCATACCACTTTAAGGCATAGGCGGGTTGGCGGTTTTGAAAGTAATAGTGGCCCACATCATAATAAGCAGCATTTTGACGAGGGTGCGTAGGATAATTTTCGATAAAAGCATCCATTAAATCTTCCGCATTTTTTTGCTTTGCCCTGATGGCCGAACTGGCTATAAAATACTCAGCCTCAGTTCTTAAGTACGACTGCTTAGAACGCTCGTAAACCTCCTTAAAGACAATAATAGCAGGGTTAAACTGACCTGATTCATACAAATGAATCCCTCTTTGAAACTGAGAAAGATCTTGATCATATGCGCCAGTTTTTTGAGCTAATAAAGTGGTGGAAAAGAAAAAAGCAAAAATAAAAAATAGAAAAGGGAACTTTTTCATCTGTTTTAAAATTTTGAGGAGTATCAATATCCTATGCAAAGCTATTATAATAACGCATAGTTGAGATGCAAAGTATGAAAGACATTTTAAAAAAATATTTGAAACAAATCATACCAATAGAAATGAACATTAGTTTTATTAAGTTGGATATTTATGATACTTTTACTCATCTTAAAAGCACTAAAAACTATGGCTGAAACGCTTATATCTTTTCAAGATGCCTCAATCATTCAAGGGGGAAAGGAAATCTTGACTGGCATCAATTTTGAAATGAAGCAAGGAGATTTTGTTTACTTAATTGGCAAAACAGGTATGGGAAAAAGTAGCTTTATCAAAACGTTATACGGCGAACTCCCACTAAAAACTGGCCAAGGTTCTATAGTTGGCTTTGATTTAAATACTCTTAAAACCAAAGATATACCCATGCTGAGAAGGCAAATTGGTGTTGTGTTTCAAGACTTTAAGTTATTAGAAGATCGAACCATTAATGACAACCTTAAATTTGTTCTTCAAGCTACAGGCTGGAAAGATAAAATTGCCATTAAAGAAAAAAGTGGTTCTGTTTTAAATAGTGTAGACATGTCGAGTTCTGGGAATAAATTCCCACATGAATTATCAGGAGGCGAGCAACAAAGAGTTGCCATAGCAAGAGCTTTGCTCAATGACCCTGCTTTGATTTTAGCAGACGAACCAACAGGAAACTTAGACCCTCAAACCAGTTTTGAGGTTATGGAAGTGTTGAGAGATCTCAATAAAAAAGGACAAACATTCTTGATGGCGACTCATGATTATGCGATTCTTTCCAAATACCCTTCTCGCACTATTAAATGCGATCAGCAGCAAGTTTTTGAAGTGGTTCAACGTCAAGCTTAGATGATTTCAATTCTCATTCCTGCATATAATTGCAATGTCACTTATTTGGTTGAGATTTTATTGAATCAAGCAAAACGAAGTACAATTCCTTTTGAGATCATCATAGCAGACGACGGAAGTACTGAAAATTTTGAGCAAAATAGACTTCTAAATTCTTTAGAGCATTGCACATATGTTAGATTTGATAAAAATCAAGGACGAACAGCCATCAGGAATTGGTTAGCAAACGAAGCTAAATATTCGTGGCTGCTTTTTTTAGACAGTGATACCATCCCTTCGGATGACCAGTTTTATAACAAATACATTTCTGTCTTAAAAACAAAAACACAATATGCTGTATTTCTCGGGGGCTATACCTATCGTAAATCCAGTGAATTTAATTTCAATTTGAGGCATCAGTTTGGATCAAAGAGAGAATCTGTTTCTGCAGCATTAAGGTCGAAAAATCCTTATCGCTATGTGTTCTCAGGGAATTTACTCATTGATAAAGCCGTCTTTTTAAAGTGTAATCCAGCACAAATTAAAGGCTATGGATTGGACTTGGTTTTTAGCGGTGCACTTTTTCGAGAGAGGGTTGAAATGCTACATATCGATAACCCAGTGTTTCATGATGGTTTAGAGGACAATAGTACCTTTTTAATGAAATGCCAAGAAACCGCAACTCAGATCGTAGAATTCGAACAACAAGGTTTAATTACTGTGGCTCAAAGTCGATTATTATCGACCCTACAAAAAATTGAGTCTTATCATATGAGTGGTGTTTTGCGCACATGGCTATGGTTAAAAATACCTTTCATGCGGTTTTTTCTAAAACTGGGTATTGCACCCCTTTTATGGTTAGACTTTTACAAACTGTATTATAGCCTATCCAAGAAATCAAAATTATGCCTTTAAAGATCTAAACAAGTCATAATTTCTGATGTAATCATCTTCATCAAAAACTTCAGAAGCTAAAACGAGACATACAGCTCCTGAAGAAAAATTATCCAATTCGCGCCAAATACCTGAAGGAATCAAAAGCCCTTTGTCGGGCTTATTCAACATGACGCATTTTTGGTTGTGTCCATCATCGAGTAGCACTTCAAAACTCCCACTTATTGGAATTAAGCACTGCACCAGTGATTTATGCGCATGACCGCCACGATAGGCATCACTAGGTACATCATACAAGTAATAAACCCTTTTAACCCCAAAAGGCAAAACATCACCCTCAATCACCGCCAATGAACCTCGAGGATCTTTAATGTTTGGGATTTCTACTTGCACCACTTTATCTATTGTATTCATGACTCAAAGTTAAGATATGTTTTCCACCTCAATGCAATGTTATCAATTGATAAGTGTTCCACACTTTTTTTGGCGTTCAATTGACATTGGTGATAGAGCTCTTGATCAAATATAAGGCGCTTCATGGCGTCACCAAATACTGAAGGATCATTATTTTTAACCAATAAACCATTCTTTTCGTTTAGAACCACTTCTGAGGGGCCTGATTCACAATCAATTGAGACAACTGGCGTTCCTACAGATAATGACTCAATAAGAACCCTAGGAAAACCCTCATAGCGACTGGTCAAGGTTACAAATAACGCATTTGCCATAACTGTGAAGGGATTTGACATAAAGGGTAGCCAAATAATTGAGTTATCGACACCCAACGCCTCAGCATATTGTTTTATCATAGTTTCATCTGGACCAGAACCCAAGATAACCAGACTAATATTATCATTTTGTAGTTCTGACATTTTAAAAGCAGACAAAAGTAATCGAAGATTTTTACTAGCATCTTCAATACGACCACAACATAAGATGTATTTTTCAGGCAGTTCAGGCAATTGATTTGATAGAAATGGATAATCTCTCAAGTTTGGAATAGCGTTTGGAATTCCCTCGACATGCCTTAATTTCAATTCAAATTTCGCCTTTTTTGCAGCAGACTCAGATACAGAAACCAAACGGCGATTTTTATAGAGCCAACGGTTAAAAGATTTATATGGTGTGAATACCTTTTCAAAATTGAAATTTCGAATCATATAGATTGCAGTCTTTGGATACAAATATTTAACCACAACCAATTCTCGTAAAACACGAACTCTTGCTCTATTGTCGATGATTAAATCAAATTTTTCCTGATTTAAAAATCGACGGAATTTAAACAACTTATTAATCCTATTTAAACTTGGATGTATCGCCGATTTAATGGCATGAATTTCGAACAATTTTCCAGTAAAATCATACGCCACACCTGGCAACACTGTTGCTACAAATACGTCATAACCGAGCTTTTCAAAAACAAAAGTGAGACTTGCTGATGAGCGTTGTGCGCCACCGTGACTCAAGGAAGAAACCACAATACAAACCTTTTTTTTGACGGAATATTGGCACATTTAAAGTTATATTTGGACAAATGTAATCATTAATGAAGATTCTATTGCTTGGCGAATATAATGCATCGCACTTCAATCTGAAGCTGGGACTTGAGGCATTAGGTCACGAGGTATTGCTTGTTGGACATGGTGATGGATTTAAAAAACGTCCTGCAGACATATTGTTAAAGCAACGTTTTCAGAGTGGCTTTTGGTATTACGTTCGCAGAATTGTACATGTTTTTTCTGGCATGGACTTGAACAGTATTAATCTGACCCGACAGTTTCGACATCATCAGCATAGATTTCTCAATCAGGATGTTGTACAATTGATTAATGAGAGGCCCATAGGCTGTTTGCCAAAAACTGAGGCTAAACTCCTTTCTTATATCTTCGAGCACAACAAAAAGGTATTCCTACTTTCCAATGGAACGGATTACATCAGTGTAAAGTTTGCATTAGACGGCAAATACAGGTATAGCATTCTCACGCCCTATTTTGAAAATAAAGGTCATAAAAAAGACTTTCTTCCTGCTTTAAATTACGTGTCATCATCTCACAAAGTCTTACACGATTATGTTTATAAAAACGTGATTGGTGTATTTTCATCTGACTTGGATTACTTATTACCGCTGCAGAATCATCCAAAACACCTCGGACTGATGCCTCACCCGATTTACCTAAAACAATTAGAGTTTCAAATACCTATTATTACTGATAAGATTGTGATCTTTCATGGAATCAATTCTCGGAATTACTACAAAAAAGGAAATGATCTTTTTGAATTAGCGCTACAAAAACTGATGTCTTCGCACGAATCAAAAATTGAGATTATCACAACTCATAATCTTGCACATTCTGAATATTTGAAAGCCTATAATTCGGCGCATATTTTACTAGATATGGTCTATGCTTATGACCAAGGATACAATGCATTGGAAGCTATGGCAAAGGGTAAAGTAGTTTTTACTGGTGCAGAGCGAGAATGGCTTGAATATTATAATATTGAAGAGGATCAAGTTGTCATCAATGCCCTTCCCGACCCCCAAAGCATCTATTTGAAATTGGTTGATCTGATTGAACAACCAGAAAAAATAATAGCCATTGGTACGTCCGCACGAAAATTTGTTGAGCAGTTCCACGACGCACATCTCATAGCAGAACGTAGCCTAGCGGCATGGAAAAAACATTAAGTTCGTTTTGAAAAATAACGCTGTATGAGCAACAATACAAAGCCAAAATAAATAATATAACGCAGAAAATGGGCAATAACAACCCCCTCAGTGCCATAGATTGGTATTAAAATTAGAGACAATACAAAGAGCAATATCATGGATAATATTTCAGAAGCGATAAAACTTTTGATCATCTTTTTAGCTAAAAATTGATGCGCCACCACTACAGCCGCTAAACGCACAAAATCCCCTAATAATTGCCACTTAAACAATGGGGTCATCCCATTAAAATCTGGATAGATTAGCTGAACGACAAAATCACGACACAGATAAATCAATAACATTCCAACACCAAATAAAGGCAAAAGGGTTTTATATATATGAAACACTTCCTTTTTAAAACCTTGACGTGAATTAATTTTAGCAAATTTGGGGATAACGTATAAACTATAAATAGCTGTTGAAAACACCATATAGTTTTTAGAAATATTTGTTATCGCAGTCCAGTAACCTGCTTCATTGATATTCAAGGTGCGTTCAAGAATATCTCGTAAATAAATTTCTACAGAGTTTAAAAGAATGTTTGACACAAATGACATCAATGTGAATGCCAATAAAGCGTTCCCAAAGCGTCCGTGCCATTTTGGACGAACTGCAGCAACAAAAGGTTTTAAGGTTTTACCGAAAATAAAAATCAAAGTCAGTAACTGAATAAAAGGTCCAATCGAGATGGCTATAAGCACGCCTTTAAGGTGATTAAAATATAGCCCCAAGAGGGTCAATCCAGCCGATAAAATATAGGCTATAAGTTCAATTTTTGCATACTTCTTAAATTGAGACATGCCGTGAACGACCGCATTAAAAATGCGATGCAATCCAATTGCTGGGGTGACAATAGCCAGAGTGTAAAAAACTTCAACATAATTAGGGGCGTCAAAAAACCAAACTGAAAGTGGTTCGGCAAATACAACTAAAACTAGTGAGGATAATATGCTACCACAAATCGTGAATAAAAATGATGTTGACAATAAATTTTTTAATTGAGACGGTTCCTTTTCATATTGAGAAACAAGCTTGACCATGCCACTAAAAATGCCCAAAGAAGTCAAACTGGTTAGCATGGCAAGAATATTTCTGAGATCACCAATTTTAGCAATTCCATATTCCTCCAACGATTTTGCCAAAATACGCTGCACGCCAAGCGTAACCACTAATCGAAATCCAATGACTATACCATTGGCCCCAGTAATTTTGAATAGTCTATTATTTTTTAATTGCTTGACCCAGCTCATACTCGAAAGGCGTTTACAGCATTAATGACCATAGAAACCTGATCATCGGTCATAACTGGACTAATAGGAAGACTGATTTGAGTTTGGCTGATATTGTCGGAAACTGGAAGTTCAGATTCAATAAAAGGAGACAAGGCCTTTTGACGATGCGGTGGGATTGGATAATGTACCATAGCTGCAATTCCATGATTCTTGAGATGGTCTATTAATATGTTGCGATGAGCAGATCGGATGGCAAAAATATGCCATACGTGATCTAAATCACCTGAATAAGTAGGTGTAGCAACAAAAGGCGACTGAATCTCTCTAATATATCTGTTCGCCACCGCTCTTCTTAGTCCATTATCGTCATCTAAGACCTTTAATTTTGTAGAAAGAAATGAGGCTTGAATATCATCCAAACGTGAATTAACTCCAAAAACCACAGACTCATCTCTATTAATACGACCATAGTCTCTAAGCTGACGTATCATTTTTGCGAGCTCATCGTCATTTGTAGTTACCGCACCGCCATCGCCTAGGGCTCCTAAATTTTTGGTTGGATAAAAACTAAATCCAGCGGCAGCACCAATACTTCCAGCTCTTTCACCGTACGCTGTCATAGCGCCATGAGCTTGAGCAGCATCCTCAATACAAATCAAATTATTATCCCTACAAAATGACTTTAAAGCTTGGGTGTCCACCAAAAAACCATACATATGAACTGCCATAACAGCTTTGACTTGAGGCATCATCTTTGCCCTCATGTCATTAAAATCTATATTAAAAGTATCGATATTTGGCTCAACCAATACAGGCACCAAACCTGCCTTAATAATTGCCATGATAGATGCCATATAAGTGTGAGCAGGAACAAGAATTTTATCCCCAGTTTTAAGTCGACCTAATTGAATATAGGATTCAAAAATTAAGGTCAGGGCATCTAAGCCATTACCAACACCAATCGTATGCTTAGTGCCACAAAAAGCAGCAAATTCCTCCTCAAAAGCACTTAAGCTTTCTCCCATGATATACCTACCGCTGTTCTGAAGAATCTTAAAATCATTCTGAAATGCAGTCTTGAAACGCATATTAACCTGTCGCAAATCGATAAAAGGTATCGTCATAATTGCAATTCATAATGAGGCTGAACGCATTCAATACAGCCTAGTTCTTGCTTCTGTTTCCACAAGCCCTGATTAATTCCTGAAGGGTCATCACTTCTAACCGATCCCATGTCAAAGTAACGGAATCCTTCCGATTCATATTGTCGAATTAAGGTAATAAAGAGAAAATCAAGTGCTGCGACAGCCTCACCGGCTTCAGTTGTGGCTCCATATTGTGATTTAACTATCCTATCATGCACAAACAAAGTAATTCCAGCCAACCATTGTCCATCCTTGGCGATGCCATATTGAAAGATATTATTCGGAAATTGATCTGCTAGAAGTTGAATTTCAGTCAAAGAATGTACTGGTAAAACGCCATGTTTTGATTGTAATCTTGGAATTAAAACAGTATTCCAAAAAGGTTCAAAATCTGTAGTTTTAAAAATTTCAAATCCATAATCAGCATATCTTCTAAATCTTTTAAGCTTACTCTTGTGAATCATATAGGACTCCAAATCGACCACCATCGTTCTATCATTGTAGCGGTTCTCAGCCGTCAAATATTGTAACGATTTCTCAAATTTCCTGAAGAACGATTCATCAAAAAAATTAGGTATCAATTTGATGTATAAAGACTTAATCTTGTTTGATTTGTAATAATGAATCACCAATTTCATAATGGTATTCAAGTTGTCTAAACTCATAGGTCGATTGCAAATTAGACCGCCGAAAGTGAGACCCTGATGTGAATAGACCCTCTGATCTAATAGATTGGCAGGAAAAACAGCTTCAAGGATCTTATCCTTAAAAATGAGCAGCGAATGATCTTGAAAACGATCGCTATGATAGTCCATGAAAGCCCGTTGGAATAAAAAAAGTCCACATGTAGAGACCTTTAAAAACTTATCCCAAATGTCTTTATGATGAGGTTGATATGGCTGAACTTGAAAAATAATGTTAGTTTTTGTAAATATAATAAACTCTAAGAGGTACTTGCCATTTTTAATTTTTGACTACCTCATGTCGGAAAGAACGACTAAATTTGACGAAAAATTATACGCTATGATTGTAAATGCCTTACCTAATTTGAAACACACTTCCTCAGGTAACTTCTTTTTGATGTCTGGGCCATGCGCCATTGAAGGAGAAGATATGGCACTTAGAATTGCAGAATCAATCGTAAAAACGACCGATCGTCTTGAAATCCCTTATATTTTTAAAGGAAGTTTTAAGAAAGCCAACCGAAGTCGTGTTGACAGTTTTACAGGTATTGGTGATGAAAAGGCACTAAAGATTTTACAGAAAGTAGCAAACACTTTTGATATACCCGTTGTTACAGATATTCATGAAATTAGTGATGCTAAAAAGGCAGCTGAGTTTGTGGATGTTTTGCAAATTCCAGCCTTTTTGGTCAGACAAACCGATCTTGTTGTAGCAGCCGCAGAGACAGGTAAAGTTATCAACTTAAAAAAGGGACAATTTATGAGCCCCGAGAGTATGACCTTTGCAGTTCAAAAAGTTCATGATTCGGGTAATCCAAATGCATGGATCACAGATCGCGGCACATTTTTTGGCTATCAAGATTTGGTAGTAGATTTTAGAGGCATTCCAGTAATGCGACGCTTTGCGCCTACCGTGCTTGATGTGACGCACTCGCTTCAACAACCAAATCAAACTCACGGTGTGACAGGTGGCCGTCCAGAACTTATAGAAACTATTGCAAGAGCAGGAGTTGCGAATAATATTGATGGTCTATTCATTGAAACACATTTTGATCCAAGCCAAGCCAAAAGCGATGGTGCTAATATGCTTCCACTCAATCAACTCGAAAGCTTGATGGAACGCTTAGTGAAAATTAGAAAGGCGTCGAATTAATTTCAAAAAAAACCACCCCGAAAGGTGGTTTTTTATTTTAGAAGGAAATAGTTTAGTAGTGTGCACTATAGGCAGTTTATTATCGGCAGTAATCCTACTGCAGGTTCCTCTACACTATATAATAGATTACCATTTGGACCATAAACTTCAAACAAAATTTCACTCGGAAAATTATTGTACTGTTAAATTTTTAACAGTGGCAGATTGATTTCGTTAAATATTACTTAAAATGATGTACCGAGAGACTAAAAATTAACCCATTGATCCGCAAAAAGTTTAGGAGGCTTTATTTTTACTGTTAATCATTGACTGACAAAATTCCGTTGGGGTTTGTTGTGTGTAATATTTGAACTGCTTATTAAACGTTGCCCGGCTACTGAAACCTGTTTGAAATGCAATTTCAGAGAATTTAAAATCTGCAACATTAGAATGACGCATCAAACTCATGGCTTCTTTAATACGATAGGAATTGATTAGTTCGAAAAAGCTCATATTAAAATGCTCATTAATCACTTGAGAGGCGTGATAACGTGTGACATCAAGTAATTTTGCCAAGTCATCAAGAGAAATATTCGGCTGAGCATAAATCTTATCTTTTTGAAGTAGGCGAAGCAATTGGTTCTTTAATTCAATTGAGTAACTCCTTGGGAGTCCTGTTCTTTCGTATTTGGGCGTAAAAACAGACCTTGCGCCATAATCATGTTGTTTCATAAGCTCTGGCTTAAGCTGAAATCTTACAGAGAGAAATACAATAACACTACATAAACTCCAAACCAATGCATGTACAAAAACCTCATACCTCTCTAGGCGGGCCAGTAATAATGAGGGTATCGCAAAAGTTGCAACGATAAATAAATACAAGGTGATCAAATGCTGGTTCCACCAGCCCACCCCAAGTCCTTTTATTAGTCGATGCTTTTGCCTCTCCTGCTTCATTAAAAACAACAATAAACCATAAATACCAAGACTTGAACACTGAGCAATCATAATAAATATAGCAGATTCGGAGGGTAAAAGAACTTCTCCGTGATCATGCAGTGCTACAAATTTAGCAGAGGGAGAATCATTGATATCAGGCCAAAGGTAAAGTGCGGTAAATATAGTTGGTATCAAATGCAGCAACTCCCAAAATTTCAATTCGTGATTGGTCCACGACGATTTGAAATAAAAATACAGCAACGGACCAAGTAAAAACGGAAGTGGACCTGCTAAATATAGAAATTCTGGAACATAATAAAACATATTCGCCAAATGAAGAGACAGATAAATAATTAGTACCGCAAGGGTTAGGACAAAAGATGCCAGTAAGGCTGCAGGTTTAGATTGATCATTTCTAAAAAATTGCATTACAATAGAGGTATAAATCCCTAGAAAGGCAATTAAAATATATAAAATAATCAAAGGATTCCACTCTGGGTCGTATTTCTGCTTGAGGTGCTGATATTCCTCAGAATTTCGAATTTGAAAAAATAAGTGGTCATTAATAAAGGTTAAATCACCCGTTTTGACCAGGTAGGCTTCAATCAATTCTGTGGCCTTATCAGCCTCGGCACGACGCGCATGACCGATTGCCTTTTCCTGAAGTTCACTTACAGATAAATCTGGATTGGATTGATGTGAAGGTTGAAAACTAAAGACGGTCCAAGTAAGGCACATGGCTCCATAAAATAACAGAGCATTCAATTTGAAGCATGCAGGCATTCTTTAACTATTTTAGATTTGGGAATCTAAAGTTACAAATAATAAACTAAAGCAAAATAGTGTATCCTATATCAACGGGGTGAAGTTCCGTATTTATCGATCAAATAAACCAAGGCCGCCATTGTACCCGCGCCTAATTCCAATTCTCGTTTATTGATCGCATCAAAGGTATCAATTGCAGTATGATGATAATCGAAGTACCTTTGAGAGTCGGGGAATAATCCAGCCAGAACAATCCCAGCTTTTTTAAGCGGTCCAATATCTGCACCGCTACCGCCTAAATTAAACGTATTGGTCAAGTAAGGTTTAAACAAATCTGACCAACTGGAAATATAGGCAAAACGCTCCTCATTAGCATCAATATTAAAACCTCGAGGGGAAAAACCTCCCGAGTCACTTTCTAATGCAAAAATATGGTTTAAGCCTTTTGCTTCTGCTACTTTGGCGTATTCTCGACCGCCACGAAGACCATTTTCCTCATTCATAAACATCACTGCTCTAAGTGTCCGTTTTGGTTTGATTCCTAATTCTTTAAACAAGCGAAGTACTTCAATCGACTGCACACATCCAGCACCATCATCATGTGAGCCGTCTCCTAAATCCCAAGAATCTAGATGGCCACCCACTAAAATAATTTCATTTGGGTAGTTACTTCCCTTTATTTCTCCAATGACGTTATAGGACATTACATCAGGTAAGGTTAAACAATTTTGTTTGAAAAAAAAGTTTAATTCTGAGTCCAATTTGAGATAACTGCTAAGTTTTTCAGCGTCATTCGTACTAATAGCAGCGGTTGGAATATGCTGAGATTTGGGTAAGTCGCCATATGACATCGTACCTGTATGTGGAAAATCATCAAGCCTAAGATTCATGGATCTGACAATAGCACCAACAGCTCCAAGTTTTGATGCTTCTTTGGCACCTTGTGTCCGTTGACCAACAGCTGCACCATATGCCTCAAAAGTTAAAATTTTTGAAGCTGGCATAGGCATATTAAAAAAAACGATCTTCCCTTCTATTTCACTGCGATCTCTCGTTTTTAAATCTGATATCCCCTGAACTTCTACCACTTGTGCCTTTAAACCTGCGGCAGGCGTAGCTACTGACCCTCCTAAAGCACAAATATTAACCTTAACCGTATCACCTGGTGCCGTTTCGATATACGCAAACTCAGGGTTTCCTCTGACCCATTTTGGCACCATGACGGGTTGTAAAAAAACACGGTCAAAGCCAAGTGAATCCATCAATTCTTTCGTATATGTGACAGCTCTCTCTGCACCTAAAGACCCCGACAATCGACTACCAATGTTGTTGGACATATGATCTAACCATCCATAGGCCTGGCCATTTGTAAGAGCAGCTTCATAAATATTCTTGATAACTTCCTCATCCGATTGGCTAAAGGAATAAAAAGAAAGGGTTATGGCTAAAATTAAAAATGATTTTTTTATCATGATCCTATAAATATTTGGTTATAACTTATTTGCAAATTTTTTAACATCTTGTTCAGAGATTTCTTTTCCGCCTAAAATAAGTAATCTCTCGATAACATTTCTTAGTTCTCGGATATTTCCAGTCCAATCATAATTTTGAAGACATGTAATGGCTTCTGATGAAAATGATTTTACGACTGTACCGTGCATTTGGGCAATTTGCTGAGAAAAATGTGTAATCAATAAAGGAATGTCTTGACGACGGTCATTTAATGGTGGTACTTGAATCAAAATCACCGCAATACGGTGAAACAAATCTTCTCTAAAACGGCCTGCAGCAATTTCAGTTTTCAAATCTTTGTTAGTGGCAGCGATTACCCTTACGTCCACTTTGATTGATTTATCACCACCTACCCTTTGAATTCTGTGTTCTTGTAATGCTCTGAGAACTTTGGCTTGTGCTGACAGGCTCATATCTCCAATTTCATCGAGGAAAAGTGTTCCGCCATGGGCTATTTCAAATTTGCCCGCTCGATCCTTTACGGCGCTTGTAAATGCCCCTTTGACATGTCCAAACAGTTCGCTCTCGATAAGTTCAGCTGGAATAGCGGCGCAATTGACTTCAACAATTGGCGCTTGAAACCGTTCACTCTTTTGATGGAGCCAATGTGCCACCAACTCTTTTCCTGTCCCATTTTGACCGGTAATGAGCACTCTGGCAGAAGTTGGAGCCACTTTATCAATGATTTTTTTTATTTCAACAATTCCTGAACTTTCACCAATCATCTCATAATTCTTACTGACTTTCTTTTTTAAGACTTTATTTTCTTGCTCTAACGACTTACGACTCAAGGCGTGACCAATTGTGTTCATCAATCTATTTAAATCTGGGGGTTTCGATATATAATCGAAAGCGCCTAATCTCATAGTCTCAACGGCAGTTTCTAAATCGCCATGTCCTGACAACATAATCACGGGGAGATCAGGTTGTCGAGATTTTATATTTTGTAGTACCTCAATGCCATCCATTTTAGGCATTTTGATATCACAAAGAATCAAGTCGAAGTGCTGCTTTTCAATTTCTTGCAGTCCATCTAAGCCATTCTCAACTGTAAAAACATCATAAGCCGCATCTTGTTCTGTTAGAATCTTATTGAGCACACGCCTTATGGCTTCTTCGTCTTCAATGACTAATATTTTTGGCATAACAATTATTGGTCTTTAACCATGTGCAACACACGCTGTGGAAAGGGAATACTGATATTATTTTCTTTGAATAAGGTATTTATTCTAAAACGAACATCACTTTTTATCAATGCGAATGAAAAGCTGTTTTGAAGAAAGAAAACCAATTTGAAATTCAATGAACTGTCACCGAAATTGGTAAATAACACAAATGACTCTGGAGTTTTAAGCACATGTTCGTGCTCGGTCGCAGCTTTTAAAAGAAGAGACTCTACGAGCCTGACATCACTGTTGTAATCAACACCCACCTCTACCTCGGCTCGAATAACTGAATCATTTTCTGTCCAATTATAAATTATTGTAGTGAGGTATTTATGATTTGGAATAATGAGAACCTTGTTTTCCATTGTCACCGCTCGTGTGGTTCTTAATTTGATTTCGGTAACATGACAGACATAAGAATCAATTTCTAAAATATCTCCTACCGATACTGAGCGGTCAACAAGAATAAATATTCCAGAAATGATGTCTTGAAAAAAGGTTTGAAGGGCCAAACCAACACCGAGTAACAATGCTGCAGAGGCGGTAAAAATAGCAGTGAGCTCAACGCCCATATTTTGAAGGCCAATAAGCATTACAGCTAAATACAAAAAGTATTGCAGAAAGTTGTAAACAGAACTGAATTTCATTCGGTCCTCTTCGCGCAATTTTCTATTGGTTAGTTTCTTTGAAATTTTGATCAAAAAAGAGACAATGAATAGAAGAATCAGTATCAGCGCAATAGCTTTTACAGATATTTCAACTCCATCTCCAACGGTGGTTTTATAATTCCAAAAACGATTAATAGCATCTAGCATAGCAAATATGAATTGGGGGGTTAGTAGTTTTGCACGTTTATCAGTAGTTCAAATATATCAAATTAGGTTTAAACAAAATCAAAATGTTACAAAAGTCTGCTCTAGAATGGGCCTAGAAATGCAAAATTAAGAGAACATATCTTTGACTCGTTCAAAAAAAGATTTATCGGCACTATTTGGCTTTGGCTCAAAATGCTCGTCATCTTTCATTTGGTCGAAAAACGCTTTTTGTTGTTTATTCAAATCTTGTGGCGTCCATACATTTACGTGTACAAGTAAATCGCCGCTGCCGTAGCCATTTAAATTAGGAATTCCTTTATTTCGCAGTCTTAAGATTTTTCCAGATTGCAGCCCTGGCTCAATTTTAATTCGAACTTTTCCAGTGACCGTATCAATATCTTTAGAGCCACCCAGAATAGCCTCTGGTATACTCACATACAAGTCATAGTGAAGGTTATCACCTTCACGTTGCAAGAACGCATGTGGTTCAACTTGGATGGCAACAATTAAATCACCAGCAATACCGTTCTTACCGGGCGCCTCATTACCTTTACCAGAAACTTTCAATTGCATGCCATCTTCAACTCCCGCAGGAATTTTGATAGATACCATTTCTTGAGTTACTTTTAAGCCTTGCGCATCGGCATCAGATGACCGCTTATCGATCATCTCTCCTGTTCCGCCACAAGAATTACATGGAGCAGCAGTTTGCATTCTTCCTAAGATTGTATTAGTTACACGTGTCACCTGACCACTGCCATTACATGTCGAACAAGTTTTAAAAGTCGTTCCTTTTGCTTGAACTTTTCTTTTGACCTTGATCTTTTTCTCGACACCTTTAGCGACATCTTCTAAAGTCAAATTGACTCGAATACGAAGATTACTTCCTTTGAATGCGCGACGCTGAGATCCACCACCAAATCCACCAAATCCTCCGCCACCACCAAATGCAGAACCGAATATGTCGCCAAACTGACTAAAGATGTCATCCATGTTCATCCCGCCGCCACCAAAGCCGCTTGCACCTTCAAACGCAGCATGACCATACTGATCGTAACGTGCTTTTTTGTCAGGATCACTCAAAACTTCATAGGCCTCAGCTGCTTTCTTAAACATATCTTCAGCCTCTGCATTGTTAGGATTCTTATCTGGATGGTACTTAATCGCCATTTTACGGTATGCCTTTTTAATTTCCTGTGCAGACGCAGATTTACTCAATCCTAATATTTCGTAATAATCTTTTTTCAATTTGAATGTTATTTTCTGGTGTATGTCTTATTCTCCAATAACTACCTTTGGGAATCGAATGACCTTGTCTCCCAAGGCATAACCTTTTTCAAGTATATCGATTATTTTTCCTCTCAGATCTTTGGATGGTGCTGGAATTTGGGTCACGGCCTCATGGTGATCGGCATCAAAAGCATCACCAACATTGACTTCAACGACCGTTAATCCTTTGGATTTTAAAGTGTCATTAAGCTTACTTTGGATCAAATTCACACCTTCTAGTAATACCTTTTCCTCTGATTTTGCCATTTCGGCCTGTGCCCGATCAAAATCATCCAACACCGGTAATAATGACACCATCACTTCTTGATTGGCTGTTTTATATAATTCGATACGTTCTTTGACGGTTCGTCTTTTATAGTTTTCAAACTCTGCAAACAACCGCAGAAATTTATCTTTTTCTTGTGCTAACAAATCTTCTGGTCTAGGTGTAATCTCCTCAGCAGTTTGTTCTGCATTTTCCGTTACATCTTCTAAATCGTTTAATTGTTCGTCTTTCATAGAAAATAATTTATTTTTTGTTTTCAAAATTATTGCCAGAATCAATAAAATGCCAAAATGTCATTATTTTGATCCCACCAACTGATTTAGTCCGGATTCAATAGTTTGATGTTCAAATATAAACCCATTATCTAAAGCGACTTTGGGACATACTTTTGGCCCCTCTAAAACAATATTGGCCATTTCTCCAAATACTGCTTTTACTACAAAAGCAGGAACCGCTGGTAACAATATCCTGCGACCCAACGATTTTACAATAGCTTTTACAAATACGCGATTAGAAATAGGCATTGGCCCAACACCATTAACAATTCCTTGTAATGATTGCTCTAAAATAAAATGAAACAACCGAACCAAGTCGTCAATATGAATCCAGGACTGCCACTGATCTCCGTTACCAATCGGTGATAAAACACCCCACCGTGCTAAGGAACTTAATTTCTTCAAAACACCCCCTTTACTGGATAACACCAAACCAATTCGAATCCGAGTTACAATCACATCCATATCCTCAAAATCTAAGGTTGATGCTTCCCAATTGGCTACCACCGATTGTAGAAAGCCATTTGATTCGTCAAGCTCAAAAGTTTCATCGTAATAAAGATCAGTAGACGAAGGATAATAACCAATAGCACTAGCATTAACAATATGCCGCACACCATGCTCTAATTTCCTCAAATTCTCGTAGAGTGTTTGAACAGATGAGATTCTGCTATTAAAAATATCTTGTTTGGCTCGATCTGTCCATTTCTGATCGATTGGGGCACCGGCCAAATTAATAATCGCATCAACACCATTCAATGCTTCAATATCCATGTTTCCCTCAGCGGGGTTCCAATAGAATCCACGAAAGTTATGACTCGTAACGATTTTAGACTTATCCGTTGTCAGAAAATTTACAGCAATATTATTAGCCAATAAATACTCACTCAGAGCTTTACCAATTAAACCCGTAGCTCCAGTAATTAAAATTTTATGATAAGTACTTTGCTTCACGCGGCAAAAGTAACTAATTCTTTTTCGAAGCCCGCAACATTTCTCGCTTACCTATAGGACCAGGCAGCCGTTCTACAACAAATCCTACATCAATCATGGCACGTCGAACACTTCCCTTGGCCGAGTAGGTCACCAAAACCCCGCCAAACTTGAGCGCCGTAAACATATTTCTAAAAATAGATGTAGTCCATAATTCAGGTTGCACACGCGCTCCAAAAGCATCGAAATATATTAAATCATAGAGATTTGTGTCGTCCACCTCTTCGGTTTTTTTAGTCATTTTTTCGAGAAAAAACAATTTGGACAGTTTAGCACGTTCATTCCACTTAACATCATGAATCTCTTTAAAAATTGATGCATGATCTGAAGAGATTTGTTTCGTAAAGTTCAACTTAGAAACCAGTTCACTATCAATGGGAAAAGCTTCAACTCCGGTATAATTCATCACTACATCATCGTCCTGACTAGCGATATAAGTGAGCCAAGTATTAAGCCCGGTTCCAAACCCAATTTCTAATAAATGACATACCTCTGCCTTGACATTCATAGATTTCCAGTAAGTCAGTCCGTTTTGAATAAATACATGACGCGCCTCGCTAATAGCGCCGTGAGTTGAATGATAATGTTCATTCCATCCATCCATTTCGATAGTTGTAGAACCGTCAGCTGTTATAATAACATTTCGTTTTATATTGTTCATTTACAACACTTTAAAATACAATTTACCATACTTTAATCTAACACAAAAAGCTCTAATTGGTATAACGTTTAAAATAACTTAGCTTTGTACAAGCTTAAAATACAATTTCTTAATGACAAATAATACAGTGTTTCCAGTAAAACTTAGAGAGACCTCAAAATTTGATTCTGTAGATTTTAACAATCTCAGTTTTGGGTCTATATTTACGGATCACATGTTTATTTGTCATTATGACAAAGGTAGTTGGAACAATCCAGAAATTGTACCCTACGCACCTATCACGTTAGAACCCTCTGCTAGGGTTTTTCATTATGGCCAAGCTATCTTTGAAGGGATGAAAGCCTTTAAGGACGCAGACGCCAATCTGTGGCTATTTCGTCCAAATGATAATCACATACGGTTCAACCGATCAGCAACGCGCCTCGCAATGCCCGAGGTACCGCAAGAAATATTTATCGAAGGTTTGAACCAATTGGTTAGATTGGAAGAAAAATGGGTAAAACATGACCACGGAGCGTCTTTATATTTAAGACCTTTTATGATTGCAACAGAGCCAGCCATATCTGCCGCTCCATCTAAATCTTATAAATTCATGATCCTGGCATCACCCGCAAGGACATATTACCAGGGTGATGTTAGAGTTCTAATTGCGGAAAAATTCAGTCGATCGGCTGATGGTGGTGTTGGCTATGCTAAAGCAGCAGGAAATTATGCAGCTCAATTTTACCCGACAGCCTTGGCGCAGAAAAAGGGTCTACAACAAGTGATTTGGACAGATTCAAATTCTCACGAATATATTGAGGAGGCAGGAACAATGAATATATTTTTTAGAATTGGCGATACTTTACTAACCGCGCCAACGAGTGATCACATTTTAGATGGCATTACCCGAAAAAGTGTAATTCAATTGGCAGATTCACTAGGTATTCCAGTTGAAGTTCGACCGATTTCTGTGTCAGAAATTAAAGAAGCGGTAAAGAAAAACACCTTAAAAGAAATTTTTGGTTCTGGAACTGCGGCAGTGATTAATCCGATTTGCGGATTTGAGCATGGAGGTGAGTTGTTTGAACTCTCAGCCGAAGAAGATTCTTATGCTTCTATGTTAAAAAACAAGTTAATGGCAATTCAAAGGAATACAGTACCCGACCCTTTTAATTGGCGCCATTTGGTGCCTTAATGCTGTTCCTCTAAAACTGAAGTAATATCTGGTTTAAAGTAATTTGGACCCTTTAATACCTTGCCATCTTCTCGATATATTGGTTGACCATCATCTCCGAGTTTACTCATATTACTCGCTTGGATAGCATCAAATACAGCCTCAATTTTATGTTGCAAACCATGTTCTATAATGGTTCCACAGAGGATATAAAGCATATCCCCCAAAGCGTCGGCCACCTCCACCAAATCACCATTATTAGCAGCTTCCAGATACTCTTCATTCTCCTCGTGCATGAGATCAAATCGAAGCTGGTGTTTTCGAGTTCCAATATCTGCTTTTGGATGGTTTAAATAATCGAGGTTGAAGGCTTCATGAAAAAGTTTAACAGCTTCTAATTTTTGTATCATCTTATAAGGTTTTACATTATTTTCTTGATTATCCAAGAGGGTACAAATTTAAGCACTAAGGCAATTAACAACCATCTTTTAGATATATAGACTTTACGTTTTCGTCGCTTTATGGCAGAATAAATTTGAGTTGATGCCTTGCGTAATGAAGCCATCCAAAAAATATCATCCCCTAAAGCCATTCGGGTATCAATATAGCCAGGTCTTATATCCGTAACAAAAACACGACCAGACTTGACCTCCTTGGTTTTAAAATAAAGGGACTCGAGGTAGTTTACCTGAAAGGCCTTCGAAGCAAAATAGGCTGGTGCGTGTCTGTTACCTCTTAACGAAGCAATTGATGAAATGCCTACTAAGTGACCAAAGCCCTGCTGTTTAAATAGCCTAAAACTAAGTCCATAAATTTTGGTTGCCGAAATGACATTTGTAGCTATGGTATCGAACTCTAGTTGCCATTCTAATTCGGGATTTTCATACCCAATTCCAGCACAATGAATGATTAAATCAATAGTTTTAAGTTCAGTAATAACAGCATTAAAATGATGCTCTACTTGACCCAAGTCTTGCACATCGAATGATAAAAAAGACATATTTGAATACTCCAAACAAAGTTGTTGAAGCATCTCAGTCCTACGGCCCAAAACAATTACCCGATATCCATTCGAAACTAATTTTATTGCTAACTCCCGACCTATGCCCGAAGATGCACCAAATATGACTGCGTTCATTCCGTTAAAAATAACTAATTTTATCGACAATCAATTAGCTCTTATGTTTAGTCAAGGACAACTTATTTTCGGCGTACTCTTCGCTATAGCTTTTACCATATTAGCGATATTTGCGTACCGCCAGGATGCGGTATTGCATAAGAAATACTACAAGGGCAATCGTTGGGTTTTATTAGCATTTATTGTTTTTATTGGATTGATTGCCTGTATTAAATTATTCTTAGGATGATTAAAGCATTGTTTTTTATCTTTATCGGTGGTGGTCTCGGCAGTGTTAGCCGATTTGCTATCGGCAAAACATTCAACAACATTTTACCTTACGGCACATTCATTGTTAATCTTACTGGAAGTCTATTGATTGGATTGGTGATGGGAATGATGATCAAAGATAGTTATAACCACAACAACTTCAATCTTTTACTAGTAAGTGGATTTTGCGGCGGATTTACCACATTTTCAGCCTTTGCTTTTGAAAACTATACTTTCCTCAAAAATGGAGAATTGGTTCATTTTGCAACTTACATCCTTCTAACTTTGTCCCTAAGTATAGCTGCTGTATTTTTAGGTATTTTCCTAAGTAAATTTATTCCTTCTTAAAGGATTTTACGCCAGCATTTATAGAAATATCTAGGGTGTTTTGGATGGGCACAAGTGGACAAGAATACTCTGAATTGTAGGCACAATATGGATTATAGGCCTTATTAAAATCGAGAACAACAACTTGTGATAACGGGATTTCAAGATCCATATATCTTCCTCCACCATAAGATTCTTCGCCATTTGTATTGTCTAAAAAAGGGAGAAATAGGTGATTGGCATATTCCTCTGTACTCATTAATTTTTCACTTTGATAGACCTCTAACGAGAATGCTTCTCCGGAAATTTCAAAGTCTAATATGCCATACACACGATACTTATCTACGCGTTCACGAGTTGTTGGCATATTAAACCAATCTGAATCAATTGTACGCGAAAATTGCGCTTCAACAACATAGATGCTATCAATAGGAAAAAAGTCTAATCCTTTAAACACCTTCAAGTCGCTTTCTATTAATGGTGAACGAGAGGCGTCCTTAAATTCAGAATTTAATTCTTTTTGAAAGGCCGACTCCTCCATCCCTTTTGATTTCCCATCATTACAGGATATCAAAAGACAAACAAATCCAACAAAAAGTAATTGTTTCATTTCACTACATGTTTCGTCTGTATTGCCCACCAACTTCGAACAATGCATTGGTTATTTGACCGAGAGAACACGTTTTACACACCTCCATAAGAGCCTCAAAAATATTGTCATTAGAAATGGCTTTCTGCTGCAATATCTCAAGTGATTTAGTTGTATCGTGCTGTTTATGCAATGATCTCAAAGTTTTGATTTGATCCTGCTTTTCTTGCTCTGTTGCCCTAATAACTTCTGCTGGAAGTATGGTTGGGCTGCCCTTGCTGCTCAAAAAAGTATTAACGCCAATAATCGGATACTCCCCAGAGTGTTTGAGCGTTTCATAATGCAGGCTTTCTTCCTGAATTTTGGAGCGTTGATACATCGTTTCCATAGCACCCAAAACACCGCCTCGTTCTGTTATGCGATCAAACTCCATCATCACAGCTTCTTCAACCAATTCAGTCAATTCTTCGATAATAAACGACCCTTGAATGGGATTTTCGTTTTTAGCTAAACCAAGTTCCTTATTAATTATCAATTGTATCGCCATAGCACGACGAACCGAGTCTTCAGTTGGTGTAGTGATCGCTTCGTCATAGGCATTAGTATGCAGTGAATTACAGTTGTCATAGATGGCATATAGAGCCTGCAATGTTGTTCTGATATCGTTAAAATCAATTTCCTGAGCGTGTAGGCTACGTCCAGAAGTTTGAATATGATATTTGAGCATCTGAGCGCGCTCATTGGCTTTATATTTTTTAGCCATAGCCTTAGCCCAAATTTTTCTTGCCACACGACCAATAACGGCATATTCTGGATCGATGCCATTCGAAAAGAAAAAAGATAAATTAGGTCCAAAGTCATCAATAGACATACCTCTACTCAAATAATATTCAACATAAGTGAATCCATTTGAGAGGGTTAACGCCAGTTGGGTAATTGGATTGGCTCCTGCTTCAGCGATATGATAACCCGATATCGACACTGAGTAAAAATTACGGATGCCATTAGTTATAAAATACTCTTGAACATCTCCCATTAAGCGCAAGGCAAATTCAGTTGAAAAAATACAAGTATTTTGTGCTTGATCTTCTTTTAATATATCTGCTTGAACCGTCCCCCTAACTTGAGAAAGGGTTTGAGACTTTATTTTTTCATAAACATCTTTAGGCAATACTTGATCTCCAGTTAAGCCCAAAAGCATCAAACCAAGACCGTCATTACCCTCTGGTAAATCACCATTGTATCTAGGTTGACTACCTCCATTAGCCTTAAATATGGCTTTGATTTTTTTATCAATTTCAGCCTCTAAATGATTTGCTTTGATATAGATTTCACATTGCTGATCTATGGCCGCATTCATAAAGTAGCCCAACAACATTGGAGCTGGACCATTTATGGTCATACTCACTGATGTCATAGGATCAATTAAATTAAATCCAGAGTATAATTTTTTAGCGTCATCTAAGCAACAAATACTTACACCCGCATTACCGATTTTTCCGTAAATGTCGGGACGCTCATCCGGATCATTTCCATAAAGGGTAACACTATCAAAAGCTGTGGACAAACGTTTTGCAGGCATAGACTTACTAACATAGTGGAAACGCTTATTCGTTCTTTCGGGACCACCTTCACCAGCAAACATACGTGTTGGATCTTCGCCTATTCGTTTAAAAGGATATAATCCTGCTGTGAATGGAAAAGCACCAGGCACGTTTTCTTGAAGCATCCACTTTAACAGATCGCCCCAAGCTTTGTATTTTGGAAGTGATACTCGAGGTATGTCATTCTGTGATAATGATTTTGTTTGAGTAGCAATTGAAATAACCTTATCGCGAACTTTGAATTCATAAAATGGTAACTGGTATTTTGACTTGGTGTCTTCCCATGTCAATAACATTTTCCAAAAATGCGGATCTAAATCTAATTTTACAGTTGAAAAATGATTCATCAAAGCCTCAACCGTAGGTGCATCAAGAGGTTCAACTATTTCATTTTTTAAGGAAATACCAGATGAAATCATGATAGGCAATTCTCCAGTAATGGCAAATATAGCCTGATAAATACCGTATAACTTTTGAGCTATTTCTGACTGGCTTTCTGAGTTTTGATTGTATTGACGGATGGATTCCGTGATCTCAGAAAGGTATCTTACTCGTGCAGGAGGAATTACAAATAGGTTGGCATCAGGGGTTTGAGAAACAGCAAGATGAGACACAAATTGTCCCGACACTTTTTCGTTCAATAATAACATCAGATGCTTATAGAGTACATTCATCCCGTGATCATTGAACTGGGAAGCCATCGTTCCGTAAACTGGCAGGACATCATCCTTTTCTTCCCATAAATTGTGATTTCTTCGGTATTGTTTTTTAACATCACGCAGGGCATCGAGAGCGCCTCGTTTGTCAAATTTATTTATCGCAACCACATCAGCAAAATCGAGCATGTCAATTTTTTCCAATTGTGTTGCCGCACCAAATTCTGGTGTCATCACGTAAAGTGAAATATCGCTGTGTTCTATAATTTCAGTATCAGATTGACCAATACCAGAGGTTTCTAAAATGACCAAATCAAAGCCAGCGACTTTTAAGATGGACAATGCGTCGTTCACATGTTTTGACAAGGCCAAGTTGGATTGTCTCGTAGCTAAACTTCGCATATAAACGCGGTCATCATTAATGGCATTCATCCGGATACGGTCGCCCAATAAGGCACCACCTGTTTTACGTTTTGAAGGATCAACTGATATAATTCCGATAGTTTTTTCGGGGAAATCTCGAATAAAACGTCGCACCAACTCATCTACCAAACTAGATTTACCAGCACCGCCTGTTCCAGTAATTCCCAATACTGGTGTATTGCTTTCTTCTGACTGTTTCCGAATATCATTAATAATATCTACATGTTCGCCTGCAAAATTCTCAGCTGCCGAAATCATTCGGGCAATAGCTAATGGTTGTTTTTTAGTAATAGCAATGTGCGCGTCCCCAATGTCCTGACCTATTGGGTAATCTGACTGTTGAACCAAGTCATTGATCATACCTTGCAGTCCAAGTTTGCGTCCATCATCAGGAGAATAAATTCGGGTGATACCATATGACATCAAATCTTGAATTTCAGATGGTAAAATAACACCACCACCACCGCCAAAAATTTTAATATGCTCTGCGCCGCGTTCTTTTAACAAATCGAACATATATTTAAAATATTCATTGTGACCACCTTGGTAAGAGGTCAAAGCGATGGCATTTGCATCTTCTTGAATGGCTGTATTTACAACCTCATCAACACTGCGGTCGTGACCCAAATGAATCACTTCCACACCTGTAGATTGAATGATCCGGCGCATTATATTTATTGCAGCATCATGACCGTCAAAAAGAGAAGCCGCTGTAACAATTCGAATTTTATTTTTGGGCTGATAAGGTGTAACGGAATTCATATATCCTTTTTGATTTTGAAAGTTCAATTTACGGATTTATCATTTAAACTCGACACTCCTATTGGGAGAATGCTAAAAAAGAGCTATAAATAACAACTAGTTTTAG
>Ga0206131_10001924_pt1 | contig 25927 bp, 7 predicted proteins | sample Helgoland_Spring_FD_148636 | JGI IMG/M metagenome (GOLD analysis project Ga0206131, IMG submission 148636) | Pelagic subsurface seawater microbial communities from Kabeltonne, Helgoland, North Sea - Helgoland_Spring_Bloom_20160517_1 | ecosystem: Environmental > Aquatic > Marine > Epipelagic ...
AGTGAACCAACAAGCGCGCTGCGTGCAATGCATTTCAGTGCAGATACCGGATACCCTCCGGGCTGGATTTATAGAGAGCCAGAAGCTTGGTTTGTTTGTAAGTTGAGTTCGGTTGTTTCAATAGTCACTTTTAGGTCCTATTTTGCAGGTACATTGTTATTTGCATTTTTTACGGCGCGCGCATCATGGCGTGTATTTGAGATGCTTGTAAAACTTGAAACACACAGCATAAGTATAGCTGCCTATTGCCTATTATTTGTGCCTTCAGTGAGTTTTTGGTGTACTGGTATTTCAAAAGATACAGTGATTTATTTTTCTGTTCTAAATATTTTATTCTACACATTTGATTTCCTAGTTCTAAGTAATAAAATTACAACTCGAAAATTACTATATATTGGATTTTCATTGCTATTGATTTATCATATCAGGTCATTTATATTGGCAGCCATAGCAGCACCGATAATAATGGCATTTGGAGCTCGGTTAACGAATAAATATGAACGTAATTTTTTGGCAAAGTTATTTCTTCGTTCCTTAATTTTATTTGGTGGTATTGCTGTGTTTTTGTATTTTTTTCAATCTACCTTTGCAGAAACTATGGTCAGTGAAGCTCAAGTTGTTCAGCAGGATTTTCTCGGAAATGAAACTTATACTGGAAAACGCTATGAAATCAGTAATACGGATGTATCTCCTGTAGGTCTTTTGCTCGCAGTACCTGAATCTGTATTTTTTGGGATATACAGACCATTTATCTATGAGTCATTATCACTTAATTTTATTTTGAATGGTTTTGAAAGTTTGGTGCTAATTTTTGTTTCGATAGGTTTTGTTTTCAAAGGAAACGTATTTAAGAAAATTAAAAAAATTCGTAAGAAGGAAATTTTAGTGTTTGCATTGATTTTTTCAATATTTATTGCCTTTATGGCAGGATTTACATCAGTACTCTTTGGTGTATTAGTTCGTATTAGAGCTCCATTGCTTCCATTCATCTTCTTGATTTTAACAACGAATGTTAATGAAAAACAAAATACTCAAATTACAAGCGAGACCTAAATATGTGTGGAATAACTGGGTTTATTGATTACAAAAAAAGCACTTCTATGCAGGATTTACGTCAAATGACGGATGTCATGCATCATCGGGGCCCTGATGGTTCTGGGTATGAGCGGATTGAGCAAAATAATTATGTCTTAGGTTTTGGTCACCGGAGACTCTCAATTATTGATCTGACGAAATCTGGTAAGCAGCCAATGTGCTATAAAGGCTATTGGATTTGTTTCAATGGAGAGGTTTATAATTATGGTAAAATTAAAAAAGAGTTAGAGGGATTGGGCCATAGCTTTGAGAGTACCTCAGATACTGAAGTTGTGCTGCAGGCATTTGTTCGCTGGGGAAGTTCATGTGTCGATAAGTTTATTGGGATGTTTGCCTTTGTAATTTACAATACTTCTGATGGTCAGGTTTTTTGTTGCAGAGATCGCGCAGGAGTCAAACCTTTCTTTTATTATATCAAAGATGGCTTGTTTTTATTCTCTTCAGAGTTGAAATCATTTCACCAACACGCTCGATTTGAAAAGAAGCTCAATTTAGCTTCCGTTTCGGCATTTATGCAATACGGCAATGTTCCCACCCCTCATAGTATTTTTGAGAACACCTATAAGCTTAAGCCAGGCCATTTTTTAGCTTTTAATGCCAATGATATATTAGATGACAATGTTTTGAAACCTGCTAATCAGAAATGTTATTGGAATGTATATGATTCATACAATAAGCCCAAGATCAACCTCTCATTTGATGAGGCGAAAAATGAGACAAAGAAAATTTTAAAAAGTGCATGTGACTATCGAATGGTAGCTGATGTGCCTGTCGGTGTCTTTTTGAGTGGGGGTTATGATAGCGCATCAGTAACGGCCTTGTTGCAAAATGAAAGAGCTGAAAGATTGAAAACATTTACTATTTCAGTTCCAGATATTGGTCTTGATGAAGCTCCTTTTGCAAAAGAAATTGCAGCTTATTTGGGAACAGAACATACAGAGATTAGCTGCAGCCATAAAGAGGCTATAGGGCTTATCGAAGAGCTCCCTTTTTATTATGATGAGCCTTTCGCTGATAGTTCGGCAATCCCTACCACTTTGGTGAGCCTTGCTGCTAGAAAACACGTTACTGTTGCCTTAAGTGCAGATGCTGGGGATGAGGTTTTTGCTGGCTACAATAGATATGATTACATTCAACGTTATGGTGAAAGGTTAAACAAAATCCCATCATTTTTTAGAAAATCAATCGTTAAAGCTATGGAAATTATTCCTTCTCGAGCGATACCATATTTCAAAAACACTTATAACTTTCATAACCGTTATGAAAAAATAAAGGGTGTAATGCGTAATCCAACTGAAGAGCAAATCATGCTGTCATTAAGTGAACAATTTACGGATGCTCAAATGCAAAAAATTGCTACTTATAAATATGAAAAGCTGGCTACGGCATACGCATCTAAAGAACTAAAGGAGGAATTCTTTTCTCCATTGTCTTTTATGATGGCTGTGGACTATCAAACCTATTTGGTGGATGATATCCTTCAAAAAGTTGACCGTGCTTCAATGACAGTGAGCCTAGAGGGTAGAGAGCCATATTTAGATCATCGCTTAATTGAATGGGCTGCTCAGCTACCTAATGAATTCAAATATTTTAAAGGAGAAAAAAAGTATATCCTAAAAGAGATACTCCATGATTACATTCCAAAGGATATGATGGATAGACCTAAAATGGGATTTGCTATTCCCATTGCAGAATGGCTTCAAAATGATTTAAAACATCTCGTAGATCAATATATTAATGAAGACCTCATAAAGTCTCAAAAACTTTTTGATTGGTCTATTGTAGGTGATATCAAGCATCAATTTCTTTCGGGTAAAAAAGAATATGACGTGAAGATGTGGTATTTCCTAATGTTTCAAATGTGGTATGAAAAATGGATGACTTAAATGAACATATTTTATGAGAAAATAGAGCTACGTTTTTTGTTCCCCGCGGGCACGAGTAGGGGCGTCCTTCAAAAAAAACCTTCCTGGATTTTGAGGTGTAAAGAAGAAAAAAGCATAATAGGCGAATGTTCTGTTATTCCTGGTTTAAATATGGATTACACATCTGACCGTCAATATGAGGAGAAGGTTAATTGGGTCTGTGAAACTTTCAATATGCTTTTTAACAAGTTAAAAGCTGAGCAACTTTTAAATTTCTTTACAGAAGAGCTTCGCGACTATCCATCTATTCTTTTTGGTGTAGAAGGACTCTTTTATCAATTAGCGAGATTTAGAGGGGTAGATTCTTTTCACAGTGCGTTCTCTGAAGGCCAATCTGCTATTCCTATAAATGGATTGATTTGGATGGGTTCTATAGATGAAATGAAAACAAGGGTGCAACAAAAAATTGCACAAGGATTTTCTGTGCTTAAATTTAAAATAGGTGCTCTCGATTTTGATAAAGAATACGAATTACTTTCGGCGGTAAGAAAAACATTTGGCGCTGCCATTGAAATAAGGGTTGATGCTAACGGTGCGTTTAACCGTAATAATGTTCATGAGGTGTTGGCTAGGCTAAAAGCACTAGATGTTCATTCTATTGAGCAGCCAATCATGTCTGGACAGTCAGATTTAATGCGTTCCATATGTAAAAGTGCCCCTATCTCAATTGCATTAGATGAGGAGCTTATTGGGATTAATGTTTTAAGGAATAAAGTCAATCTTCTCGAAAAAATAAGCCCGCAATTTATTATACTTAAACCTAGCTTGCATGGAGGTATTGTTGGTACTTTAGAATGGATTTCGTTGGCGGAAAAAATGGGTATCGGATGGTGGGTTACTTCTGCTTTAGAATCAGCGATCGGTTTGGAGGTGATTGCAAGAATGGTTGGTTTTTTAAATCCTTCAATTCCACAAGGGCTGGGTACAGGTGGTTTGTTTGAAAACAATTTTGATTCAACATTGGTTATTCAAAAAGGAACGCTAACTTATAAAAATGGCTAAGACTAAAGAAAACTGGAATGCGCTCAATGAAAACGAACGTAATATAATCGAGAATAAAGGAACTGAATACCCCTTTAGTGGAGCTTATAATGACTTCAAAGAAAAAGGGTTGTATGTGTGCAAAAGATGTGAACACCCACTTTATTCAAGTGATGCTAAGTTTGAGTCAGGTTGTGGGTGGCCTAGTTTCGACACTGAAATAACAGGAAATGTTAAACAAATTTTAGATGCCGACGGTCGTCGCGTGGAAATATTATGTAATCAATGCAACGGTCATCTTGGCCATGTTTTTCGTGGCGAGATGTTGACCTCGAAAAACACGCGTCATTGTGTAAATTCTCTGTCAATGTTATTTGTCCCGAATCATCGTGAAGGATAATATACTACTTCTTCACAATTAGTATACACTAAATCTCTTAATATGAGCTGAGAGGCTATTGCCAATTGGCTGTAGTTTTGTGAACAGTTCCCAAAACCAGCAGCTTTATTTTGCCACATTGCTTTGATCAATTCTTGGCTTCCTTCTTCGGGTTGAATAAGGTTCAATACTGCAGCTACATTTCCAGCCCCTGCATGATAGATGTGAAGTACAAGAAACCTAAACCAAAGGTCATTTTCTTTATAATCAAGTTCGTGCGAGAGCAGTATTTTTTTTGCTTGAGGTATACATATGTTTCTGATTAATTTTGCTGCGGCAGTTGCTGATTTTTCAAAGTTTCTACGTTCATCTAATGTTTTATTTACAATTAATCCTTGGGCTCTTGCAACACCTGGCATTAATTGAAACGGACCATAAGCACCTGATATTGATTTTTTCATCTGACCTGGACTTTCAATAAGTAGGATAGATTGAGCATACCAAGGATCGACACACATTTCATCAAAAACGGTAATTCCTTCTTGCAAGGTTGGGTAGACGACATCAAATTTATAGAAATCACATTTCCCCGAAGTAACATATATTTTCTCTCCTTCTTTTATTTCGTGCTTAATTCGCATTGATTCTCGAAATTTCGATTTTTCCAATTTATTGAGTGCATACCAATCTTTTGAAGGAATACTCTGTAATATTTGTCTGGAACTCGCAACATTGATAAGACAAGAGTCTTTTGTTAATGTCATGATTTTTTTCCAAAATGTTGCTTGAGGAAGCATGTCCCATCTTTCAGTATACATTTGTTCACTCTCAATAATGAGATTCGATTGATTATTTTCTGCAACCCATAGCTTTTCGTGTTCCCATGAAGTGCCCAAATTGTCTTGAGAGAATGTGAATTGTGTAAGTAATGTAATTGATAATATGGTAATGTATAATTTCATGATAGAAAGTTAGTATTTCTTTTCTCAGATATTAGTGTTACAAACTCAATGTTAACAACAATAGAATGTGAAAACAGTTACATTTGCATACAGAACAATGAAAAAAATCCTCATTAGTCCATTTGTCTTGCTTGTTCGAGTTTATCAGCTGATAATTTCGCCATTATTTCCTTCAACATGTCGCTACACCCCATCATGCTCCGCTTATACAATACAGGCTTTAAAAGAGTGGGGACTCTTGAGAGGATTGTATTTAAGTGCTAAACGAATTCTGTCATGCAGACCTGGAGGAGCGCATGGTCATGACCCTGTTCCTAAGAAACCTAGGTAATTTTATAGCCCCGTTCGGAGAAGATTTTAGTAAAGGTTAGCAGATCATGAAATCCTTTTGACTTTTCTATGATTTCTTCGAGTGTAATCGATTCATTTACAGCTGTATTTTCAACATCTTTAGCCATAAAATCAAACCATTTTATCAAGTGAAGAATGCCTTGATTGTCTGTTTTTGAAAAATCAGTCACTTTAACGGACGAGTAAAAATGGATTTGCTGTTTAGCCCGCGAAAACAAAACATTAAGTCTTTTATGACCTCCATAATTATTTATAGGACCAAACCTCATTTCAAACTTACCATTTTCATTATAGCCATATCCCATACTGATAATCAGTAAGTCGCATTCGTCGCCTTGAACGTTTTCTAAGGCATGTGTAAAGGCTTTGTTTTCATCAATTTTTGTTCTTAAAGTAGAAGCTTCTTGAGGATTTAAATAGGATAAAATAAGTGTAAGCTGAATTTCTGAAAATGCAACAACCCCAACTTTTAACGTTGTTTTTATTGCTCTTGAAATTTGCAGAGCCACGGCTTTTGCCTCTTCTATGTTTTGACGATCCTTATATATTCCGTTTTCTATAAAATGATGAAATATAGGATTGTTTTTTTGTGTTGCTTTTTGAAAGGTCAAAAGTCGATTATTGTAAAAATGCTCGTTTGAAAATTTGATGAGTTTAGGGTGGAGACTTCTATAGTGATTGGATAAAAATACTTTAGGTAAGTGGTAATAAGCGTGATGCAGTAAGCTCATTTCAGTTTCTTGTTTCTTTTTAAAATAGGATCCAGGAGCCATCTGCTCAGGGTCTCCACAAATGATACTTCTAGACCCTCTTTGAAGGGCTCCAATAGAATGGCTCAAAAGAAGCTGGCTTGATTCATCTGAAATAACGAAGTCGAACATTTCTCTTTTCATAGGTAAATGGTCTGCGAGCAGCGAAGGATTACCTAGCCAAACCGGTTTTAATACGTCAATCCAGAGTGCTGCTTCTGATTCTAATAATTCCCGAATAGGTTTATGGCTTCTTTTTTTTGCGAATTCTTTAGTAAGAATTGACTTACCTCTTTTGAGTTTTTTTCGAAGTTCTTTTTGTGAATCGTTGAGCTTTCTTAATTCAATTTTGGTAATGACGTCAAGTTCCTTGAATTTTTCACTCCACATATTGAGTATATTTTCACTGTATATGTTTGCATTTATTTCAAAATTCTGATTTATTGCGATGAGCTCTTCAATGATGTCCCTTCTTGATGTTCCCTTGAGAATAGCACTTGAATTTATAATTTTAACTTTAAGATTGGCCCGCATTGCACTTTTCATGTATTCTTTATTGTCATCCCAGAATGGCAGAATCTCTGAAGGAATCCCCTTTATTTTTAACCAATTTTCGGTCAGAAAATCTTGATTTGAAATAATTAAAGAAAGAAAAGGCCTAAGTACATGTTGATTTTCGAAAGCAAAATATTGTTTTAGATTTTGATAACAGGTATAAATCAATTTATATTGTTGCAGATTATATTGACTTTTATCTTGTTCCTGAAATGTTTTTAGCTTCTTGAAATCTGTTACTTTAAGTAGGCTTAAAACCTGTGACTCTTCTTTGTGGAAGTCATCGATTCCAATAGTTTTTAATTCTTTTGAAATACGCCTGAGCTCATCCTGGTTTTTGATATAGTTTCGATAATTCTTGATTTGCGCTAATGCATTTAATTGTGGTGTTCTGGTAAATTTTCTCCAAACAAACCATTTTCTTAATGCTAAGCCATTCTTTCTCTTAAATAAGGACTCAAGAAAATCTAATTCTGCATTTGTTGGATTTATTTTCCAATGCTCTTGCTGTATTTTTAATTGCTCTCCCTTTTCAAACGTTTTTTTATATTTTTTTTGAAGCGCGAAGAATAGCAGGCCTTCATCTTGAACACAGCTATTGTATTTCTGGTATAATTTGCTGTCCATTGTTTGGTGCAAAAGACTTGCTTCCTGAAGTGCTTTAAGTTGTCCCCATGTTTCAATATTCATGGGAAGCGCTTTGAGGTTTTTATCTGCAATACTTTTAATAAAGCTGAATTCTTTTTTGAAGCATTCAGGTTTTAAGTATTTTATTATTTCCGATAATCCTTCGAAATAAGAAGTGTCACTTTTCTCAAGCCACTTTAGGCTGTTAAAATTTAATTCATTGTCTCTTGAATTGTAGCTTGAATCAATATCTAAATTCAAAATTTCAATAAGGTCTTTGAGCGAGCCCTTTTCGTTTTGTGCTGCTTCAATTAACGATTGATATTTCTTGTTAATTGATTTTAGATCTTCAAATGTTTTTTGGTGGATTAAAGATGGGTTGTCTGCTAATGCTGACCAGCTTTGCTTTAAGGAAGTTATAAATGCCCTATTTGCATGTTTTGAAGGGATTTTAAAGCAAAGGATATCAAGATTTTTTGCGCTGATCTTGTTTACAAGAACATCAATTGCCGCCTGCTTCTCTGAAACAATCAAGCTTTTATGCTTATTGGATAATGCGGTGCCTATAAAATTAGACAATAGCTGCGATTTACCAGTCCCTGGGGGTCCTTGAAGCAATACGGATTGATTTTGAATTTCTGTGTAGATTTTATTTTGTGCACTATCAATGGGGAAGAGGGCCTCAAGATTGTTATTTACAGGAAAAAAAAGTTCGGAATCGTTTCCGTAAGCTTCAATAATGGCATTTGAATAAGCTTCACTTGTTAGTAAAGATTTCAATTCTCGAATGAATGCATATCTTTTCGGATCGAAGTTGCCGATGTAAGAGTCACTTTTGTTTATGGATGTAGCTGGTAACCCTAATTTAGTTTTTAAGGACTCAAAATTCGTTATTTCTTTTTCATCTATACTTTCATCAAAATATTTCTTAAGAAATGGATTTAATTCCCTGTCTCCCAATTCAGTAAATTCGACAGTATTTGAATCTTTGATGATAGAAGATTCAATGTGTTGGAGAAAAATTGGTGCCTTAATGGGTGTATTATTATGTGTAGTTGAAAAAGTTCCATAGGTTACGCATAAGCAGGATACGCCTGTTTTTTTTTCAATAATTTGAGCTTCTTTTAAAATTGATTTGATCGGGGTGTCGATTGGGATAGGTTCGTGATAATACTTAATGCATTTAACATCACTAATATTGACAAGCAAATCCCTGTTCGGAAATACAGATACTTCCGAGAGCAATTCGTTCAAATGTAATCTAATATCTTCCAAATTTTTCACTGTAAAATTAACAAATCATTAGTACCCTTAAAATAAAGCAACTTTTATTAAAGACTCTCGTTAAAGTAACACAATTAGGTCTTTTTTAATGCCTAATTTTGTTTTATGGAATACCACGCAAGTTATTCTTCAAATGTTTGTGATTGCTGTTGTTAAGAGTATGTTGTTCAAATAAATTTTGATCTTATTAAAACGATTATGTTTAAACTTTCGTCTAATAGTTTGTTTCTTTTCCTAGGATTTTTTGGGATTATGAACGTTTACGGCCAGAATTCTGACTTTTCCACTTCTGTTAATAGCCAATGCCCAGGTAATCTTTTTACCCTTACGGCAGATGACAATTCCATGTCATCATATACTTGGAATATTACTGAACAAGGTGGCGCTACCCAAAATTATAACGTAAATCCGGTAGCATTTGTATTGGACAATCCAGGCCAATATGATATAACCCTGACGGTATCAGATGGTGTTGGGACAAGTTCAACAACAGAAATCTCTTTTTTAGAGGTATTTGATGTGCCAACCATCGAATACACAATAACTGCTGCGCCATATTGCACACCCGCGGTTGTTGATTTTACCAGCAATTCAACACCTGGGTCAGGAACCATAATTAGTTATCAGTCATTTACAGATGGTACGGCCTATACCACGGCGAACTTTCAACATACCTACAATTCATCTGGAACTTTTCCAGTTAACATTTCTATCGAAAATTCAAACAGCTGCATTACGTCCCTAGATTTATCCGATATAGTTGTAACAGATGTTCCATCACTTACTAGTCCTTTAAATCCGAATACTATTTGTAGTGGCACAAATTTCAATTATACACCCACAAGTTCAATTCCTGGATCAACTTTTAGTTGGATCCGTCTGCCTAGCGCAGAAATTATAGAGGCTCCATCAAATGGAACAGGCAATATTTCAGAAGTTTTGACATCTTCGTCATTAACCAATGTGGCTGTAAGCTATGAGGTCACTACGACTTCTCCAGGCGGTTGTGTAAATACTCAAACGGTTGTATTGACTGTTCAGTCCCTTCCTGTTATCACTGTTGACGATGCTGTTCTTTGTACAGGGCTGTCGACAACATTAACTGCCAATTCTTCTCAAGGCGGCGGTACTTATTCTTGGGTGCCATCGGGATCATCACAAACTATAACGGTTAATGCACCAGGTACTTACACGGTTACCTACGCTATAGGGACGTGCGCAAGTGATCCTGTAACTGCTGAGGTTACGGAGGTTGCTCCACCTTCGATTACAGGAATTTCTTTTACCGAAACATCAGGATTGTTTAGTGATGACGGAATCATGTGTGCTGGTTTAGATAATGTGACGCTTACGGCTTCAGCATCAACTGGTACAGGTTCTTATTTGTGGTCTCAAGGTGGAACGAATAATTCTATTACTGTCAGTCCAAATTCAACGACAAGCTATTCCGTTACATACACAGATGGTGGATGTGAGAGTGCTCCATTTAGTGCCACTGTTACGGTAAATAATTTACCGTCAAACAATTACACTTCTACAATCACAAATGCATGTAATTCACCTGTGACGACAGAATACTCCTCTACCTCATTAGGAAATATTGTTTGGGATTTTCCAGGAGGGACTCCCAATAATGGTGCCGGACAAGGTCCTATTTCCGTAACTTATAATACTGCTGGTATCTACGATATTACCATGACGAATACGAATGGGAATGGGTGTATTCGTGAAACAGACTTTCCCAATACCATCGTTGTTGGAAATGGTTTTCCACCTACCTCAAGCTTTATAACCACCACACCTACACCTCAATGTTTAGACGGAAATAATTTTTGTTTTGACTACACAGGTAATGGTGCTGATACCGTAGAATGGGACTTTGGTGACGGAAGTCCAACCCAACTCGCAGATCAAAATGCTACAATTTGCCATACATACACAACTTTAGGAACTTTTAATGTTACCATCATTCCGTATACAACAGTTGGAGATGTTCTAGGTTGTTCAGGTATTAGTTCTCAATTAGCGGTTGAGGTATTAGGACCGATTGCTTCTTTTGACGTTAGTGCTGTAGAATGCGATGATCAAAAAACAAGAACGTATTTAAGTACAAGCCAAGGTACTTCTCCTTCTACAACTTACACTTGGGATTTTGACGATCCACCCACCTTGCCATTGACAGGTGATGCAAATCCAACATATGAGTTTAGTGATTTTTCGCCGACAACTTCTTCTCCCTTTGTTGTTACGTTGACTGTAGAAGACCCCGCTACTGGATGCCCTCCAAGCGTTGCCTCACAAAATATTTATGCCTTTCCGAACAATCTTGCAGATTATGGGTCCTACGCTACTAGTGCGGGTACTACATTTACAGACTCTGTTTGTTTAGGTTCTTCTTTGTGGTTTATTAATCAAACTCCAATCCCTCAGGGTGCTACTAATCCAAATTATACGCAATGGGACTGGAATACAGTCAATGGATATACTTGGCAAACCAATGGTGAGTTTACGGGTAGTCCGGAGGAACATTTTTTCTCTGAAAATGCATCAACCGCATCAGGAGGACAAAGCTATGCACCAGGTACTTATGAAATTGCAATGCGTGCGATTCGACGAAATCCACCAACGGGTCCAGGAGTACAATGCTATGATACAGTGGTTCACAATATTGTTGTGCTAGGTATAACAGGTGGTTTTTCTATCCCGGATACGGTTTGTGCCGGAGAAACCTTTAATTTAATTGATGCCTCAGCTTCTCCACTTTCAACGATCGTATCTAGAGAATGGGATTTTGATAATGATGGTATAATAGATTTAGCAGGTAATGATGCGAATCCATCCCATGTCTTTAATGTAGGAGCGGCAGGAGTAGGACAAGAATATACCATTTCATTAACAGTAACAGATGCCACTGATTGTAGTAAAACAACTACAGAAACAATTTGGGTACGTCAACCAAATGCGTCTTTTGAAGTGAATAGAGATTTTATATGTGATGATCAAACTGTAACGGTTACTTCTGTTGCAAATTCTACTTTTTCAGATGCTACATATTCTTGGGTAGCCAATACTAATGTTTCTCCCTCTACCTATGTAAATACAGATAACTCAGACATTATTCCGCCTCCGTTTTTGTTTAACGATCAGGGAAATAATACAATAACCCTTACGGAGACTGATAATTTGGGTTGTTCAGATGATACGACAATCGCTATTAGTGTCTTCGATGTATTCGCGGCAGCGACAGGTACACCTAATGTTGCAACCTGTTTTAACCCACCGTCGGTAGTGAATTTCAATAATCTTTCTGGAAATAATGTGGATCCTGCAAGTTACCAATGGTATTTTGGGAACGGTGAAACTTCCACGGAAGCCAATCCATCAACAATTTACTCTTTACCTGGTACTTTTGAAGTGTCACTTGTCGTTTCTTCTTTGACGGGTGGTTGTTCAGATTCCGCAGTTGTTGAAACAATTGATATTGGAGGGCCGTTTGGTTCAATTGAAGTAACAAACTCAGTACTAGAAGGGTGCTCGTGTTATGAGGCAAATATTGATATTACAACAAACGATGTTGCAGAAGCTACCCTTTTATTTGGTGATGGTTCATTTGAGAATTTGACAATTAATACTTCAGAAACGATAACGCATCAATATTGTAACACGGGTACGTCAAGTCAAAACTTGACTCCTATTTTATTTATTTCGAGCGGAACGTGTAATGGTAATATTCCTGCAACACAAACCATCACGATTCACCCTATTCCAAGTGCTTCAAATCCAGGTGACTTTGAATATTGTGAAGGCGAAAACACGACTCCAGTTAACTTTACCAGTCCTGTGCCCAATACAACGTTCACCTGGGCCAATAACAATCCATCAATTGGATTAGGTGCTAATGGCAATGGCAATATTGCTTCTTTCACAGCAGCAACAACAGGATTATTAGACAATATTGCAAATATTGATGTGATTCCTTCTGTTAACGCAACCGGTTGTGTTGGTCCTACAGAGTCTTTTCAAATTACAATTAAAAACACGACTACTGCAGATGCGGGTGGGCCAACAGATGTTATCTGTGAAGGCGATGCGGTGAATTTAAATGGTTCCTTTGGAGGAGATGCTAGTTCTGCACAATGGTCATCATCAGGCACAGGTACTTTTAGTCCTAATACATCGGACCTAAATGCTGTATATAATCCTTCGAATGATGATATCTCCGCAGGGAATGTAACATTAACCTTAACAACGGATGATCCTATTGGTCCCTGTCCAGCAAATGACTCAGACATTACAATAACCATTAATGCAGCTGTCATTGTTAACGCAGGTTCAGATGTTACTATTTGTTCGAATGATATATTCACAACTCAAGGAAGCATTGGGGGTTCTGCTACAGATAGTGAATGGAACACTTCCGGGACAGGTGTTTTCAATTTTCCTTCCGCACCCATTACAACTTATACTCCGAGTCCTACAGATATATTAGCTGGATCTGTGATATTAACTATTTCAACAGATGACCCGGGAGGTCCGTGCGACCAAAGCTCAAGTTCGATGACCCTTTCATTTAGTAATGCTGCCACTCTAAATGTTATTACACCAGTAGAGTCCTGCATAGGTACTGATGTTTCTCTAACCGCAACAATAGGAGGCACTGCAACTGGTGTTTCATGGTCTAGTGCGTCAGCAGGAGTCTTTACGCCAGATAATACGAACTTAACCCCATCCTATTTACCATCTAATTCGGATAACCTAGCTGGAATAGCTACAGTTACCGCAACAGTCTCGGATCCGGATGGCTCAGGTCCATGTACACTTGTATCAGAGGATGTCACGATTAATTTGTTGGATACGGTTATAGTTTCTGCTGGAGATGATGCAGTAATTTGTTCTGATAATTCATATGTTTTGGATGGATCAATTGGAGGCTCTGCAACAAGTGCAACGTGGTCAACTTCCGGAACAGGCGTGTTTTCTCCTAATGCATCAGCATTGAATGCTGAATATACACCAAGTGCTTCAGATTTAATTTCAGGACCAATATTTTTAACCCTAACGACTGATGATCCGGTTGGGTCTTGTTTTGCATCTTCAGATCAAATGGAATTATCCTTCAGTTCTGCTGCGTCGATAGATATTCCATCGACGAATGCAGGTACATGCGACAATTCTGCGGTTCCAGTTTCTGCAACAATTGGGGGAAGTGCTACTTCCTTAACCTGGTCAGGCGGAGCAGGGACATATACACCAAATGCTTTTTCTTTAAATATTGATTATTCACCGAGTGCAGCAGAGATTGCAGCTGGAACTTTAATACTTACCGCAACAACAAATGATCCCGATGGTTCAGGTCCGTGTGCTGCTGCATTTGATAATGTTACCATTAATATCGCAACTGACGTTATTGTTAATGCAGGAACAGATCAAGAGGCTTGTTCTGACGAAGGTATTACCTTGAATGGATCGATTGGAGGTGCGGCCTCATTTGCAACTTGGTCTGGTGGTTTAGGTTCATTTTTCCCTAATAATTCTCAACTTGATGCTATTTACACACCAACGGCAACAGAAATTGCCAATGGCTCCGTCACATTGACATTGACTACTGATGATCCAGTTGGTCCTTGTCAAGAGGCCTCAGCTCAAGTTACTTATACTTTTACTTTTCCTGCAACTGTTTCAGCAGGTTCTAACGATGTCGTATGTTCTAACTCATCCGTCGCTTTAAACGGATCAATAGGGGGGACAGCTAGCACGGCAACTTGGTCAGGGAATGGTTCAGGTACATTTAATAATGTAAATAGTTTAGGTGCTGTTTACACACCAAGTCCGACTGATTTAACCCTAGGAACGGTAATCCTAACCCTAACAACAGATGATCCTTCTGGTGCATGTGTTGCAGAATCAAGTTCAATGAATTTAACAATAAATGAAGCAGCTACCTTGATCGCAGATTCTCCACTTACTGAATGTGTGGGAGATGAGTTTCTTTTGAATGCTTCAATTGGTGGTTCCGCAACAAGTGTTACTTGGTCCAATGGCAATGGTTTATTTACGCCAAATGTTAATGCCTTGTCTCCGACTTATCTGCCAACAGTTTCAGAAAACAATTCAAGTCCGATAGCACTAGAAGTTACTACTGATGATCCTGATGGAACAGGTCCATGTCTTGCGGTAGTTGAACAAGTCATTCTTCAAATAGATGCGGCTGCAACTGTTTCTGCAGGCTCAGATACAGTGGTATGTTCGAATTCTGATATTTCATTAAACGCGACAATAGGAGGGTTAGCATCATCTGCAACTTGGACATCAGATGGTTCAGGTTCGTTTAATAACGTAAATAGTTTGATAGCTGTATATACCCCTTCAAATGCAGATATGTTAGCCGGTTCAGTTACGCTGACTATAACAACGGATGATCCTATTGGCGCCTGCTCATCGGTTTCTAGTGCATTGACTTTAGCAGTAAATGAGGCAGCAACAATCACTGTCAATTCACCAATTGAAGCATGTATTAATGATGAAATACCCCTTGTGTCAACTATTGGTGGTGCTGCCACCTCTGTGACTTGGTCGAATGGAGCAGGTATATTTAATGTAAGTCCAAACGAACTATCCCCGGGTTATACACCATCAGCTATTGAAAATACAAACGGAGGACTAACACTAGACGTTACAACAAACGATCCAGATGGAACAGGGCCTTGTCCTGCGGCAACGGAAGTTGTTGAAATTCAAATTAACCAATTACCCACTGTTTTTGCAGGAAACGATGAAGATGTCTGTTCAAACAATCAGGTATTTTTAAACGGTACTTTTGGAGGTGCGGCTTCCTCTGCTTCTTGGAGCACGACAGGTGGAGGTGTATTTGATAACATTACAAATTTAAATGCCGTATATACGCCTGATGCTGCGGATTTAGCTAATGGAAGTGTTACGCTGACTTTGACTACAGATGATCCAATTGGTCCATGTTCAGTAGAAAGTTCAAGTCTAGTAATTACATTTATAGAATTGCCAACGGCAAGTGCAGGTTTAAATCAAGATGTTTGTTCGGATCAAACAGTGAATCTTTCCGGAATTATTGGTGGAAGTGCCTCTCAAGGTACTTGGTCTTCAGCTGGAAGTGGAAGTTTCACACCAAATGAACTAACATTGAATGGACAATATGATCCTTCGGCTGCAGATATTGCATCGGGGTCTGTATTACTTACATTAACAACAGATGATCCTTCGGGAGTTTGCGGAACCGTTTCTAGTGAGATGACGATAAATTTATTTGATTTTGCTGTTGCTGATGCTGGGGTTCCTCAATCTATTTGTTCAGCACAAAATGCCGATTTAGGAGGAACGATAGGTGGTTCTGCTACCTCGGTTATATGGACAACTTCTGGTGATGGAAACTTCACCCCAGACGCAAATACCTTAAATGCAACGTATATTCCAGGTGTAAATGATCAAAACTCCGGTTTCGTAACCTTGATAATGACCACAAATGATCCTGTAGGACCTTGTCCAGCTGTGTCAAGTGATATTGAAATTTCAATTAGTGGAGTAGCAGTTGTTGATGCTGGTTCAGATTTTACAGTATGTGCTGGAGCAGATGCACAACTAAACGGAAGTGTTTCCGGAGCGGTTATAACAGGTATTTGGTCCGGAGGTTCTGGGACTTTCTCAAATCCAGCTGACTTGAATGCAACGTATATGCCGACCGCTGCAGAATTGGCTGCGGGATCTGTTATTCTCACTTTGACTTCAGAGGACCCTGTTGGTCCTTGTGGTCCTGAATCTGCAGATGTATTGGTTTCTTTTACATCATCCGCAATTGTTGCTGCAGGTGCTCCTCAAACGATATGCGAGGGTGAAGATGTGGTATTAAATGGTGCCGTTGGTGGTTCGGCGGTTTCTGGATCATGGTCTGGCGGAACAGGGATTTTTGTACCGAATGCAAATGATCTTAATGCCGTTTACATTCCTTCCGCAACAGATATTACAACCGGTAGTTTGGAATTAATTTTAACGACGAATAATCCTGCAGGACCATGTGAATCGGCATCAGATACCTTATTTATTACTATAAATCCATCGCCTTTTATTTCCTCTAATGCCAATGTCGAGGTATGTTCGGGAGTTCCTGTAAACTATTCAATAACCAGTGATGTTTCCGCTACTTTTAGTTGGTTGGCGCAAAATGATAACGCCGACGTTACAGGCGAATCATTGACGACTCAAAACTCTTCTGGAATTACAGATGTTTTAGTAAACAACTCACTTAACGCTCAAAGTGTTGATTATTTAGTTTCTGCTACAGCTCTTGGTTCAGGTTGTACTAACAATAATCAATTAGTAACAATCAATGTGAGCCCTGTTGTGACAATGGATATACCAACAAATCAAATCTTGTGCGTTGGGGAAAATACAGCAGACATTTTCTTTAGCTCGAGCTTTGGTGGTATTTCCTATGAATGGACAAATACGAATAATGAAATAGGTTTAGCCTTGACGGGTTCATCAGACATTACAACTTTCCCAGCTGAAAATAGTACGGCAATAGTTCAAACAGGAATTGTTACCGTGACTCCTTTGACCAATGGATGCCCAGGAGTACCAGCGGTATTTGAAATTACCGTTAATCCTTCCTCAACTGTTAATGATCCGGGTGCCATTGTTGAATGTGATGGAGCACCAACGGCAGGAATTATTTTCACAGGAAGTGATGCTTCGATAACCTATAATTGGACCAATACGAATCCAGGAATCGGTTTGCCTGGGGCAGGGACAGGCGATATTTCGTCATTCATTGCAACGAATACGACAAACAATCCAATTCAATCTACGGTAACTGTTGTACCTGAATTAAATGGTTGTGACGGTGCATCTCAAACATTTACAATTAACGTAGATCCTTCACCAGATATGGTTGTCCCAACAGATCAAACTATTTGTGTAAATAACAATAGTTCCGCAGTTATTTTTACCTCTAATGTTATTGGAACCTCTTATGATTGGTCTAATGATAATCCAGGTATTGGCATCGGTATAAATGGCTCTGGAGATATTCCTTCTTTTACGACTATTAACAACGGAACTCAAATGGATACAGCAACAATTTCCATTGTGCCTACTTTTAATGGTTGTGCTGGACCTGAGGTATCATTTGATTTCATAATCAACCCGGTTCTTGAGGTTAATGAAATACCCGACACTATTTTATGTGCAAATGAGGAGTTTCCGGGAATCATTTTTGATGGTAATGTACCCAATGCAAATTATACTTGGACGAACAATAATACCTCAATCGGTTTAGGTTCAAATGGGATCGGAGATATTGTCAATTTTATATCTGTAAATTCGGGTACAGTAGATCAAATAGCTACAATAACGGTTACTCCAGAGCTTCCTGGATGCGATGGTTTAGAATCTCAATTCACAATTACTGTTAAGCCAGTCCCAACTGTTTCGGTACTACCTTTGTCTCAAACAGTATGTCATAATCAGTCGACAACACCTGTTGATTTTTCAGGTAACATACTGAGTGCGGTGTATGAGTGGTCGAATACAAATATATCTATAGGTATAGGAAGCCCAGGGGTTGACGATATACCTTCATTTATAGGCACCAACACGAGCCTAGTATCTGAAACAGGCACTTTTACTGTAACCCCTAGTCACAATGGTTGTATTGGGGCATCTGAAGAGTTTTCAATTACAGTAAATCCAACGCCAACCGTATTCCCAATCCCTAGTCAAGTCTTGTGTGCAGATTTTGCAACGATACCAATTATTTTTGATGGTGATTTTGGGTCTGCAGCAACATATACTTGGACAAATACAAATATATCCATAGGATTACCAGAATCCGGTTTTGGCAATATAGGTTCTTTTGTTGTTGAAAATACAACTGCCGTGGAGCAGACAGCAACGATTACTGTTATTCCGTCAATCAACGGATGTGAAGGTACTCCAGAGGTATTCACCATAATGGTTAAACCAACACCAACTCTTGTTGGACCGATTCCTAACCAATCACTTTGTGTCAATACAGAATCTGATTCTGTAGTCTTTACAGGGAATTTGCCTGACGTTACAAATTATGAATGGGTCAATGACAATGTGGCAATTGGGCTTGTTGATGAGGGTGTTGGAACTATTCCTGCTTTTATTGCACAGAATACAGGTAACACCGTTATTCAGGCGACAATTACTGTTACTCCTGAATTAAACGGTTGTACAGGAACTTCTGAACAATTTACGATTACAACGGTCGATCCAGTTCCAGTTGTTTTTGATCCTGTAGATCAAATATTGTGTGCAGGTATTGACACGGACCCTGTAGTGTTTACAGGACCTGTCCCAGGAACAATCTTCAACTGGACAAATACAAACACGTCTATCGGTCTTTCTGGACAATCCACCGGTGATATAGCTGCATTTGTCTCAGAAAACACAAGTCTTGTCGATCAAACTGCAACCATCACAGTAGTTCCTGATTTTAATGGTTGTGAAGGCGAGCCTCAAACATTTACAATAACTGTAAAGCCAACTCCTGCTGTTGTTATTGCACCTGAGACCCAAACACTATGTTCTGGACAGTTAACCCAAGAAGTTGATTTCAGTGAGGACTTAATAGGTACCACCTATCAGTGGACAAATGACAATGTATCCATCAATTTAGATCCAAGTGGGAATGGAAACATAACCCCATTCATTGTTGAAAATTTAGGATTAAACCCACAAGTAGCCACAATAAGTGTAACACCAACTTTCAATGAATGCATTGGAGTTGCCGATACAGCATTGATTATCGTAAACCCGATTTCAACGGTCATTATTGCTCCGGGTGTAGATGAGTATTGTCATGGAGAGACAACATCAGAATATATATTCGATAGTAACAACCCAGGGACACAGTATTCTTGGACAAATAGCAATTCTTCCGTTGGTCTTTCAGAAAATGGCATTGGTAATATTGCGCCATTCGTAGTTACTAACACAAGTCTTGAAAATCAGCTTGCAACCATAACAGTTCAACCTGAACTTAATGGATGTGAAGGTACTGCTCAAATCGTTCAGATAGTGGTTAAACCAATACCAACTGTAGATCAGGTGCCGGATCAAAACATTTGTGCAAACGACATGACTGAGGGAATTGTTTTTGACGGCAATTTACCGGACTCAACCAATTACGGTTGGACACATGCGAATGTTTCGATAGGATTGGTTTCCAATGGAAATGGAAATATCCCTTCATTTATCGCAACAAATATCAGTTTAGATGTGCAAGAAACGGATATAACAGTTACCCCTAGCTTGAATGGGTGTTTTGGAACAACAATGACTACAAACATAACTGTAAATCCTATCTCTACCGTAAATACAGTCAATGATACTGTTTGTTCTGGTGAGGTAGTTCAACAAATTAACTTTACAGGAACGAATCCTATCGCAACTTACACCTGGGAAAATTTCAACAATTCAATTGGTTTAGCAAATTCTGGAAATGACTCGATTATCAGTTTTACTGCTGAGAATCTCGGTACTACGATACAAACTGCAATGATCGTTGTAACACCTGATGTCAATGGTTGTCCAGGAATAAATGATACCTTGGAAATTGTTGTGAATCCATTACCGGTTGTAGAACCGATTTCGGATTTTGAATATTGTTCGGAAGAATTTTCCTTACCAGTAAACTTTAATGGCAATATGTCAACCAATGTCTACAATTGGTCTAATTCCAATGCAGCTATCGGTTTAAATGGTTCTGCTCAGGGTGATATTCCATCTTTTCAGACAACAAATACGGGAACTGGAGATTTAATTGGAACCATAACTGTAACTCCTGTTGCAAATCAATGTGACGGAGCGTCTGAGTCCTTTACAATTACTGTTCATCCTTTACCAGATGTTGAAGCGGGAATTGATACTACTTTGTGTTTTGAACAATCAATTACGCTAACGGCTACAGGAGCCAATAATTACCAATGGGATAATGGTGTGATTAATGGTGTTGAGTTTTTCCCCAATTCAACAGAAGTTTATTACGTTGTTGGAACAGACACAAATTTATGCCAGAATACGGATTCCGTCATTGTCACCTATACGCTAGATTTACCTCCTATAGTAAATGCTGGTGCTGATACAGCAATTTGTATTGGTCAAGATATTATTCTTGCGGCCACGGGTGACGCGATATTGTACCTTTGGAATAATGATGTGCTTGATGGGGAGGCGTTTGTTCCTTCAGAGACAAATGAGTACGTTGTTATAGGTACTGCAGCAAATGGTTGTATTGAGAGCGATACTGTGGAGGTTGTTGTTAATCCATTACCTGTTATTTCTGCGTTTGCTTCAGATGACTTTATTTGTGCGGGTGAAAGTACATTGGTTTGGGGAGAGGGAGCTGATACATACGTATGGGATCTTTCCGTAATTGACAGTGTAGAATTTGTACCATCCATGACTGAGACATATACAGTTGTTGGTTTTGATATTAACGGATGTACCGACACAACGGACATAGAGGTAATTGTAAACCCTTTACCTGATGTGCTATTCTCTACAGATATGACTTTTGGTGGGTGTTTGCCTTTCGAGCCGACATTCACTGATTTAACTGCAGGACCCGAGAGTAATTCGGTAATGTGGTATTTCGGTAACGGCGCAACATCAACTCAATTAGGCTCGGTATTAAACACGTATGATTCTTATGGGTGTTATGATGTCACATTGGTGAGTACAACTGCGGAAGGTTGCACAGATTCATTAACCCAACAGAATTTTGTTTGTGTAAATGAGGTGAACGCTGAATTTCAGCCCGATGTCTATGAGCAATCTGTTGTAAATCCGATTTTTGAATTTACAAATAACTCAACGAATGCAACGTCTTTTGAATGGTTCTTTGGAGATGGATCTGAAAGTGATTTCGTGAATACGACACATTTTTATAATGATTATGGAAACTATGTTGTATCCTTGGTTGCAACTGCTCAAGATGGTTGTACTGATACTGCATATGTTGCTATTACTGTAATTGATGAAGTGTTGTTTTATGTACCGAATTCATTTACGCCTAATGGAGATGGAAAAAATGAAGTATTTATTCCTGTGCTAACAGCAGGCTATGATAGAGAGCGTGGTTATGAATTTAGGATCTACAATAGATGGGGAGAACAGGTTTTCTTCTCTGATGTCCCTGGCGAAGGTTGGGATGGTTCATATATTGACCCAACTGGAGCTGTCAAAACGGTTCAGAATGGATCTTATATTTGGTATGTCAAGTTTAAAGATTCCATGAATAACGAAATTTATGATTTCAACGGTCATGTTAATGTCATTAGGTAAATAGATTCTATAAAATTAAAATCAGAGTTTATTAATTCATAATTTTACAAAGAGCAAATCGGCTTATCGCTTTTTAAAGAGGAAAGTCCGGGCAGCACAGAGCGTCACACTTCTTAACGGGAAGGTCCTACTTGTAGGAACAGAAAGTGCAACAGAAAATAAACTTCCCATAATTTATTATGGGTAATGGTGAAAAGGTGGGGTAAGAGCCTACCGCTTTTTTGGTGACAAAAAAGGCAAGGTAAACCTTGTGAGCTGAAAGACCAAGTATATCGGGAATTGAGGGCTGCTCGCCTGATCTCGAAGGGTAGGTCGTTTGATCCTGGTTGTGAAGCTAGGGCAAGATAAATGATAAGCGGCTGATTTGTTATTCAAGTCTGCTAACAGAACCCGGCTTATGATTTGCTCTTTTTATTTTACAATACTCACCATCCCATTGATTGGTGCTGTTTTTCCATCGTTAAACTCGATGATATAATAGTATGATGCGATTGGTAATTTTTCGTTGTTATAAGTTCCATTCCAAGGATTTGCACTGTATATTCCTTCTCTAGATTCGAAGAGTTTATTTCCCCATCTGTTATATATACTGACCACATTCTTGGGGTATAAATTGTCAATATTTCCGAGCACCCATTTATCATTAGATTGGTCACCATCAGGGGTAAATGCCGTAGAAATGATAATTTGACAATCTGAAAATGATATACTAATTTCTCCTGGTAATCCTTCACAATTATTTTCTATGGCCGTTACATAGTAAGTAGAGCTTCCAAGAATCAGACTTGGTGTATATTCAGTTGCCGTTGCAAGCAATTGTGTCAATGAAGCATCGAAATACCAGTTGTAGTTTCCAGCGCCTCCCTCTGGTTGTATTGCTTCAGGGACTGTATTTGAGCAGTAATTTTCATCTTCACCCATGCTTGGAGCATCGGGAATAGGATTAATCACGATGGTTTGAGATTCATTTAAAGAGGTTGTACAATAATTATCGTTTAAGGCATTAAGCGTATATACTCCTGATAAGCTGCCCAAATCAATACTAGAATTGTTAGAACTTATTGAAAGTGGATTACCATTTAGTGTATAGTCTAGAGTAAAATCAGGAACACCACTGACCTCAGCGGTGATGCTGAGTACTGATTCTCCTTCGCAGTATGTGCCTCCGTTACTGAAATCTATGAGTGTAGGCGAGTCGTTAATCGTTAAATCCAATGTAACCAGGCTATCACATCCTTCTATGTTTGTAAGGACCCATGTAGCGTTATTATTGCTTGTGGTATAGGTGTTTCCATCAATCCAAGTATAGGTATCGCATGCCGATTTAATATCTGTTCCACTATTGGAATTAGTAATCGTTAAATCAAGTGTTAATATACTATCGCACCCTGACATACTCGGGATGACCCACATCGCGTCATTGTTACTTGAATTATACGTGTTTCCATCAATCCATGTGTACGAGTCGCAGGCGGATTGAACATCAGTACCTAAGAGAACTGAATTGAATATTAAATTAATGCTAACAATACTGTCACATCCAGCAACCGCAGTAAGTGTTTCTGTACCTGTTGGATTGGCTTCATCATAAATTGTTCCATTCACATAAATACTGTAGCCGTCTCCGATACAACCTGTATGTGTTTCTAAACCTGTAAATTCTGAAATGACAGTTAAGTTCAAGGTAACAATAGAGTCACACCCATTTGTGGCAGATAGTGACGCTATCTGACTACCTGAATTAGTAAAAGTTATTCCGTTCCATAAATAAGGCAGTTCTGATTGGCAGATCGTAAGTTCTTCGATAATAGAGGATGTTGGATTAACTGATAGATTTAAAGTAACTATTGAATCACATCCTGTAGTGTTAGAGATCAATGTAGTGCTTTGAGTACCATTTGCACTAAACGTAAGACCGTTCCAAATAAATGGCAGGTCGTTATCACATATTGTAAGATTTGATATACTTGACGAGGTTGCATTCACAACTACGGTCATATTTTGAATGGTTGCACATTCTTCAATATTTGGAGTGAAGGTATAGCTTGTGGTTGCTAAATTATCGATAGCCGGGGTCCAAGTACCTTCTATACCATTTGTTGAAGTTGAATTCAATGAAAAAGAAGCACCTTCGCATTGGGCTGGTAATTGAGAAAAAATAGGTTCAATAGGTGATGTTACGTTTACAAATATATTTTCTTGAGCGGTTCCGCAATTCTCACTTTCTGCAGTTACAACCACAAAGGCGATTGCACTGTTTATTGAAGGGGTAAAAGTAGTTGTGGTGCTGTTTATGTTTGAAAATGTACCGTTTGGAGATACCCAAGATATTGCATTTGCGCTACCTCCGAGTATCGCATTTAATTCTATTGATCCGCCATTGCAAACACTCACATTATTTGACGTAGTTATTGTCGGGGGATCATCATTTTCGATTTCAAAGTTTTGAGCATCTTCACAACCATTTTCATCAATAACTGTAGCGATATATTCTCCTGAACAAATGTTATCTACCGTTATTGGTGAAGTTGATGGATTTGAAGTTATAGGCACAGTTGGGCTAATATTAAAGGTATAGAGGCCTTGGCCTTGAGCAGCATTTAGAGTTATGGAGCCGGTGCAATCTCCACAAGAATTTGATTGGTTGGTTAAGATTAATGAAATAGGAATTGTTGGTTGACAACCATTTACCGTAAATTGATCGATATAATCACTATTTAGATTAGAGTTTGCTGCTCCCGGCGATTGATCATTACCGAGACATGCTCCTGGGTCACCTGCACATCCTTGTGTCCAATCTGCCTGTAGATATGGGTTTGTACCAGAAAAGTAAAATACATCGTCTGTTCCAGAGCCCGGAAAATAAATGGTACTATTTAATGAGATATCTCCATAAGAGAGAGAGAAAACTTCGCAACCTGTTAAATCAACCAATCGAATACAATCTCCTCCATTTCGCATACCAATTCGGCTCCATATACCTCCTGGACTCCATCCTAGATTAGGATAGTCACAGACTATAGCTCCTGGTGTATTTGGGTTCGTTTCGAACAAAGTTGAATTCTCAATAGGTAAAACTAGGTTGCAATTACCGTCATTTATGTCTAAATCGTTTACAGGTAAATCAATATTCGGATCAGTTCCGTTGTAGACCGTAATGCTTGTTCCTAGGGGTATGCAACTCCAAAAAACATCATTTGAAAATCTATTACAGCCACTAGCTATACCTGAACTACCATGAAACCCGTTATTGTCATCAATAATCCAACCTCTAATATCAATACAATTTGAACAATTCGAATTACTTGAAGATGTATCAACCACGACAAGTTCAACGTATTCCTGTGATCCTGAAGGGCCATTTGAAAATTCATTAATGATTAACGTTTGTCCAATGGTTTGGAAGCAGAGCGATAATATTGATGAAATAAATAGATTCCTGACTGTCAGCAATTTTAAAAAAAAGTATTAATTGAGTCTTTCAAATATAAGATGAAATTAATTCAATACGACTTTTTTTCATTATCAAATGATAAAATATTTATTGTATTATTATTTTTAGTTGATTCAATTTTTCTTTTTATTTTCGGACAATCATGAAAAAAACGCTAACCTTTTTTATTCTTTTGCTTTCGGCGCAGCTTTGGAGTCAATACCGACCAAATAATGGCGTTA
>Ga0206131_10001929_pt1 | contig 25885 bp, 32 predicted proteins | sample Helgoland_Spring_FD_148636 | JGI IMG/M metagenome (GOLD analysis project Ga0206131, IMG submission 148636) | Pelagic subsurface seawater microbial communities from Kabeltonne, Helgoland, North Sea - Helgoland_Spring_Bloom_20160517_1 | ecosystem: Environmental > Aquatic > Marine > Epipelagic ...
GAACTTGTCTCGGATAATCTTAATTGCATATCAGACAATCTTAATTGCAACTCAGGAGAGTTTCTTGTAGATGTTGACGGCTCAAACATGTCTAGTCCGAACGTGGGAACTCAAATAAGATTTAGAGATACTTCTAGTGCGCACGGGTCAATACTATCCAAATTTGTATTTGATGGCTTCATCGCTAACGAGACAGACTCTTTTATTAAGTTTAGAGATCAGGATGGCACTCTTGGCTCAATAAGAGGAGCTCCGTTTGGTGCTTTCGAGTTTATAGGAAACGCTGATGGTACATCAGATGCGGCTCTTGGGGCTGGTACCGCAGCGTCACTCTCCTCCTCAGGAAGAGGTCTTTCTTTTGTATCAGGGAATCAAGATTTCGGAGAATGGTTTTATTTTAAGGATGCAGAAGAGTGGTTTGGAGAAGAGGAATCCTATAAAAGACTTAACGAGGGAATTGTTGTATATGTTAAAGGTGAAGAATTTTCAAAGCTAGAAACTGAAGGCTCTATCCCAATGATTGTAACAAGAAGCGCGGCTTTTGTGGGTAATGAGAAAGAAATCTTAAGGCCTGGAGAGATATTGTCATTGATTGGCCAAATATTCGTTCTTATAGAAGGAGGGTGCAGCTGTGGAGACTATATTATTCCAAAAGAGAACCACTGCGTGGCCGTAAGACCTGAGGATATAACTTTTTTAGAATATAAAAGAGCTTTGGGAAAGGCTTTGTATCCTAAAAAAAGTGAAGAGATGGGGCATGTGAAGTGCTTAATCGGAGTAAAGTAATTCTTTTGTAAAGCAGTCTGCAAAGCCACTACTGGCAAAGCTTCTAGGTTTGATTTCGACAGAAAAGCCTTGACCTGTAACCATTCCAGTAAGCTCTTTTACAAATCTTGCGGTAGCATTTCTTTCCGTATTATCACCTATGTCCAAATGAATTTCAATGTTGCAATCCAAATACTCCTTTATGTTTACCGCTGCCTCTATACTCTTAAAAGCCTCATCAAAAATCCTAGATCTCAATGACGGATAAACTAAGTTGTCTATTTCTTGTTTCACATAAAAGCAGTTATTACCCTTTAGTCGATTTATCACTACTACTGCGGTAACCATTACGGTATTTTCAAAATACATTTGCGAGTCGCTTCCCACACATATATAATAATCTTTCAAAAGATAATCTTTAAGCTTAAGTATCATATCCTCTTTGGTTAGGATGTTTCCATCAAAATCTCTAATTTCTTTTTCGAAAATCATAATTTTTCCCATGAAGAATAAACATAAATTCTAATAATAAAAATAATTTAGTTAGATAATAACATTATACGTAAATCGGTGTAAGAATTTATGATTAGAAAAAACGCAATATCTTCAATACTAAAGACTTCCCAGATCATAAGAGAAGCTAGTCATGAGTTAAGATATCATTATGAGAACGACATCTCTGTTGTTGATAATATTTTCAGGCCTGGATCTGAAAAATATTTTGCATTAATAAGAGAAGCGAAGATGTTTAGAAACACTTCTATAATCAAAGCTAGCGATTCTGACTTGCTAGATTCCGACATAGGTTCTTTTGCAGCTTATGATGGGTCTTTAGTTCCCTTAGATTTTCCTCAAGAGTATACTGAGAAAATCGCGGCAAAACATAAGGGTAAGGATGTGACTCTTAATAAGCCAAAAAGAGGAGGATCTAAGAAATTTTACGTATATGTTAAGTGCGGAGATAAGATAAAGAAAATTTCTTTCGGATCAAAAGATATGCCTATGAGAGTTTGCAATGATAAGGCCAGAAAGTCTTTTGTTGCTAGACACAGATGTGCAAAGAAGAAAGACAAGTGCACTGCGGGATACTGGGCTTGTGCGATGGGAAGATTTCCAAAGATGACTGGCTGTAAAAAATCATACAGATATTGGTAATATATAAATACAATTATTAACTGGAGTTATAATGAAAGAAGAACTTAAAAATTTAGCAGTAAGCTTAAAGAGAAAAGGTCACACAAAAGAATCTATTTTTGTGGCTAAGATTTTCAAGAAGGCTCAAGAAGAAGGCATTATTGAGGGGGAGTCTCAAATCAAGGCTCAGTCCGCATCTAAAGTCCTGGGTGAGGTTATGCTATTCATGCTTGATCTAGAGCTAGAAGAGGCAAGAACAGCCTTTGTAGAGGAGATTATGAGCATGTGCCAAGAGCATGACGTATCTTCAGACTTCATAGAAGACCTTTCTGCATTTTTAGAGGCGATGGTTGGAGAATAAATACTACCAACACATATAAAATTTAAACACGGAATTTATAATGATTAAAGATTTAATAATATTAGCTAACAATTTGGATAATAAAGGTTTATCTAAAGAAGCGGACTATGTTGATAGAATTATTAAGAAATGTTCTTCTGGTGCACCAACATACCACCCAGCAAGACAATTTGTACTAAAAGAGTTTAATGGGAAAAGCAGTCCGTGTAAGGATTGTCGTAACCCGATAAATATGTTTGGTTTTGATTATCAGGAAGAATATGTTATAGAAAAAGGAATAGTGTTTAATGATTACGGTTCAAAATTTTATTTTCATAATAATGGTAGCGGAAAGCCTCCTCAGCAAGAAGCAGAGCTGGAGTTCTTGTTTCCTGGAATCACAAGCTCAAAAGGAGTTATGTTGAATAAAGATAACATTTACCATTTACAATATAATCCAACACTAAAGATATTAACTGTAATATACGATGATTAAGGTTAATTCTAATATTCGCAGCAAACACTTATGAAGATTTATTATGAGATTAGAAAAAACAAACTATGGTAACAAAGACCTATCTCCTGTTATGTCGGAGGATACACTAAAGTATCATAAGGACGGCCTGGCTAAGGACTATTTTAAGAAACTTGATTCCAAAGAGGGAGATTATTCTTTTAATGAAGCAGGTGCATTTCTTCACAACATATTCTTTTCTCAATTTAAAAAGCCAGGAGGTTTAAACAAACCTTCTGGCGCATCTTTAGAGTTTATAAATAAACATTTTTCAGACTTCAAATCTCTAAAGGAAGAAATGAAGGCGATGGCAATGTCGATTCAAGGATCTGGCTGGGTATATCTAAGTAAAAATGGATCTATAAAGACTATAAAAAATCATCAGAAAAAAGAAGACATAGTTCTTCTTATAGATTGGTGGGAACACGCATGGTCTCTTGACTATAAGAAGAATAAAGGGAAGTATTTTGATAATATCTGGAAGATTATTGACTGGAATGTTATAAGTAATTTGTTATCTCAAAAAAAAGCTAACGCAAGCTTTCCCTTTGAGGAAGAGATTCTATCTAAAGATATATATAAAAGAAGATTCTCTTCTGATACGAGCCAAGAAGACTTGGTTTGGCACAGAGACAGAGAAGATAGATACATTGAGATATTTAGTCATGGAGAATGGATGTTTCAGTTTGAAGATAAGCTCCCTTTTAAGCTAAGTTCCGTAGACAATATATTTATAGAGAAAGGTGTATATCACAGACTAATTAAAGGATCGGAAGATTTGCTAATATCTGTTCATAAGAAGAATAGGAGCAATATTTCTGTCAGAGCGGAAGAGTTTGTTAAGATCTCGGAAAAATATCGGAAAGGTAATGTCAAATAATAATACAGAAAAATATCTTTTAAGATTGCTTTCAAGCCTGGAAATTATGGGATTGGAAAAAGAATCCGAAGAGGTTATAAATATTCTAGTAAAAGAGTCTAAAAAAAATAAAGAGACTAAGAAAGATAAGTGCTATTATAAGGTAAAGTCAAGATATAAAAAATGGCCTAGTGCCTATGCCTCAGGTGCTCTTGTGAAGTGCAGAGAGATGGGTGCTGAAAACTGGGGAGAGGGTGGCTCTTCGAAGAAGAAGAAGACTAAGAAGAATAAAAAAAAGAAGTCGTCCGCAAGTGCGGATAATAATAAGGGCTTGAAATGACTATACTCGAAAAAGCAAAAACTCTTCACAAAATAATACTTTCCTTAGGGCTTGACAAAGAGGCTGCAGATACTTTTAAAATTGTAAAAATAGCGGAAAGTATAGATTATATGCAAGAGCTTCATATTAAAGGTAAAGGCTACGAAAAACTTCAAGTAATGGTGGGTAGCAAAAGTTTATCCTCAGAAAAAATCGTAATGCCCTCTGGAGACATCTACCTTGTAAGCGAAAAAGATGCTATAGGTTCTTTGGCATCCTCAAAAGAATTAAATTTGAATAATCAATATTATTTTCCAGCATATAAAGAAAAGAATCATAATCTTGAGCTTGAGCGTAGAGAGTCTTCCAAGAACATGGCTATAGATTATAAAGACATATCTTCAAGAACGAGCACCAATAGCTATGACTTTGGAAAAAGAAGGCATGCTGAAACTGGTAATGACCTATTCCTCGGGGGATCTGTTATAAGCCAAGAGGTAGTAGATTCAGCAATATATAGGATTAAAGACAGCCTGGAATTATATCTTGAGGCTGCAAAAAAAGAAGAAGAGTACATTCTTAGCGCTCTTAAAGATGAAAGCAGAATTTTTAAGCCAAACCCTGACGGGAAAAATATTAATTTCTCGAATAAGGACGTACAAGAATACTATAATGAGCACCATATGGCGTTGAAAAGGCTAAAGAGAGACATCTCTGAAATGAAGTCACACCTTAAAAGCTTGACCGAATTAGATAATAAAGACCCCAGAGTTGCAGAAGCTTTAAATTTTTGTGTGAGAATTAAAGAGATGCGAAAAGGACATCTCGGGAGCGGAGAGTACGTTTACCAAGTAAGTTCAATGCAAGATAAGTCCAATAACAGCTTACACTCAAGTAGAGCATCTATAATGATAGATATAGGCTGTGGATGGTTCGCATTAGGGGCTGGGATTAATACCAGCAAAGATCCCGTTCTTTTTTACAGCAAAAAATTTACAGCAAACGATAAGATCTATCAAACTAAAAATATAAAGATAGCCATCCTTAAAAAAGATGAGATAACTAATCCGATGTACGATAAGGTAAAGGAACTTGATGGATGTGATATTAAAAAAGAATATGACTACCAGAAGAATAAACCTAAGAAAAGAGAAGGAGAAATCCCAGAGTATTCTTATCCTGAAAGAAGCAGGCGTGTAGAAGATATAGATACATTATCTTACTCTGATTTTGTTAAGTTAAAAGATGATACAGTAAATATGAATCTAGATGAATTTGAAGCCCAGGAAGCAAATTCCAAGAAGAATAAAACCATACCTTGGTGCGAACGATTTCCAAACCATCCAACCTGTAGAGAGTGAGAGGCCTTAATGAAAAATTCAATTAGAAAGTCAAAAATAGAGTCTATTCTTAAGGAAGCGAGAGAACATGACAGTTATATGTCCAAGCCTCAACTTTTTAGAATTATAAATATGGCTTCAGAGTTGTATAAGATTATTGAAGATGAAGAGCAAATTCCAGACTGGGCAGAGTCTCACATCGCAAAATGCGAGCAGATGATGCAGTCAGTTCATGGTAAAATTATGCATGAAAAAGTAACAGGAAAGCGCTAATAAGCTTTGAATTAGAGGATAGAGGTAATAAAATGAATAGAGACTTGAGAATTGCTGAATTAAAAATTCTTTATTTCCTATCTAAAGAAGCTAAGAAGAAGTCCAAGAGTAAGGGTAGAACCTTAACCTCAAAACCCTCTTCAGAAAAAAATCTTAGAGATTGGTTTGATCGTAAAGGGCCAAAAGGTAGCTCTGGAGGGTGGGTAGATTGCAATACCTGCAGAAGCGGAAAATGCAAGCCCTGCGGAAGGCAAAAGGGCGAAACCAGAAGTAAGTATCCTGCTTGCAGACCCACCCCTGCCTCATGTGAGAAGTATAAGAAGACAAAGGGTAAGTCCTGGGGCAAGGGCGGAAAGAAGAAAAGCAAGTAAGACCTTCCTGGGTCAAATTATAAGCTAATAATATCTCTTAATGGAGAGTATGCTGCTAAAGAACTATAAGATTTTTTTGATAATTGGAAATTTAATAAAATAAGGTGGGTTTAAAATGAATGTTGAAATGGCCAGACAAAAGCTTGTTGAGCTTAGAAGGTATTTATTTGCAAATGATTTGCATGAAGCAGCTGGATTGGCGAAAGATATACTTGACTTATTATCAGGTAAAAGGAAAATTACAGGGAAAATGGAGCTTCAGATTGGAGAGAGAGGTATTGACGAGCACACTTTGTATCTTAAATTAGATATAAATGAGAGGCCGTACGAAGAAAACATAATCGTATCACAAGAGGATCTAAGTCCTAAAATGCAAAGAATTTTGAACTTGAGATATGACAAATTCAGTCTAAATAATCCAGAATTTGGATTTGTCGTAGATGAGATTATAGATGTGATATCAAATTCAGATGCCAATATTTATATTTCAAAAGAAGAATTCTTATTAGGTGATGTGACTCTTTATGTTGGTAAGCATACAATAATGCATTCCATAAAAGATAAGATAGGTCTTTAGATATATAAAAAAGTATTTGTATATTTTTTGTATATTTTCTTCAGCACCTTTAGGTCCCTCTTCGAAAAAGAGGACTTTAAGGTAATAATAGAAGAAAAGCAAGCAAGAAGTTTTAGCAAGAAGTTCAATATCGCAAAGGGACAATAAAACTTTTCAATACTATTCCTGCATTGGCTCGACATATTCTTCTTCAGAATCTAAAAGGGTTTCATCCAAAGACTCATCATATCCAACGTATGTATCGTCCAGGTATTCTTCTTTGATTTCCTCATGTTTGTCGTTTACCATTGCAATCATAAGCTTCCCAGATTTTGTTTCAGGATCAAGCATCTCTATTAAATATCTTTTTTGATCGTTATTAAGAAGATCTATAAAGTCTATAGCAATAGGTCTATAGTAATCATTAAACGTAAAGTCTTCCAATCCGTTTATTTGTTTTGATATACCTATTATAAACTTATCTGCAATTGCTTTACTAGAAAGCATTAGCGAAAAATCTTTACTGAAGAACATCTTAGTAGATGCATCGGCATCAAGGTGCTTTAAAAACTCATCCAGAAAAGGTCTTAAATATTCGACATCATATAATCTATACTTAAAATAAGTCGAAGTTGTTCGAGATTCTTCACGAAGCATCTTTCTTACTCTCTCAATAGTTATATTTCTTAATGCATCATCAAGGTGAGCATTGCTTCTGAAATAGTGATCATCGTCGAGATTTTTTATTTTATCATAAATCAAGCTGAAATCCTCATAAAGCTTGTGTTTGATTATTTTGTCGTACGGAAGCCATGTTAGCCAAGCCTCAATAATCGGCTTTACTTCTTCGGTTTGAAATTCTGGCTCTTTTTGATATTTAGAAAAGAAAAAACTATCTTTAAGATCAGAGCTATTTCTCTTTTGATTCAACAGCTTTAATGCTAGAGGTATAAGTGACTTTAATTCTGGTATTTTAAACATTTCATCTTTGAAAAAATAATATATATTCTTAAAATCTTCCAACATCTCCTGTTTTAATTCTGGGTATATAAGATACTCTTTACCTTTAAAATATATTTCTGCGGCATGATCAAACGATTGAGATGTATCTTTTCGTATACTATCTATCTTTTCTTTCAATATAGAATCTTCTAAAAATCTGGTGCTCATCTTGAAAAAGACATCAGATTTCATGCCCATTATCGCTTCGTCTGTAAATACATCAGAGAACTGTTTGCTTTTTGCATCAGATTCTATAGCCGCCATTACCGCTTCAGATTTATCTCCAAGATATAATTCAATATCCGATTTTTTTATTGAAACGTTACCTCTATTTACAGTAGCATTATCCCCGCTATCATCAAGACAATGAATGTTACCCTGATTATCTTTCGTATAAACTATAGATATTTTGTCCATAAGTTTTGAAGCATTATATTTATCTGAAGAGCTTTTGGTAAGTATGTAGTAAAAAATCCATTCATCAGATGCCGTGTAGGTCAAATAAAGATTGGTAGAGTCATCCATGTATCCAGTGCACCATTTTGTTTTAGATGCCCAATACTGAGATGATGCAGTACTTCTAGGTTGCACCACAGAGAAGTCAGAATCTTCATATATTTTAAATGTATCTCTAATAGCTTTATCTTTAATTTTAAAAAGCTTCATTCTTTTAGTATCAACACCCTCAAGTGATCTTATCAGATCATCAAAAGATGGCGAAATACTTTTATCATCATCTGAGGTGGATTCTTGGATGGAAAGACGCACCTTCTCTCTGTTTTTTGTATATAGGCTCATAATTGCGATGCAATCTCTAGCATTATGAGTTTCGTTTAAGGAATAGGCTTTTTTGAACCATTCCAACTCTTTTCTGCCAAGTCGAAGACTTTTAAGATTGCTAATATCTTCTTCGCCCATCGGAATAGATGAATATAAATTAACATCATCCTTTCTTGCGGTTGACAAGTTTACCAAAACTAGATCATTAAGACCGTTAGTTTTGTTTAAAATTTCCTTAAAGATTACTATAGAATCAGGGCCATCAAAAAAATCTTTATTTCTTTTTATAAAGGCATTAGAGATTCCGTGTATTTTATTTATATTTTCATATGGGAACTTATCCTTTATGGAGTCTACAATCTCTTGCCTTAATGAAGAGTGCTTGATCAGATAGTCTACCGCATCTGAATATTTATTCAAACCCGCGTTATCCAGATAGTTCGCCAAAACTACCAATACTTTGTCAATATCATTCTTCATTAGCTCTCCAGTATCTTTATATGCACCTTTTACAGTCATATATTCAATAATTATCAGAAATATCTATAAAAGATTCAAGAGCATCACCATCTTTGTTTCTTCTTCTATATCGAAAACAATACTCAAAACGAGCTGATAATAAGTTTTTTTTATTCTCATAGAATTAAAGCTATACTAATAAATCAGCATGACTTGCTATTGCTAATTGCTTATATTCTTTCAGTTAAATTATGGTATCGAAAAATTTATAGTATTTCGTAAGATAAACATACTCATCCCTGCTAATAAACATTTATAATGTGTGAATCTTCACACCCGATAAGCTTAGAAGGGAATCATAACTCTTTGGAGAATTAAGAAAATGAGAAGCAAAAAAGACATAATGAGAATATTGATTTCTATGTCAAACAATCTTGATATAAGAGGTTTTCACTCTGAAGCCAATAATGTAGATTTTTTGATAAGAAAGGTTGCAGAAGATCTCGCAAGTGACCTTGAAGAAGAATATTCAGAATCCCAAATTAAAAATTTCGATGCTGACGGTGACGGTAAGCCTTTCGAGAAAGAAGATTTTAAACTTTTAAGAAATAAAAAGAAAGCAAAATTTAAAAGAAAAAACAGATTAAAGTAATATATATAAGTACTGGAGATATAAAATGATCAAAGAAATGATATTGTTCGCAAATCACCTAGATTCAAAAGGTTTGTCTAAAGAGGCAGATATTGTTGATAGTATTATAAGAAAACTTTCTTATAGCATAAATGATGAGCTTACCAAGGCTTTAAATGAAGCTGAGAGAGACCCGTACTCCTATGAGGTTATTGGAGAGAAAGGTAATTTCTCTTACAAGATAACAGGAGCTCCAGAAGGCAAAGAGAACTTGATTGGAATAACTATAACAGAACAAATGCCTGGTTATGATATATTAGAAGGTAGGCTCAAAAAGTTACCTATTGGTCAAGAAAGTATGTCTGCAATGATGGAAAAGATTCTTGAGTATGGGCAAAAAGAATTTGAAGTGCCTGAATCTCAAGCTGTAAGTCAATTGAAAAAGGAAATAAGAATATGTTCTAAGATGATAGAGCAGGGCGAGCTTAGCGAAGAGAATTATAACGAAGTTTATTCTAAATATGAAGCTATTGAAGATAAAATAAATAGTCTCTCTGTAGAAGAGAAGGCTGCATTAAAAACAAGCTCTTCCACTTTAAACAGAATGAGAGATATAACAAAGTTTTTAGGTCTTTAATGCTTCTTTACCTGTAACTAATAAAAAAGGCTCCTTATTTGGAGCCTTTTTTATCCCAAGAAGAACTGTGTTAGTATTATGCATAGAGCAAAGAATATACATATCATATTCTTTATAGAGAATGGGCTCTCTCCCATATAGTACCATGTCATTATTGGAAATGCGAGGTAAGACATCGTAAAGCCTACAAATCTTACCGTCCATAGCTCTGGAACTGCAATCATTGCATGCTTCGAGCCAAACCAATAAAAGGCTAGAGATGGTATACCAAAAGTAAGTATAGACAGGAACACCTTCCCTTTCCAGAATTCACTTACAAACTGAAGGTTGCTGGAATACCACCCTAAGATATTACCCATTGTAAAACAAAACACTGCAATAGCCATGTTTGCACTAAAGAAACCTGAAGGTTCCATTTTAAAATCTTCTTCTAATTAATAAAAGTATTACGGCTAAAAACCCAAGCTTTGATACTAATTTTGTATTTTTATTGCGAACGGAGGAGCATCCCTTTATAGGTTCTCCTGCTTCTAACGATCCTGCGGGCCTCACATCTTCATTTTCATCAAGAACATCTTCGCTCTGAACACCTTCATTAGAGTCTCCGCTATCCCCATTAAGCGATTCTTCGGCATCCTCTGTTAAGTCATATCCGTCACAGTCTTGATCTATCCCGTCATTAGGCGTTTCTACGGCTCCTGGATATATACTTGAATCGAAATCATTGCAGTCTAATGTTTCAGGCCATGAGTCTGAATCAAAATCAACTTCGTATGTCTCATCTTCGGTAATCGGAGGGTATATTATTAATCCTAAAATCTCAACGCCAACTTCGCTACGAGCAAGGGGGTTCCACCAAGATGTATCGAAATTACCCAAAACCGAGATGCTATCCATCATAAAGCTCTCTCCACCCTCTGATTGTATCGCGAGGTAATACTCGTGGTAAGCCGACTCCTCTGCTCGATCTTCAAGATTTAGATACATATCCCACGCCATTGTATCTGCACCACCTATCACATCAACATCCCATTCGTAAAGAGCTATGTTGTACTGAGTTTGAACTTTATATTCTGAAGACATATACCCTTTTGACTGAATCTCTACGTTTGCATTTGCACCTCCAGAAACTTCATTCCCATTTATCTCAACACCGTCAGGTATGTTTATGGCAGTCATAGCTGAGCCCTCTACTCCTGCAGTAGATCCCGCACCTATTCCGTACTGGCTGCCAATACTTATTTGACCATAGGCTTCAATTCCATAGTTTTCAAATGGCACAGACCAATCCCAGCGAAAAGAACCCCGTTCTCTTGATATATCTGTGTACGCATCAACAGATAGTACAGGATAGGGGTTCATACCCCAGTCGTTCCAGTCAGTAATCCAAAGCTCTTCGCCTTGTGCAGGATTGGATCTTGCCTTTATTACTGCAACATAAAAATCAGAACCCCTATCGATAGAAGATTCAAACCAAAAAAATTCGACAATCGCATCTACTCGATTACCAAAAGAGTCTTCGGTACCCATATATATAGAGTTCCCATTAAAGTAAGCGTATGAGGTTCCCGTCTGGGCACCTATAGAGCTGTATCCTTGAAAGTCTATGTCTATACCAGGCTCAAGCATTCTAGCTCCAGTATAGGACGTTTCTGGAGCACTTATATCAGCACGCAATAGTTGCATTAATAATATAATCATTATAACCTCACCTTATTTGTCTTGCAGAGTTTTGAGTTTAGTTGTAAGACTCTGCTATTAGCTTTATTGAAGAGTTAAAGTCGTCTATAGATCTATCTTGTGCTAATACACCCGACGGCGTTATTATTTTCACAACAATATCTATTTCATCATCATATGCAATAGATATAGATATAATAAACTTCTTATAAGATAGTTTTAATTATACCTTATAGGAACTTTTAAGTCTCTTAATCATACCATCCACCTTTCTTCTTATGGTGGAAATCATATTCTCTATTTCTTGCTCTTCGGTATCTGGATCATCTGAGAACTCAAAGTCTCGTTGGTCTAGGAGGGCTTTTAGCACACCTTTCAAATCTTTGTTTTCTTTACTCATTAAAAACTCCTATTCTTATTAATCGTCAATTATTAACTGCTTCCTGCTGAGAGTTTAGTATTTTTATTATTCTTTTTGCGGTTCCGATTTTTTTTATACCCTCATCTTCATTTACCATAAAGAAGTTTTTTAATCTAGGAAGAGGCAAATCGTCAATAGCAATCCACGAGGTTGCGCTAGGATTCTCCTTAAGCCAAACCATTATCTCTTTGGATCTTATTGCAGATTGAAGTTTTTCAGAATCAGAATAACTATTGAACCAGTCATTGTCGTCCCAGACATTCTCAAGATCCTTAGTAAAGCCTATTGGTGCCTTTGCAATTCCTCTTTCAATATATAGTTTTTGCATATATTCTAAGTCGCAATGAACTCTCCATGTAGACGTGACCACAATCTCAGCATCAGTCTCTTTGAGAATGTTATTCAGAACATTTATAGCTTTTGGGCAGAATCTATCAAAAAGATCTCCCCTCTTCTTAGCCTTATTTGACCTTCTAGATCCCCACTGACCTGAAAGGCATATGACTCCATCGTGATCTAGAAACATAACCTTCACTTGGCACCAATCTCTTCTATTCTTCTATTTAGATACCAAGCTGCCTTTTTCAGGTCTTCGAGCTCCCTTAATCTATCCTTCTTACCCGCTCTACTTATATACTTTACTGTATTTCCGAGACAGAACCCCAGACTCCAAGCCTCTATAACTTTTATAGCCTCATATGTTGTATCTCCACCATAATGTGCTGGGTGATTGACGTTACTACTCTTATTAGCCTTATTAGTCTTCACAGAAGCCTCCCTCTCATTGTTCTCTTTTTTATTTGTACTATTTTGCTTAGAATGTCCAGACATGTTAATCTTGCGGATATCCTCAGCAAACCCTTCCATTAAATCAATTTTATTAAAATTATAAAACAAGTTAATCCTCCTTATAGCTCTATTACATTTCCATTAAAGAAAAAGCTTCCTTCTCTTCTGTGAGAGCAACAAGCTCCGTTACTAAAAATAGTTCTCATTCCAGATGGCCTAAGCGTGCCTGAGTTATATATTTTATTAGATCCATGTATATGTCCAAAGCAATGAAGCTTTGGTTTTAACTCTAAAACCTTTTTCCTTAGCGACTCGCACCCTACATTCTCCATAATCCTAATTCTATCTTTTTCATTATCCGATACTTGCATATATCCACCTGTAAGATCAAGAATGCCTTTTGGTGGGCTATGAGTAACTAATATGTCAGCATCCATATCCATAAGATTCCAGACTTTATCCATCATTTTTCCTCTAGGTTTCATGAAAGCCCAGTCTCCAAATCTAGGAACATATGGAGATCCCCATATTTTTAGCCCCATAATCTCTACAGTTTCGTTATGAAGATATTTTATGCCTAATGCTTTTATATCTTCTGGATGAATAAGAGTTCTTTCTATTGAGGTATCATGATTTCCAGCAACAAATACTTTGCTTGGTATCTTCAGACCATCAAACCATGTTATGAAGCTTCTCATCTCATGTTCGTTTGCGTAAGGATCTTTAAGGTTCGAGGCATCACCGCTATGAATCACTAAGTCTATTCCTTCAGGTACTTTTAGTTTATCGTGATGACAGTGAGTATCTGATATGTGCCATATTCTCATGACATGCTCCTATGTTGTTTTTTTAATTCCAAAAAGAAATCCAGGCTCTTGAGAATCTATTCAAAATCCTAACAAACCTTTTATAAGAAAATATTAATGACCAGACAGCGATAGATAAGATTGTTCCAAAGAAAGATGGCTCTTTTATCTGGAGTTCCTTCCGAAGTTCTTCTTCCGTGCTACCTAATATCGATTCTTCTTTCACAACTCTCTCCTTTCCTCAAAAGTCATCTGCTATATAATTATAGTCTGCCGAACTTTTGATCAATTTCTGAAATTATAGTTGCTACTGCAAACAGGTCCTTTGTAACTCTTGTCGATGTTACTTCTCCAACCACGCAATCGATCAATATTGCTTCCAATATTCTTTCTTCTATTTCGACACATGCCTTTCTTTGCATCATCGCCACTTCTAATTGTCCCATAAAAACCTCTAATCTTTCATATTCCTAGCATAGTATTTTATACTTACATATAATAGTCGCAAAATCTTAACTTTAAAAGTATTATCAAGCATACTTATTACTATTTGTCTATTAACCTGTAATTATTAGGAGATTTCGATGATTAGAGATTTGAAACCGATGTTTTTAGTAAGCCCGAAGATTATATCATTTTTTGAAATATTTTCACCAATAGCGATTGGGGCAATAACCCTAGGGCCTATTGTTATTTCAAAAGAGCCATTGTCTGATTCTGTGAAAAATCACGAGACTATACATTATCAGCAGTATATAGAATTATTTTTTATTGGATTCATAATACTATACCTTTCTTTCTGGATTATAAATCTTTTAAGAGGTATGAAGGGACCCGAGGCTTACTTCAATATACCCTTCGAGAAGGAAGCCTACTATAATGATGCAAATATGGAATATCTGAAAGATAGAAAACGGTATGCTTGGGTAAAATTTGTGTTTTAAGTCAATCAGACTTGCTTTCGGAAGCATACTTTACTCCCATGATCGTACCTACAATCGAGAAACTGTTGGTTAACAATATCCCAAGAACATTGGACCAAGTATTTCCGATAAGAGTCGTCTCTGGACTCGAATAAAGTATTGCATATGCATAGAGCATTGTCGTTACAACGCCAACGCTTATTATTATTATGAGTGCTACGTGGACAATCTTTCCAATTAGCTTGAACTGGGTCTTTTTATGCATAATGTCAAGATCTCCTAAAGCCTGCGCTTTCGCACTCTCCGCATCCGAAAGCGCCACCTTTAAGTCTTTCATAAGAGAGTCGTTCTCATCATGCTTCTTTACCAGCTCAATATTCTTTTTTTGAATATCCTTAGTAACCTCAAGCCTTTGCCTTCTCTTACTCTTATCTATTTCTATAGACTCCTCTATGTAATTGCCGAAATCTGATCCCTTCTCATAATCTATAACCTTGCAGATATTACCTTCAAGGAATATTTTTCTATCTTTAGAAAGATCAATTAGTGTCTGCTGAAGAGCATCTGTGATTTCTATTTTTTTCACTTGTATACTTTAAATCCCATAGTTTTATTCTTGTAGCCTTCGTAGTCTTCCCTAAACCTTTCGAGCCTAGGCTCTATTTCATCAGTCTTTACAATCCAGAACTGAGCTCCATACTCTTTGGACTTTTCTATTTCTGCGCTATCTGAAGAGCTTGATATCATTCCTATCACAACACCATTGCCGTAAAGATTATTTATTCTATTTACTAGTTCAAGCCCATCAAAGGTGCTTCCTATGATGTTAAGATCAACAAACACAACTTCTGGCTTGTGATATTGAGCATCGTTTGGAAATTCCATATAATGCTTAAACCTTTTCTCTGCCTCATCAGAAGAAGATATCGCCTCCAACGTTAAGGTAATGTCCAAGAGGCTGCACGCATCTTCAAACACCAAGTGAAATAAGTTTTCATCATCAACGAGCAAAATGCTATTTATCATGCGACCACCTTTATTTTTATCATTGTTCCAACATCTATCTTATCAACAGATATGTCAAACCCATGTTCTTTTAATATTGCAACTGTAATATTCAGACCCAATCCAGTGCCTGGCTCGGTCTGGTCTGTTTTCCTATAGTACGGCTTTGACAGGTTTTCAAAGTCCTGCTGACTCATCCCTCTCCCGTTATCTATAACCGCAAGGGTTTCGTCATCTATCATTGTTATGGCAACCATTTTAAATTCAGAATCATTGTATTTTATTCCATTGCTAACCAGATTGGCAATAGCCGTACAAAATAAAGATTCATTAACATCTGCGCAGACAAGCTTTCCTATTGCGATCTGATCCGAGTATGAAGTGCTGGAGAAATAATCTAAAAGTATATCGTCCAGAGACAGTATTTCCTTTTCAAGCTCAGAGTCCTCTTTTACAAGATTCGTAAAAGCCTTGACACCTTCGTATACTCTTATTGTATGTTTAAGACCTTCTCTTATTAGCTTTATAGGCATCTCTATCTTGAGTTCTTTTATCTGCTCAGGAGTAAGTCTTCTTTCTAGCGATCTAAGTCCTCTAGGCATGTATATGTTAATACCACTATTCATGTCATGTCTTAATATTTTTGCAGAGTGCTCAAGATATTTGTTTTTATTTATAATATCCAGCTCTTTCTCATACTCATTTGTAATGTCATGAGCTATCATTATAACTTCTATGATATTTTCATCTAAAATAACTGGAGAATATGAGCATTTCATCCATACAACATTACCCTTCGAGTTAATCTTCTCGAGGTTTCTTTTGACGCGAATACCTTGCAGTACCCTATCCCATACATCATTTTCTTTTTCTGACCTGCAAGAAAAGAATGTGTCGTGGCTTTTCCCAACCACATTTCTTTCGGAAAATCCCAATGCTTTTACAAAGTTTTCATTTACACTTTTTATTTTACCATGAGGATCAAACAGTAGGACTATGGAGGATTTGCTTATAGCTTCTATTTTTCCCTGAAACATCTCTTTCTTTTTAATCATATCTTTGTTGTACTCAAAAGATAATTTTGCAGATAGTGTTACGAAAAGAAAAGAAGAGGCCGAGCTTATTATAGATATATTATAGTTCGGATCAATAAGTCCTAATATTATTACAACCTGTATTCCAACGTATGTTAGTATTGCAATAATACAAGTCGCGACCATAATTACAATATCTTTTCTCGGAAGAAGTTTTATTCCTGTATTTCTTAAAAAGATCACTTAACCCTATCCTTTTTAAGCTCAAAGTTATTCTCTATAAAAATATCTGTTTCTCTAAGTATATCTTTCGTAGTAAGCATTTCGATCTTTGCCTCTATCTCTATTTCGTCAGAAACAAGTCTTGTATTATTGCTAGACAAGTCTAGAAATCTTAAATTCCATTTTTTCCTACTTATGGTCCCTCTTACCAGGAAAACATTTCTATTTCCTGAAAGAGGACCTTCTGCTTTTAAAATAATATCCCTAGTCTCTCCTTTTATTGTTAGCTCACCAGTTATATCATGCTTGCTATCTGGCAATTCAAGAATCTCTTTTGACCTAAATATTATTTTAGGGTAGTTTTCAACATCGAGCAGTTCCCCTGATAAGAGAACCCTATCTCTTTCGAATATTTTAGTATCAATACTAGATACATCTATTTCACAAAATATGCTTGTGTGGTTTAATTTCTCTATGTCGTGATCAATAATTACATTGAAATTTTCAAAAGATCCCCTTACAGTGTGTATGAAGAGATGACCTATTGAGAAGTTTATCTCCGACTTGTTTCTATCATGGTTAAGCATGATGTTCCCCCCCTTATCCGCAATGATATGTGCATGCTGCGAAGTACCTCTTATGCTCAGACCCATCAAAGGTAATTGTTTCTGTAATTTTGCTCCAATCTATATTCTCTGTTATTTTTGCCACAGTGCATGATCTTAAGAGATCGTCACTCTGCATCATTCCCATACCTGAGATGGGTGAGGAGGTTATATAATCTCCATTAGAGGCCTCTCCATTGAAATTCGTTATCAAGACTCTGCCCTCTCCTATCGAATTAACCTCTATATGCATCTCGCTTTCCTTAGGAGGAGAGAGTAGCGTGTATCCTTCATGTCCGCCCTCCAGCTTAGAAAGCACCCCAAAAACAGTCCTGTCAGATGGTGTTCCAGAGACTTTAAGCTTCGGAAGAGCTGTGGATACAGTAGAGCCGTGCCATATCTCTCCAGAGCTTGAGAGTATCATTCCAACCTCTAGCGATTCGGATTTGTCGATTATCGCAGCGTGATGCCCAGTAAATGACGTTACATAGTCTACGCCACCTTGCCCATCACCCCTAACTCTTCCTACTCTTATTGGTGTTCCAGCATACTGTGACCCGCTAAAAGTCACCTTGTTCTTTGAGAAAAATCTTAAAAAGTTCGTGCTTGTGCTTGGAAGGTTCGTGATTACGCTCGCCTCATTTACGTTAGAGGAATCGTAAGCACCAGCGCCTGCAATAATGTCAACAACGCACTGGCTATTGCTCTGACTTCTATTCACAAATGTAGCTATGCCAGAATTTGATGTATTATGACTACCTGTTGCGTAACCCTCAACATACATACCCGTATCACCTTGATTCTCCAACCACTTTGCAGGCGCAGACCCGCTAACGGTTCCGATTAAGGTCATTCCATAGGTTACAGATGTGTCCACCTTTAGAGGCACTCCGCCCACCTGTCCTGATACGATAAGATCGTTTTGAGGTATGACAACTGCTCCAGACTGAGATAGGTCGATCTTTAAATCTGTTGCTCCATAATCATAAAGGTTTCCTATTCTGGCATTTAATGTTTTTAAATATCCAGAGGTTGATCCGTTACTTATAATTAATGGGGCGTTCACACTTAGAGTTTTGTCAAACTGTCCTCCGTCTGCCCCATAAACCCTACCCTGTGTGCTTATATTTTCTGTTGATGATATTGGTGCATAAAAATATGTAGTGTCTTTTGAGACCGACATTGTTACGGAAGGTGTCGCAGATCCTCTCTCTGTCGTCAGAAAATCAAGAGCAGTGCCTTTATCTGTAGTATTCCAACTTTCACTAGCTCTATTCTTTATAAGTGTTTGATCAAACATGTTTATCTGAGAAGTTACTGTTCCCATGACAACACTACCTGTATGATTAAAGTTAAGGATTGGGGTGTTAGCATCTATGTTTGCATTCAAACAAGAGAAGTCTCCGTTTACATCCAAGATTCTGCTAGGGCTTGCCGTAGCGATGCCAACTCTTCCATCAGAAGATATCATCATTCTGGTGGTCGGAGAGGTTGAGTTCCCAGGTGTTGTTGCGAACTGCAGGTATGCTGGCTTGCTAGAAGAAGTCCAAGATCCCAAGGAGTAGCCGCTTATCGTTGCGACACTAGGAGCGTCATTTGTACCGAAAGCTACCGTTCCCACCTTCGTAGTTGTGCTTGGATTGTTGGTAGTAGAATGTAGATAAACGCCTCCGAACGATGCTCTGGACCTCAAACTACCACCTTTAACATCAAGTTTAAAAGACGGGAAGTTTTCTCCGACTCCAACATTACCTCCGCTGCTAACCACCATTCGAGTAGAAGGAGTCCCGTTATTATCTGCGGTTGTACCGAATCTAAGCTCTGTAGGCATGTCTCCAGAGGACTGACCTGCTGTTCCCATCTGAACGCCTTGTACATACGCTCCTTTTTGCATTGAAGATATTGAAGAATTGTATCCAAAGAAAGCAATCTCTCCCATTTCCTGATTATATCCAACTTCGGACATTGAAGATAGAGTTCCGTTAGCTCTTTGTAGAGCGATTATGGGTGAAGAGCCGACATCAGAAAGTATTATTACTCCTGGCTCCGCACTTCCCGAGGAATCCCCCTGGACAGTTAGCTTTGCAGGAGGCCCTGAAGCGCTAAACTCTCCGATTCCGACATTTCCACTGTAATCTACTGTAAATCTTTCTTTGGATGAAGACTCGCTAACGTCTGTCGTTGATACGATCATTCTAGTAGGTCTATTAGTACTGCTCCACACTCCAAGAGAGTAGGTATCTATTGATGCGGCCGAGACACCGCTAGTTGTACCCATTGCTATTGTAGAAACCTTAGTCATCGTGCTAGGCTCTCCCACGTCAGAGTGCAAGTACAGCCCTCCGAAAGAACCTTTTGATCTTAATCCTCCTCCATTAACATCTAGGGTGTATGATGGCGTCATATCTCCAATACCAACATTTCCAGACTCAGATATGGTCATCCTAGGAGAAGGAGCTGATGAGCCGTCCGAAGATGTTGAAAATCTAATAGATGTTGGCATGTCTCCAGAAGCTCCAGACGGTGTTGCTTCAGCGACTGCCTCTATCAGAGCGCCCTGTTCATATGCGGAGGATACTGAGTTATAACCTTGAAAGGAAATTTGACCTATTTTATCTCCACTGCCAGTTCTCGCGACACTTGATGCGGTTCCGCCTGCTCCCTGCATAACAATAGAGGGGCTTGAGGAGAAGTCTTGTACCGTTAAAACTCCAGGATCTGACCCAGATCCAACATCACCCTTTATCGTAAGCTTAGAGGAAGGATTTGATGACGAAAAATCTCCAACTCCAAGCCTGTCACTCTTATAAAACAAGTCTGAGGCAGTATTTATAGCGCCAGAATTATTAAAAGTTACGGCTTTATCGCGACTTAAGGTTCCCACTATTATTCCAGTCAGATTAGACCCGTCCCCATAGTAAGTTCCCGACGTAACGCTCGTTGTAAAGCTTCCAGTGTTTCCACTCACCTGGCCTGACGAAGTTATATCTCCAGTAGAAGAGATATCGTCGTAGAAATTTGCGCCATCTTTGTTTATCCTAAGCATTTCAGTAGTTCTGAAGTCATTATCTTTTGTTATAGAGAATGACATAGCCGTTTCTCTACTAACACCATTCGCATGAGAGAATAATCTCCAGTCAGTTGGAGCCTCTGTAGATATTAGGCCCTGAGGGTATGCCGTTGATCCGAAAGTTAGCAATCCCAAACTAGAGCCTGCGGTAGGACCGTTCGAGTCTGTTCTGAAATTGAAAGCACCTGCGTCAGTAGCGGTTTTAGTTATTCCGACAGATCCTCTAACCTCGAAAGAATTTTGCGGATTGGTTACACCTACACCAACATTTCCATCATACTTTAAAGTTAGAATCTCATTAGGAGCATCTCCTCTTACGGAGGAGCTTTTAGTATAGAATCTTAATGACCCAACAGCCTCTCCTCCTTGATCATCAAAGACAATGCCTGCACCGACATTGTTTTGATCTCCAAAGGCAATTCCAATTCCGTTATTAGAGGTTGTATTTCCAGAAAGCCCTAATTGATATAGTGCGGGATTCCCAGTGTCAGAAAGAGGGTTCGGTGAAGCGGCATCATGAACTTGCAATGTTGCAAGAGCGTTTCCAGTACCAATACTTACGTGGTTACTGCTCTGATCTACGACGAGCAAGTTGCTTGAGCCAAGACTTCCAGAGTTATTAAATATTATTTCTCCGCTATTACCTGGAACAGAAGCGGCAGATAGCGTTGCTGATATATTTGATCCACCAAGATATATGTTATCTGCATATACAGCGTTCCATGTAGTGGAGGATGATCCTATATCAAACGACGAACCACTATTTGGCATTATATTTGACAAACTAAGATCTCTAGTTGTTGTTGCTCCAACAGAACAAACATCTTCTAGAGAGATAATTAGTGTTGACTCGTCTATGTCGTCACCAGTTAAAGAATCGTCCCTAATTTGCTTGCCCGTAACTTTTCCAGCCATATCACGTCTCCTGATAACTATGTGTCTTATACTGTTACATTATGATCTTTGATTAGTAGCGCTTAATATAAGTATTATTATCTCAAATTGAGATATATCACATTGAAATGACTGCACTGACAAATCTTCTAAAATGTTCTTCCGAAATGTGCTTGATTATGATCTGTTCATAATCTTTTACTAATTCTGAAAACTGCCTTCCACCAAAATTTGTTGAGTTTAGCTTATTTAGTTTTTTAGAAAACAGCCCGTTACCAGAATAAGTAACTTTTCCATTCTCCAAGAATATCTCACCATCTTTAATTCCAGAATAGCTTATCATCATAAACAAAATAGCGTTTGATCCATAATTTCTTGTTTTCTCTTCAGAAAAGTTTTCGTATACTTCATATTCATTATCGGAAAGATCTTTCGTTCTTAAAAACTTATCAGATACTCTTATAACCTCTGAAGTTATTTTTTCTAATATACTAGAAATTCTCTTTCCATCATTTTTTATATCAGAGGGCATTACACCGTATGATAAATATTCATTATACTCTCTTGCTATATCAAGGTTGCTTACCTCATTCGAAAGGGCCGCCTCATATATCTTAGCTTCCAATTCAGGTATTTTTTTGTATAGTCCAGAGCTTCTGAAGATTTCAATTACGTCATACTGTCTTCCGAATATTGCATATAAGAAACTTAGAACATTATTCAAATAGACATCTAAATCTAATTCCATAATGGCAGCCTTGAGATCTTTATCATAATCAGAATTGACTACATGCGATCTTATAATCCTAAAAGATCTGTCTGAAGACATTTTCTCTCGAAAATCCTTAAAGTAATTTTCAGAGCTAGGGTATAGCGTGGGTGCATTTACTATAAGATATTTTATCATATCTTTAAACTTATCAGACCCGTAAATGCTGACTTCTGATTCTATTTCAAATAGCCATTCCATTTCATCACTCCAAAACTTAGATCTATCACTCTCGGTTTCGAAGAGCTCTACGCTCGAATAATCATTTTTAATTTCAAAATCATCCTTAGATAGATTCTTACCAGAAACCATGGTTTTGTCCATGTCAGGATTCTGGTCGCCAACAAGCTTGTGCGGACTGGAAGAGTTACAAAAAGAATTGTTAAATTCTTCGGCAAAATCGCGAACAATATTTTTAAATTCTGGAACATCTTCATGAAACCCGTATTGTTTTTCAGTATCGGGGATAAGCTTATAGCTGGATGCGCTTTTTGGCTTAAACATTACAAGATTAATCCTGCCTATAGGTCTATTCACAGGGTATGCTTCAGATTCAGACTCGGCTCTCACAAGGTAGCATGTAATGCCTCCATATGATATTGCGTCATATACCCCTTCTGATTGATATGCCTCGGTTTTAATATCTTTGCAGGAAGTCCACATGGTTCCACAATCTTCATCCTTATATGACATCGTTGCTATGTCATTTGCGACAGAGGATATTATAACAAAAAGATCATCTTTTCTTTTTCTCGCCAACCCTTCCAGATCTTGCGATATTTCTTTTATAAGAAGAATTCTCTCTTCAAATAATTTAACTTCATCTTCGCATATATCCCTGAAATTATTTATTATAGAATAAACTTGGAGTGGAACTATATCAGAGGGTATCCCCATCAATGCAAGGTCGGCCTTTGACTTTTGGACTCTTATAAGACTTTCATTCTCTATGATTTTTTCAGAATCAATATTAAAGTTGAGCATCCTATCTGCTCTCTGTATGAAGTTGCTTTTTATAATCTCTTTAACCTGAATAGATTTTTTTCTAAAATCCATCTTTTCATCTTCAGAATAATTAGAGTCTGCATAGTTCATGAGTCTGAGAAATATTTGACTTAGCATGGATCTAAAAGATACCCTTACCGCACTGCTAGGAAATGCTACCCAAGATCCATCAATAAGAACTTTTCCAGAATTCCTAGCAATATCTTGCTCAGAGACACTTACCCTAGCTAAGGAGGAAACCTTAGGAAGTATTTCTAGTGTTTTTTTATCAATAGCGCTGTCGCCTGAGATTATTCTCTTTACAACATACCCCTTATCGCCAAAGGCCTTACTATAAACCTGTCTAAGCTCATGGCTCCTTTTATCTTCCGCCATCATAACTTTATTTCTAAGATCTTCTTCTTTTATATCTATGGCAGTCTTAGCTATGCGGTTTGAAACACTCAGCATGCGATATATTTCTTTTAATCTGCTCACAACAACCTCTATTTTAAAATCATGCAGTGTGCTATTGCAGCAACAAGAACATCTGTGCATGCGTTTGAATGTATACTGTCCGCATTGTTTTTATCATGCCAAAAGAAAGACGTATTTTCGGATAAATCTAGTTTTATATCTCCAGCAAAGCTTTTGCATGAAAATATCATTTTCTTTTCATAGCGAACGGCCTCTTCTAGTCCAAAACAAGAAAGACCCGTCTCTTCCATCACCTCTCTACATGCTCCAACAACAAAGCTTTCGCCTATATGGCAATGGCCTCCAGGGAGATCTAGCTTTCCATTGTCAGCCCTCATAAGAATTAGAAACTTATTATCCTTCTCGATTATTACTTTAGCTATATTTTTAGAATCCTTAAGCACTTTCTATCCTTTCGCCAATTGAGGCTTGGAGAGGTCGAACCCGCTATTACCAACAAGAAGTTTTACATTAGAATTCTTCTTGGCGCTTTCCAGTCCCATATATTTATCGGCCCCGTAAACTTCAATAAAGTTTTTAATAACAAACTCCATATACTTCTTCTCTGCCATCTGGGTTTTCATATCTTCCATATCTTCTTTCTCTTCTTTTGCAGCATCATCCATTTCTGATACACCACTATTAGCATCACCGAACATTTTAGATTCGGTTCCATTAGCGTCAATAAAAAATAAATCATTTTCGCTATAGTTTCCACTATTATCTGTAATGTTTATATTTATGTAACATGTTCCATTCAGATCTCTCTTCTCTGTAGACTTCTCCCTCACTATAGCATTAGAGAAAACAACGGGGATGAAATATGTTCCAGGCTTTATCTCTCTGCACGGCCTAAAACTTGTTCCAGGCTCTCCACACAGATAGGTTTTACCAGAGTTAGAAACGTCATAGTAAAGCTTAAATGTTTCTCTGAGGTGATTCACAACGCACAAACCTTTCGTGCCATCTCTTCTAAACTCACAGCAAATAACCTTTCCAGATTCCACGACCAGCTTTTTATTTTTTTTTATAACAAAGCAGATCTCATCTCCAGGCTTCAAGCCTTTCATATCGCGGTATACTTCTTTAACTTCGCACTTCTTGCGGAGAGCTTTCTTTAGCAGTAATTCTATCTTCTCGGATCTTTTCACGAATTCACCTTAATTTCTAAACCATACGGCTACAATTGATATACATTATAAACTATCCCATTATATATTTATATTATACAATATAGTACATCTTAATAATATATTTTAAACTATAAATAACTAGAGGGTATCTTATGAAACATTTTAAAGAAACGCCTGTTGACTCAAGAATGCTTCATCCTAGACTGAAATACTTGGTTGATCTCGTCTTGGACCAGAGCGAAGGTTTGACGGATGACGAGATTTATAATGTTCGGTCAGAATGTGAGTATAGATTTGGCTTGCTGCAGGGTAGAAATGAGTCTTTCGGCAATATAGTCCTCGTTGTCTATATAGATGAGGGATATTTGGTCACATTGAAGGTAGATGGAGACGATTTTGATGAGGATAGGATTGACCTGAGTGTAATACCTAACGGTATGGAAGCTCTGTACATCGTAACCTATCTGCAGAATATGGTTATGGAGTCAGATCCTTTTATAGATTATGATCTATGCCAGGTTTTGTGCAACTCCGCACATCCAACATCGTTGATAGACTTAGAAGAGTATTCAGATGACGAGGTAATGTAGGAATATTAATTTTATTTTTACTAAGTTGTTTAAATTCCGAATAATGCGGTTATAATAGTTAGGCATATCATTTTACAAATATGGAGGGAAATATGATTGCTTTATTTATGACAATGCTTTTGGCCTGTGGGGACAAAGAAGAGGACGATACGAACTCTGAAGCCGAAGTTCCAGAAGAAACTGTAGTCGAAGAAGAGAATACGACATCAGAAGAAGAGACGCAGACCGAAGATGAGGGGTCTGGAGAAGGAGATGAGACCGAAGGCGAAGAGTCTAAGGATTAATTTTAGATTCTTGCTAATAGACGAGAAGCTCGTACAATGTGTGCGGGCTTTTTTTTAATCCCAAAGAGTAACGAATATAATTTAAGAAGGCTAAGAATAGATTCATACACAGAACACAAAGAAGATAAAGTCCCTATACAATTTGTGAGGATTTTCACAAAAGACATAGGAGATTTGTGATAAGATCTATATTCTCTATCAACTATCTTAAATTATTTG
>Ga0206131_10001932_pt1 | contig 25880 bp, 27 predicted proteins | sample Helgoland_Spring_FD_148636 | JGI IMG/M metagenome (GOLD analysis project Ga0206131, IMG submission 148636) | Pelagic subsurface seawater microbial communities from Kabeltonne, Helgoland, North Sea - Helgoland_Spring_Bloom_20160517_1 | ecosystem: Environmental > Aquatic > Marine > Epipelagic ...
CGCCACCTGACCCACCAATATCGGCAGAAGGACAAGGCGACCAACGTCCTGTCGTTCCCGATGGTCCAGCCCGACCTGATCGACACCGTCAGCCAGAACAGCGACGATGGCGAGGTGTTGTTGGGGGACATCGTGATGGCGTACGGCGTGTGCGCGGCGGAGGCCGCAGACAAGGGCGTCAGCGTCGATCATCACGCCACACATCTGCTGGTACACGGCACGCTGCATCTGCTAGGCTATGACCATCTGGGGGACGACGAGGCCGAGGCCATGGAGGATATCGAGCGCCAGGCGCTCGCCTCGCTCGGGATCGCGGACCCCTACACGGTACGCGAGGACCCATAAGGATCGATGTCGGACGACCGAAGTAGCGCCGGTAACGGCGATTCCAACGACAACAGCATCTGGCGGGGGCTGCGTTCCCTCATCTTCGGCGACCAGGGCGAGGAATCGCTGCGCGACCAGCTGGAGGAAGCGATCGACCGGCATGAGGGCGATCCCGCGCCCGATGCGAAGGGCGACCTGTCCCCCATCGAACGCCAGATGGTGCGCAACCTGCTCCATTTCGGCGAACGCGACGCGGGCGACGTCGGCGTGCCGCGCGCGGACATCGTCGCGGTCGAGGAAGCGACCAGCTTCACCCATCTGGTCCAGATCTTCGCGGAGGCGGGGCACAGCCGCCTGCCCGTCTATCGCGGCCAGCTCGATACGATCATCGGGATGGTCCATATCAAGGACGTCTTCGCGATCCTGGCGCGCGGCGGCGACCAGCCGGAGGGAATCGCGGACCTGATCCGCGAACCGCTCTATGTGCCGATGTCGCGCGGCGCGCTCGACCTGCTCGCCGACATGCGCAGTCGCCACGTCCATCTCGCGATCGTCCTCGACGAATATTCGGGGACCGAGGGGATCGTGACGATCGAGGACCTGATCGAGGAGATCACCGGCGATATCGAGGACGAACATGACGACGAACCGACCGCGCTGATCGTCCCGATCGACGATGGCGCGTGGGATCTGGACGCGCGCGCCGAGCTGGAGGACGTCGCCGAGCTGGTCGACCCGCGGCTGGGCGAGGCGGACAGCGACGTCGACACGATCGGCGGGCTGACCGCGGTACTGGCAGGCCATGTCCCCGCGGTCGGCGACTGCGTCGATCATCCGTCGGGGTGGAAGATCGAGGTGACGCAAAGCGACGAACGCCGCGTCCACCGCGTCCGGCTGCATCCCCCCGTCACCACGATATCCGACATCGATTGACGCCGGGGGGGGACGGGCGACGGCCTGACCCCCGCTGACGTTGGCGCGACGGCGGCACGCTGCCCCTTTCGCGCGGCGCGGGGTGCGGCTATCCTGCCCCGATGCGCAAACACATCCTGATCGTCCTCGGCCTCATCATCCTCGTCGTGGTGGCAGGTACCGTCTATGTCGGCTGGCCCGACACCGCCGAACTGCCGATCGCGCAGGTGCAGGGCGTCCGCCCGACGATCACGGAACCGCGGATCCAGACGATCCCGACGGTGAAGGTCGCCGACGTCGTCGGCTGGCAGAACGGTGCGACCCCCAGCGTGGCCGACGGGCTGGCGGTCGGCGCGTTCGCGACCGGGCTCGATCACCCGCGCTGGCTCTATCGCCTGCCCAATGGCGACGTGCTGGTCGCCGAAACCAATTCGCCCCCGCGCAAAGGCGGCGGGATCCAGGGTTGGGTGATGAAGCAGTTGCTGGGCAAGGCGGGCGCGGGCGTCCCCTCGGCCAACCGGATCACGCTGCTGCGCGACAGCAACGGCGATGGCGTCGCCGACCAGCGGTCGGTGTTCATGACCGGGCTGAATTCCCCCACCGGCATGGCATTGATGGACGGGCAACTCTATGTCGCGAACACCGACGCGCTGGTCCGGGTGCCCTATACCGACGGCGCGACGCGGATCACCGCCACGCCCGAAACCGTCGTGAAGCTGAACGGCGGGGGCAACCACTGGGCGCGGACGCTGATCCCCGCGCCCGATGGCCGGACGCTGTACGTCGGGGTCGGATCATCGTCGAACATCGCCGAGAACGGCCTCGACGCCGAGAAATACCGGGCGAACATCCTCCAGGTCTGGCCGAAGGAAAAGACGTTCCGCATCTATGCCGCGGGCCTGCGCAATCCGCAGGGGATGGCGATCAACCCGGTCACCGGCCAGCTGTGGACCGTCGTCAACGAACGCGACATGCTGGGGTCGGACCTGGCGCCCGATTATCTGACCCAGGTCGAATTCGGCGACCAGTTCGGCTGGCCCTGGTATTATTGGGGCGGCTATCCCGACACGCGGGTCGAACCCGCCAATCCCGCGCTCCAGCAATATTCGAAACGCCCCGATTTCGCGATGGGGCCCCATGTCGCCGCGCTCGGCCTCGCCTTCTCCGACCAGGTCAAATTGGGGGGCCGATATGCCAGCGGCGCCTTCGTCGCCGAACATGGGTCGTGGAACCGCAAACCGGTGTCGGGGTATAAGGTCGTCTTCGTCCCCTTCGCCGCCAACGGCTTTCCCGCCGTGGGCACCAAGCCCGTCGACGTGCTGACCGGCTTCCTCGACGCCGACGGCAAGGCGCAAGGTCGCCCGGTCGCGGTGATCGGCGACACGGGCGGGGCGATGCTGGTCGCGGACGATGTCGGCAACACCATCTGGCGGGTGGTCCCCCTGGCGCGCTGACCGCTCAAGGGTGCGGCGGGCGGTGCCCCCGGCGGTTCGCGACAGCTGCGCGCGGATCGGCGCCGCGATGGTCCACGCGCGGCAGCCGTGGTGGGTGATCGGCAGCGCGGCGGTCGCGCTTCACGGCGCCGATGCGGGCGCGATCGGCGATGTCGATCGAACCGATGGCGCGTCGCAGCCCGTCGCGCCGGTCACCCGCGTCAAGATCGGCGCGATCCGCGCCGCCGCGCTATCGGGCTGAGCGGCACGTTTATTTGAGCAGCTTGGGGGCTTCGGCCTGGATGACGTCGCGGATCTTGCCCGCGAACAGGCCGAGGAAGCCGGGCAGGTCGACGACCGCGTGGACCTTGTCGTCGAACACGGTGGCCGACGATCGGATCGCCTGCCCCATCGCCTCGACGGTGAAGACCATCGTGTCGCCTTCCCATTGATGGACGACCTTGGCGCCGCCGGGGATCATGCTGCCGATCTTGCCGACGCCGCCGTCGAGGCGATCGCGCACCGCCGCCTTGCCGAGCTTGTGCGGGATATCGAGCTCAATTGGGGCGCTCATCGTGTCTTCTCCGTGTCGAACAACATGCTATCGTCCGCAAACGCCTTGAACTCGAGGGCGTTGCCGGAAGGGTCGCGAAAGAACATCGTCGACTGTTCACCCGCCTGGCCGGCAAACCGGGTATAGGGGGCGATCCCGAAGATCACGCCCGCCGCCTCGACCCGCGCGGCGAGTGCCGACCAGGCGTCGGGCGTCAGCACCACCCCGAAATGCGGGACGGGCACGGTATGGCCGTCGACCGCATTCTCGACCGCGACCGGGGCGGCTGAGGGATCGAGATGCGCGACGATCTGATGCCCGAACAGGTCGAAATCGATCCACTGGTCGCTCGACCGCCCCTCGGCGCAGCCCAGCACCGTGCCGTAGAAATGGCGCGCGGCGGCGAGATCGTGGACGGGAAAGGCGAGGTGGAAGGGGCGCAGCGTCATGCGGCGATGCTAGCCCGGCGACACCGCCGCGTCACCTGCGTTTGCGCGGTGCGGGGCATACTGCGGCTCACAAGGGGCGGCGGACGAAGGACGGCGAACGACGGGCGGCGAACGAAGGCTGTACCGGCGTCGGGTTGGCGATAAAGGGGCGGGATGGATCGTCTGCTCTTCCGCCACCCCGCGCTCGCCAGCCTGTGCCTCGGCGCGCTGGCCGCCACCGGCTTCGCCCCGCTCCAGTTATGGCCGCTGACGCTGGTCGGGTTCGCCGGGTGGATCGCGATCGTCCACCGGGCGCCGACGGTCCGCCGCGCGCTCTGGCTCGGCTGGGTATTCGGGGTCGGGCATTTCACCGTCAACAACAACTGGTTCCAGCACGCGTTCGATTTCCAGGACAAGATGCCGCCCGTGCTCGGCTATTTCGCCGCGGTCGGGCTGGCGCTGTATCTGGCGGTCTATCCGGCGCTGGCGGCGGGGCTGGCGTGGCGGGTCGCACGGCGGGACGCGGATCAGGGCACCGCGGTCGACCTGCCGTATCTGCTGATGCTCGGCGCGGCGTGGATCGTCACCGAATGGCTGCGCGCGGTGGTGTTCACCGGCTATGCCTGGGACCCGATCGGGTTGATCTGGGTCGCGAAGATCGGGATCGCGCGGCTGGCGGCATGGGTCGGCACCTATGCGCTGTCGGGGCTGACGATCGTCGCGGCGGGATCGCTGCTGCTGGTCCGGCGCCAGGTCGCGGTACCCGCGAGCATCGCCGCGGTCATGGCGCTCGCCACGGTCAGCGCGCGGTGGACCGATGCGCCCCCGCCCGCCCCCGGCGCGCCGCTGATCCGCGTCGTCCAGCCCAATATCGGCAATGGCGAGCGGAGCCGGGGCGCGGGCGAATTCGCGCTGCGGCGGCTGATCCGCGGATCGGGCACCCCCGGCCCGACGCCGCGGCTGATCGTCTGGCCCGAGGGATTGCTGACCGACTTCCTCGAGGATGATTACCCCAATTACGTCTATGGCGGGCGATGGCCGGAGGTGACGCGCGCCCGGATCGCGCGCGTGCTGGGGCCGCGCGACGTCGTGATGACCAGCGGCGATACGCTGGCGTTCGATCGCAACGACGATGTCGTCGGGGCGGCCAATTCGGTGCTCGCGATCGATGCCCGCGCGCGCGTCCTCGGGCGGTACGACAAAGCGCATCTGGTCCCCTATGGCGAATATCTGCCGATCCCCTGGCTGTTGAAGCCGCTGGGCCTCGCGCGGCTGGTGCCCGGTGACATGGATTTCAGCCCCGGCCCGGGACCACGCGCGATTCGCCTGCCCGGCTTCGGCGATATCGGGGTGCAGGTATGTTACGAGATCGTGTTTTCGGGGCAGATCGTCGATGAGGCGCATCGCCCGCGGCTGATCTTCAACCCGTCGAACGATGCCTGGTTCGGCAGCTGGGGGCCGCCCCAGCATCTGGCGCAGGCGCGGATGCGCGCGATCGAGGAAGGCCTGCCGATCGTTCGCGCCACCCCCACCGGGATTTCGGCGGTGATCGCCGCCGACGGGCGCCTGATCGCTACCGTGCCGCACGAACGCGCAGGCGCGATCGAGGTGCCGATGCCGCCCGCGCTGGTGAAGACGCCGTTCGCGCGGGTCGGCAACTGGATGGCGCTGGTCGTCGGGATCGGGCTGGCGATGCTGGCCGTTGCCATCCGCCGACGCCAGCGCTAGGGGTCATATAAAGCTTTCTTTATATCACCGCGAAAGAGCCACTATGCGCACCTCGTTCATCTTCACCAGCGAATCGGTTTCCGAAGGCCATCCCGACAAGGTCGCCGACCAGATTTCCGATTCGATCGTCGACCTGTTCCTGTCGAAGGACCCCGAAGCCCGCATCGCGTGCGAAACGCTGACGACGACCAACCTGGTCGTGCTGGCGGGTGAAATCCGGTGCAAGGGCGTGTTCGAAAACGGCGAATGGGCCGATGGCGCGCTGGCGGAAATCGAACGCGTCGTGCGCGACCGGGTGAAGACGATCGGGTACGAACAATCGGGTTTCCACTGGGACAAGCTGGTCCTCCAGAACAACCTGCACGGCCAGTCGGCGGAAATCGCGATGGGCGTCGATGCGGGCGACAACAAGGACGAAGGCGCCGGCGATCAGGGGATCATGTTCGGCTATGCCAGCGACGAAACCCCCGGGCTGATGCCCGCGACGCTCTATTACAGCCACAAGATCCTCGAACGCATGGCCGCCGATCGTCATTCGGGCGCGGCGCCGTTCCTCGAACCCGATGCGAAGAGCCAGGTCACGCTGGCCTATGAAAACGAAAAGCCGGTGCGCGCGGTCGCGCTGGTCGTGTCGACCCAGCATGCGCCGGGCTATTGCCTCCAGGGCGAGAAGGCCGATCCGGCGAAGTACAAGGTGCTCCACGATTACGTGTCGGGGGTGCTGACCGACGTGTTGCCCGACGGCTTCGTCGGCGACGATACGACGATCTACATCAACCCCACCGGCGCGTTCGAAATCGGCGGTCCCGATGGCGATGCGGGCCTGACCGGGCGCAAGATCATCGTCGACACCTATGGCGGTGCGGCCCCCCATGGCGGCGGCGCGTTCAGCGGCAAGGATCCGACGAAGGTCGACCGTTCGGCCGCCTATGTCGCGCGCTATCTGGCGAAGAACGTCGTCGCCGCGGGGCTCGCGCGGCGCTGCACGATCCAGCTGTCCTATGCGATCGGGATCGCCGAACCGCTGTCGGTCTATGTCGATACGCATGGCACCGGCACCGTCGACGAGGCGACGCTGGAACGCGTCCTGCCGCAGCTCGTCCGCCTGACGCCCAAGGGCATCCGCGAACATCTGAAGCTGAACGCGCCGATCTATGCGAAATCCGCCGCCTATGGCCATTTCGGGCGTGAGGCGGAGGGGGATTTCTTCACCTGGGAAAAGACCGACCTGGTTGACCGGCTGAAGGATGCGGTCGCCGCCTGATCGCTATCGCCGCCTGAACCGACTGCCGCCGTTCCGGGTCATCCGCCCGGAACGGCGGCCCGGACGGCGGACCCGTCTTCGGCCACGAAGCCTTTCACGTCAGGGGGCAACGTCCTCCCCGGCGTCCTCCTGCCCATGGCCGTCGGTGACGTCGCTGCGCACCTGCGCATGCGCCAGCAGCGCGAACAGTCCGGCGCCCCCGGCCAGATTGCCGATCAGCGCGGGCAGGATCAGCCCGCCGAACGCCTCGGCCACGCCGACGTGGCCGTCGAACAGCAGCAGGAACGCCTCGTCCGATCCGACGATCGAATGCGAAAACCCGCCGAGCGCGACGATATAGGTGATGAGGAAGATCACCCAGAACGACTGGGTGCGCGCATTGGGCAGGATCCACGCGATCATCGCGATCAGGAACCCGGCGGGCACCGCGTTGACGACGGTCGCGCCGAACCCCAGCGTCGTGATCTTCAGCGATACCTCGACCATCCCCTGTTTCAGCATCGGGTCGACGATCAGCCCCCAGGCGGTGCCCGCGCCCGCGATTCCGGTACCGACCAGGTTCGCGGCGATCACGATGCCCCACAGCCGGATCGTCTTGCCCAGCGCGGCGCGTGACGGCGCCGTCACCAGCGGCAGCATCGCGGTGACCGTGCTTTCGGTGAACAGTTGCAACCGCCCCAGGATCACCAGCAGGAACCCGATCGGATAGCCCAGCGCGACGACCGCCTCGCGCCAGGGCGCATCGGGCAGGCGGGCGTGGAGCATCCCTTCGGCGACCAGCGACGTGTTGATCGCGATCCCCGCCGCGATCCCCGACCACGCCAGCGCCCAGAAGGGCCGCTCGATCTCTTCCTGCCCCGCCTGCCGCACCGTGCGGTGGAGCGCGACGGCGCTGGGCGCCGCGGCGGGCAGCGAACCCTCGGGGTCTTCGCCGGTGGCGGGGTCCGCATCGGTGGCGGGCGGGGCGTCGGAAGCGTTGGTCATCAGGGGCGAAACGTTCGGTCGCTCGACTTTGCTCCGGCGGCTCTTTAGGGCGCGCTGCAATGAACGATCCCACGACGATCCGGCGGCTGTACGGCCGCCGCCAGGGCCACAAGCTGCGCCAGGGCCAGGCCGCGCTGGTCGAGGATATGCTGCCCGCGGTCGCGGTGCCCGACACCGGCCCGATCGATGCGACGACGTTGTTCGGCGACGCCAAGGGGCACGAGCGCCCGCTCGAGGTCGAGATCGGCTTCGGGGCGGGCGAGCATCTCGCGGGCCAGGCGGCGATGCGGCCCGATCACGGCTTCATCGGCTGTGAACCGTTCCTCAACGGCGTCGTCGGCGCGCTGGGGCATCTGCGCGATGGCGGGCTGACCAACGTCCGGCTGCACATGGGCGATGCGTTGCAGGTGATCGAACGCCTGCCCGACGCCAGCCTGACGCGCGTCTATCTGCTCCACCCCGATCCGTGGCGAAAGGCGCGCCATGCCAAGCGCCGGATGGTCAACCACGGCCCGCTCGACCTGATCGCCGCCAAGCTGAAACCGGGGTGCGAATTCCGGCTGGGGACCGACGACCCCACCTATTGCCGCTGGTCGATGATGATCATGGACCAGCGCCGCGATTTCGACTGGCTGGCGACCCGCCCCGCCGATTTCCTGACCCGCCCCGACGACTGGCCCGAAACCCGCTACGAACGCAAGGCGCGGCGCAAGGGGCATGAGGTCTGGTATTTCAGATATATCCGACGGTAATCCGCGATGTTCTTGCCACGTTCGCGCCCTCCCCTCCTATCGCCTTATCCCGCAGTTCCCTTGATGTTCCTCTGACTTCCCGCTATCGTGATTGTTCGGTGATTGTCAGAAAGGCGTTCAATGGCAACGGGCAAGGTGGGCAAGCGCTCGGTGGACACGTTACGCCCAGGCACCGGGGTGTCATTTCTTTGGGACGACGACCTCAAGGGGTTCGGGGTCAAGGTCACGCCGAAGGGCGCGATCTCTTACGTCTATCAGTATCGAATGGGCGGGCGGGAGGCGAAGACCCAGCGCTACACCATCGGCGCGCATGGGTCGCCCTGGACCCCAACAACTGCGCGTGCCGAAGCCGAGCGCCTTGGGGTTCTCGTGGCTCAGGGAGTCAGCCCGGTCGAAGCTGATAAGCAGCGACGGCGCGAGGCTGTCGAGCTTACCTTTCAGGCGTACGCAGACCGCTTCCTGCAAAGCTGCAAGGGCGAAGGCTGGCGGCGTCTGGTTGAGCGTTCCTTGCGACTCCACATTGTCCCGGTGCTTGCCAGCAAAGCGCTTCCAGCAATCACGCGGGCGGACGTTGTGGCCGTCTTCGACACTATGCCGGATGAGCAGCAGGCCGGTCAGCGGAACGTGTTTGCGATCCTGCGCCGTCTGTTCAAATGGGCGATCAGTCGCGGGGATATTGCACGGTCGCCGATGGAAGGGATGGAGACCCCTCCCCCGGTAAAGGCGCGCGACCGTTGGCTAAGCGATGTTGAACTAGCTCGCGTCTGGAACGCCGCGCCGAATTGCCATCGCTGCTTCGGGCCGATCGTGCGCATGTTGATCGCGACCGGGCAGCGTCGTGAAGAGGTGGGCGGGGCGCTCTGGGATGAGCTGGATCGGACTGATAGGATGTGGCGCATCGCCGGAACGCGCACGAAGAATGGCGCTCCTCATACAGTGCCGCTCAATGACCTCGCGATCGATGAATTAGACCGCCTCGCAAAAGGTGAGACATGGCCTAAGCGCGGAGCGATCTTTGCGACCTCAACTGGTGGTCCGTTCACTGCCTACGCAAAGGGCAAGCTCAAGCTCGACGCGCTGGTCGCTGATGATGGCGGCGGCGATATAGCACCATGGCGGCTGCATGATCTCCGCAGAACGCTGGCGACTGGTTTCCAGCGCTTGGGTGTGCGGTTCGAAGTGACGGAGGCCGTGCTGAACCATCTAAGCGGCGCGCGTTCCGGCGTGGCCGGGGTTTACCAGCGCCATGATTGGAAAGGCGAAAAGCGAATGGCGCTTGATGCGTGGGCTAGACACGTCGCGCAATCAATTGCGTCGGGTGCTGACAACGTAATCTCGTTCGCCGCTCGGCGGGCGTGATGATGGGTTGGCTAGGGTAGCTCCCGAAAAGCCGGTTTCCGCCCGGCCTGCCAAACCTCAACTTGCGAAAGCGCTGGGAGGCGAAAATGACTGCGGTGTTTGTAAGGGTGCCTCATCAACACGTAGGCGAGCCGGTTTCAATGGCCGATGCGATACGGGACTTCACACTGTTTGCAGAGGCCCCAGGGTATGATGTCCTATTAACTAGCAACGGTCGCCATTCGCCCCCACAGGGCGCCTGGGCCTGGGTTCTAAGCGGCTTGATGACAGGCGCGTTTCACGCGTTTGTTCAGTGCCCTGAAAAATATACCTTCGTAAGAATCCCCGTCGAATATTGGATCGATTATCCATTTTTTGACGGCCCCCCGGTCCTTTTCGAAGGTATGGCAGGTTCCGTTGGCTGCTCTTCCAGCATGATCGGCCAGCCCGTTCTACTCTGGAACGGAAGTTGGAATGTTGATCCATCGCCGTTTTACGATGTCGCACGTGTCTTGCGAGAGATGATCACCGATCCAAAAAAGATATCTGACCGTTCGCTTGGCACGCTATTGAGTCGTCGCGCCGATACGGCAAACTTTGATCGACATTCATCATGGGAGGCCCTCAGCGAATGGTATCTGAAGAGGATAAAGGACGCGCAGAACGGCGGATATAGCCGTGATCAAGACACGTCCGCCGGTAAGTTGGTAGGAATATCTCGCGATAAAGTGCGGGATTTAAGGAAAACCCATGCGCCGGACGAATGGAGCAAAGACGGACGAAAATCCGTACTAAACTAGGCGAGTATTTCAAACTTGGCGGCGGTTGCCAAGTTAGACTGCCAAGTTTTCACCGTTCACGACCTCTCCATGCCGCTCATTCCCGAGTGGTAACGGAGGGCAATCGTGAACCATCCTCTTCTAACGCCGGAAGCGTTTCATCGCGCTGGTGGGCCAACCCCTAAGACTCAAGCCAATTGGCGCGTAAAGGGCATCGGTCCCAAATTCATCAAAGTCGGGCGGCTGGTACGCTACGATCCTGACGACGTTACGGCGTGGATCAACACGCGCCGGGTCCAGTCAACGTCGGAGGCGACGGCGTAATGCTGGCCGCGACGGCACGGGGTCCAAACCCCGACAAACGAAAGGGCCGGACCTCCACAGTCCAGCCCCTTCAAAACCACTTGTCTTGCAGCATCGACAATAGCGAACAGACCGAGCGGCTGCAATGCCTTTCGGATCGATACGCTGTACGCGGGCCGATCGCCCACGTCGTTGCCGCTCTAATCTGGAGCGCAGATAATGACTGAACCCCACCAGAAACAAGCCTTTTCCATCCTCACGTCGGGGGCGGCGCTGCGCCCGAAAGAGGGTCAGTTCCTGGGCGGCATCTCGTTCGACGCCAACCCGCTCACCGACAAGCAGGCCAACTGGCTTGCCATCCTCGTCGAGCGATACGGCAACGGGGAGGCTGGCGCATGAGCGCGGCCCAATACCCGCATTGCGCTGGCGATCGTGGGCTAGGCGGCAGTCCTGCCGCTGCTGCTCGGGTCAACGAAAGCCTAGCCTATCTGCAACGGCAAGTCGTTGAAGTCGTCGCCATGTCCGGTGAGCGCGGGGCGACCGGCGATGAGATTGCATGCGCGCTAGGCTGGGATAAGTACCGGGTCCGCCCGCGCACTTCCGAGCTTCGCAAGATGAGTCGGATCATGGACAGCCAGCGGCGTCGTCCCAGCGATACCGGCATCAAGTCGATTGTCTGGGTGCTGCCTCAATATAGCGGCCCTGTCGTGATTGGCGGTGAGGCTTGAGCGCGGTCGCCGATATGATTGGTGCGATGGAGGCTCAGGGGGTTCGTCCCCTTGAGCCGATCGCCCAGCGGCTCGCTGGCGGTAGCCTGATCCGGTTCCGCGCGGATGGCGATAAGCCCGGTCGCCGCAACGGGTGGGCGGTGCTGTTCGATGACGGCACGCCTGCCGGTGCGTTCGGGTGCTATCGCCTCGGCATTGCTGAACGGTGGTGCGCAAGGTCGCGCGAAACGCTCAGCCCCGCCGAACGGAGCAAGCGGGAAGCCGCATGGCGTCGCGCTGCTACCGCCCGTCAATCCGCGATCGAGGACGGGTGGCGCGCTGCTGCGAAACATGCGGCCCGCCTGCTCGGCGAGGCTAGTCCCGCCGATCCCCGTCATCCTTATCTCTCCCGCAAACGGATCGAGGGGGAAGGCATCAAGCAACGGGGGCCGGTGTTGCTGGTCCCCATGCGTGATGCGGAAGGGGCGATCTGGAACGTCCAGCGCATCGACGAGGCGGGCAGCAAGCGGTTCCTGTACGGCGGGCGCACGACTGGCCTGTTGTGGCGCTGTGGCGAACCTGACGCGGTTATGTGCGTCGGTGAGGGCATGGCAACGATGGCAGTCGTGCGGCGCGCTACCGGTCACGCTGTCGCTGCGTCATTCTCCGAAAAGAACCTGGAACCCGTGACGCGGGCGATGGCGCGGTCCTTTCCCGACATCGATCTAATCGTCTGCGCCGACGACGACGCGCATCTCGTCGATCATCCCGTCATCAAACGCAACCTCGGCCTCGATGCCGCTCGCGCCGCTGCTGCGGCTGTGGGTGCCCGCGTTGCCGTGCCGACATGGAGCTAATCAATATGGCGACCAACCCGAAGGCACTGGATTTTGCCGACCTCGACAACGACAATGTTATCCGGGCGGCGATCGGTGCCGCTCGCGCCACCAATTGCCACGACATTGAACCGCCCCGGCCCCTGCGTCGTCCGCTCCGTGAGTCCGATCCTTATCCGGTGGAATCATTGGGAGATGGCATCCGCCGCGCGGTCGAGGCGGTCGCCAATAGTGTCGAGGCTCCGGTCGAGATATGCGCACAATCGGCGCTCGCTAATGCCGCGCTTGCAATTCAGGGTCACGCCAACGTCGTGTTGCCGTTCGGCGGCGGCACGGTTCGGCCTACCTCGCTGTTCCTCGTCTCGGTCGCGGCGTCGGGGGATCGCAAGAGCGCGGTCGATGGGGCGCTAGGCTGGGCGATCGAAAAGCACGAGCGCAATCTGGCGGACGCCGCCAGCATTGCCCGTGCCGATTACGATAATGCGATGGAGGGTTGGAACGCCTCGCGCATGGCCGCAAAGCAGGAAGCCAAGGGGCGCAACGCCAGTGCCATCGCGGCGGCGCTGAACGACGTTGGGGCGCAACCCATGGCCCCGCTCGATCCGATGATTATCTGTAGCGAACCGACATTGGAGGGATTGCAGAAATACCTGGCGACAGGCCAGCCATCGGTCGGCTTGTTCTCCGATGAGGGCGGGCAATTCATCGGCGGCTTTGCGATGTCGAAGGAAAACAGTCTGAAGACGGCGGCGGGGTTGTCGAAGTTCTGGGATGGCGCGGCGGTGCGTCGGATGCGGGCCGGTGAAGGCTCAAGCCTCCTGCTCGGTCGCCGCGTGTCGTTTCATTTGATGGTCCAGCCGGAAGCCGCGAATAGCTGGCTGGGCGATCCGGTCTTGCGGGATCAGGGGTTGTTCTCGCGTATGCTAGTTGCAGCCCCGCGTAGCCTCGCAGGAACCCGCTTCGGGGGCGACACCCATTCGGGCAACCTGCCCGCCGTCAACGCCTTCGGTGCGCGCCTGCTGGCGATCCTGGAGCGCCCCTGCCCGATGGCGATGGGCAAGGTGGGTGAGTTGGCCCCGCGTGAGGTGGGCTTGTCGCATCAGGCGGCGGGTATGCTTCGAGGCTTTAACCATGCAGTCGAACGAGAGTTGGCCCCTGCCGGAACGCTGCGCCCGGTTGCGCCGCTGGCTGGCAAGATCCACGAACATGCCGCACGCCTCGCCGTCGTCATGGCCCTGTTCGATGACCTCGACGTTGCGGAAGTCGATGCCGCCGCGATGGAGCGCGGTATCGCCTTGGCTAAGTGGTATCTGGGTGAAGCGCTGCGCCTCGCTGAAGTCGGAATTATCTCTGATGATGTCCGGCTAGGTGAGAGTCTGTTGGGCTGGCTCCGCAACGCGTGGCCCCACCTCGCTACCGATGGCGGGAAGCTGGTATCGCCTGCCGATGTCTATCAGCGCGGCCCCGGCGCGATCCGCGAGAAGTCTGTTGCGATGCAGGCAATCAACGTCCTCGTCGATCACGGCTGGCTGAGGCAGGTCGAAGGTAGCAGCTTACATCGAATGCACGGTCGCATTCCTCACCCATTTCCGTAGGCGTTAAGGAATATCATGCCTATTAATCGACCGCTTGCCCAGTTTCACGAACACCGTATGGGCATACTCACAATGTTGGACGGCGCTCGACCGTTACTGAACGGCGGTTACGCTCAATTGGAATGTAGACTCACCCCATTCCGGACCGAGCTTTCTGCTCGAATGCAGGCCTTCCAGCTCTACAAGCATAAGACGATCTTTGACCCCATTCTGGCCAGCGGTAGTCCGGATCGCGCGCTCGTCGAGAAGCTGAAGGTCGACTGCATCATGCTTGGGCACGAATACGATGCCTATCGCCAACGATGGGCGAAGGCAGACATCGAGCGCAACTGGAAAGAATTCAGGCTATCGGCGCTGACGATGATGACGGCCATTCGCAAGTCGCTTGCAGAGCAAGACGCAGCCGTTCGCGCACTTCCTGAGCGCATCTTTCTCGACGACCTAGCGTTTCATCGCGCTGCAACAGCCATACGACGCCGAACGGATGACCACGCGCGGGCCGGTTTTTCCAACCCGCGCGCATTGATCACATCGGCTTGGCGCCCGCGGTCCCGCATTTAGCGAACTGACCCTTCGCATTCTTGCAGCGGACAGGCTTTTCGACCTTGGGCGCGCATTTCGTAAACTTGCCTTTCGCGTCTTTACAGGGCGCAGCGATCGACGGCGCTGAACCGGCTAGCAATCGAGGCTGCAGCAAAAAGAACACGGTGCACATGAATTTTGCGAGGCAGTCATCACGTTCGTGCGCGTGTCGATGGTGCGGAGTGTCCACATTATCTCGCGGCACTAAAGCCACGCTGGCTGCCAGCAGCTTTCATTAAGCTGGCACAGCCGGACCGACCCACTTTAATCAAGGTTCATTAGTGATCAGATTCTAAATTGCATGCATGAGACGAGAGATGAGCGGCTGCGAGGGATGCAGACAGGCGGGCGAACAGTTTGATCTTGCGATGGCTTTTCAGCCGATCGTCTACATCGAGACTGGCCGGGTTTGGGCGTACGAAGCCTTGGTTCGTGGGCCGAACGGCGAAGGTGCGGACGAAGTGCTCGGCGCGGTTACAGGCCATTGGTTAAACCTCGCACCGCTCGTGATTGCCAGCAAGGCGACGGCCCCACCGACAATGACATCCGCCACATAATGCCCCCCCACGGGGATGGCAGAAACGAACATCGCGGCGTTAAGCATTCCCATGGGCCAGCGAAGAACGGGGATATGCCTGAACGCCCAGGCCAGCATCACGGCAGCGCACGCATGAAAGCTCGGCACGGTGATCAGCCCAATCATCGCTCGGCTGCTTAAAATATGAGATGACCCATCACGCCACTGGGCCAAGCTGACGGGATAATCCCACGGCAAATGGACCCGAAGGCCGTGCATGACCTCGAATGGAATGCCATAATAGACATAGGCCCCCTGCGCGGGCAGCCAGTGAAAGAATAGGCAGCATCCCAGCAAGCCCATCGCCCATACAGCCATAAAATGTTGGACGTTGATCCTCGTATTCCAGCAGGCGTAGACCGCAAAGAGGACCAGCGGTTGCCAATTCAGCGACACATAGGCGTACGATAACAGCGTTAAAACGGTTGGATGTTCGGCAAGCTCGATCATCAAAGACTTCCAGTCGTGCCCGAGCAGCATCTGGCGATCGATCAGATCGAGCGCGCCATCAACATAAGGCGCATGACCTTTGGCCAGTACTGCACTGGCCAGGCTGGCCAGAACCGCCATTATACCGAAGAGACCGAATGCCTGAACGGCATCGCCGATCCGGGAGCCACGATTCGCGATCCGAACGATAATCCCGAACGACATCAGGATTCCGTTCAGAACGATGATCGTGTTTATATCCGTTCCATCATAGCTGATCGCACCACGCCAACATAAAATGACAATTAGCGATAGGAACAGGGCGGAAGTAGCATAAGCGACCTTAAAACCAGCAATGCCATTCCGCTGATTAACCAAGTTCATCTTCCCCTCCCCACTGATGGAGGCTTATTCCAACCGATGTAAATAGTTGGTTTAGATCGTCTGACGGGCGCGCATCATCCGCCGCTACGCCGTCTCAATAAATCAGCAAGCCTGCCAGCGCCGCGGCCATGAGATTGGTGAGGCTGCTCGACGCGAGCGCACTAAACTGCCGGGGCTTATCAAGCCCCGATTTGCTGTCTGATCCAGCAGCCCACTAGCCGAATCGTTCCCGTTGTGTTCACACGGCCGTCGTGGGCTACCGACCGATCAAGACATGCGCAGACGCGGCGAATCACGGCTTCTTTCTGGAGATCACGTGCCGGGGTTGCGGGCGCATCGGGATATTCGACCCGTCGTCATTCTTTGGCACGCGTTGGTACAATGCCGGGATCGACCGGCTGGCAGCGCGCATGCGTTGCGATGGATCGCCGGGTGTCGGGGAAGGCTGCGGGACGCGGGGGGCCAACCTTCGCTTCGTATCCTGGCCACCGTCACCGCCAAAGCGTGAGATGCCCAAGCCCATCGCGACGCCAGCACCCAAGGGAATTGACCAGGAAGAATGGGACCGGGCGGACGACCGTGGGAAGAAGCGCCTGATCCGAATAGCGCGGGGATAGCGGACCCCGCAATCGCCTCCAGTGCGACGAGCGACCATGGAACTGGAGAGCGAGCTGGTCGCTACCGCCTTAATGATACAACTAGACCGCCCCCGGAGCAATTGAGTCGGTCTGCCCCCGCCGCGCGCCCAGCCGAATCTTGCCGCAATTGCTCGGCGCGCCGATCGGATCAACGATAGCGGCCTGCTGAAATGGGAGGACACGCGATGGCCTGGAACGATCTGACAACGACAATCCGTATCCCCGGCGCTCAGTTTGTGGGCGCTGTGAAGGATGGCGGCGTCGTTATCGAAACGCACGACATCGAATATCGCGAAGGCCGCGTACCCGGTTCCTCACGGCTGAAGATGAATTGTTCAAGGGCATTGCCCGACGCATGGAAATGACCGGTCTGGCGATGCGTCAAGCCCGGATGGAGGGGCTGACCGGCACGCCCGCAAAGACGCGGGCTGGTGAGTTGCTGGCGAACCCTACTGACGAGATGGTCAAGCGATCGTTCGACTATGCCCGGTATCTGACGTTCCAGACACCGCTACCGCATGACAGCTTCGCGGCTGGGTTGAGCCGGGGAACGCAGCGCCGCCCTTGGACAAAGCTGTTCTTCCCGTTCGTGCGCACGCCTGCCAACATTCTGAAGTTTTCGGCGGAACGCTCGCCGTTGGGGCTGCTCGCCAAGTCGGTTCAAGCCGACATTCGCGCGGGCGGTGTGCGGCGCGATAATGCGGTTGCACGGATGCTGGTCGGCTCGGGTGTCGGTGCCACGATCTACAGCGCGGCGCTGCAAGGCAAGGTGACGGGTGGGGGGCCGCTCGATGATAACGCGCGCCGGTTGATGCAGGCTGACGGCTGGCAACCGTACTCCTTCAAGGTCGGCGATCAGTATTACAGCTACGCGCGGCTCGATCCGTTCTCGACGATTATCGGGACGGCTGCGGATATGGTCGACCTCGGCGAGCACATGACCGATCGCCAGCGCGAACATACAGGCATGCAGATTGGCGCGGCGGTCATCGCCAACCTGTCGAACAAGACGTGGCTGTCTGGCCTCACGTCGGCGCTCGAAGCCATCAATGATCCGGGGCGTAACCTCGAAAACTTCGTGGCGCGCACTGCCGGGTCGATCGCGGTGCCGGGGTTCGTCGCCCAGGTCGCGCGGACGCAGGACCCAATCCTCCATGAAGCGCGGGACTGGCAGAATCGCATTCGCTCGCGTGTGCCGGGGCTGTCCGACAATCTGCCGACGCGCCGCGACATATTCGGCAAGCCGATCACGTCGGAAGGTGGGCTAGGCCCCGACATCATCTCACCGATATGGACGAGCAAGGCCAAGAACGATCCCACGGTGAAGGCGCTGGTGGCTTCGGACATTCACCTATCGTCGCCGCAACGCTCCTACACGGAGCGCGGGCAGCGGAAGGAATGGACGCCAGCGCAATACGATCAGCTCTCGGCCATGACCGGCGAGATTGCCAAGCCCCAGCTCGACGCGCTCACTGGTTCGCCTTTCTGGACAGCAACGCCGCAGGCTACCCAGCAAGATCAGGTGGATGACATGATGAAGGCTGCACGCAAGCAGGCCAAGCTCCGGATGCGGGGAATGTTCGCTGCGCCATACGGTAGCGCCAAGCCTAGTGCGTGGGCGGCGTTCCCTGAGGCGCGATAACTTTAGCAGCTTTAGCAACTTTAGCACGGTGGGGTGCTAGCTATTGCCGTTGATGTGATCCGCGTTACGCTGCTCCGAAAGGGGAATAATCCATGTTGCTAATAGCTGTGCTGTCGATGATCGCTGTGGATCAGGTGCCGTCCGAAAGGTTGCAACTAACCTGTCGTGGCGGTGGAAGCGCCACCAAGCCAGCCAACTCTTCAGTTTATGGCGCAGATAATTCGGGGAACAGCGGCTGGGCGACGATCCGGCGAAACCGTTCCGAAGGATTCGAAGACCAGGTCGATCTTTGGATAGAGGGGCAAGAGGGTCGCATTCGGCTTCCGCGAACGATGCTTCCCCCGATACATGGCGGTGAGAAGGGTTGGATTAAACTGTCCGACATTGATGTTGGCGGCGACACGATCACTGCGTCGGCGTCGGTCAACGCGCTTAATCACCCGAAGGTGCATATCGACCGGCGCTCAGGCGTGATCAGCATCGACGGCAAGTCGGGTCACTTTGTTGGAGACTGCGCGGCTATGGAAGCGGACCAGCCCCGCAAATTCTGATTCACGTTTAGCTATCGGCACTAAAGGCGCTATTGGCACGGGCATGGCTACCTGAAGCACTGCATGATAAATCCGCCATCGTTGGCGAATCCCTTGACGGCGAGAGCCTCGGAGCCCGATCGAGAAAACCAAGGGCGAAATGCCGTTCGGTGTTTACCCGGTGATTGTTCGGAGCACCATATCGATCACCATGATCGCATAGTTTGGTTATTTATCAAAGGGATACGGAGTTATAGTGCCTAAAATCTGGTATTTCCGTTACCGGAGGGTATGACGCGCGCATGACCAGCAGCATCGACCGCGCCTGGCTGACCGACGCGGTGCGCCGGATCGAGGCCGATTACAACCGCAGCGCGGACACGCACCTGATCCGGGTCGACCTGCCCCGCTATCCGGGCATCACGCTGTATCTGAAGGATGAAAGTTCGCATCCGACGGGCAGCCTGAAGCACCGGCTGGCGCGATCCTTGTTCCTCTATGCGCTGTGCAACGGCTGGATCGGCGCGGGGACGTGCGTCATCGAATCGTCGTCGGGGTCGACCGCGGTGTCGGAGGCGTATTTCGCCCGGATGCTGGGGCTGCGCTTCATCGCGGTCGTGCCCGCCAGCACCGCGCCCGCGAAGCTCGACGCCATCCGGTTCCACGGCGGCGAAATCCACGCGGTCGACGATCCCCGCACCGTCTATGCCGAGGCGCACCGGCTTGCCGCGGAAACCGGCGGTCATTATCTCGACCAGTTCACCTATGCCGAACGCGCCACCGACTGGCGCGGCAACAACAATATCGCCGAATCGATCTTCACCCAGATGGCGGAGGAGGAATATCCGGTTCCCCGCTGGATCGTGTGCGGCGCGGGAACCGGGGGCACGTCGGCGACGATCGGGCGCTTCATCCGCTATCTGCGCCACCCGACGCAGCTGTGCGTCGCTGATCCGGTCCATTCGGTCTTCCACCGCCATTTCGCGGATCGATCGGTCACCGCGCTGCCGCTGGGCTGCGCGTCGCGGATCGAGGGGATCGGGCGACCCCAGGTCGAACCCAGTTTCGTGCCCGCGGTGATCGACCGGATGATCGCGGTCGAGGATGGCGACAGCATCGGGGCGATGCGCGCGATCTCCGATCGGCTGGGACGGCGCGTCGGCGGGTCGACCGGCACCAACATCGTCGCCTGCGCGACGCTGATCGCGGAAATGGCGGCGGCGGGCGACACCGGCAGCATCGTGACGTTGCTCTGCGATGGCGGCGACCGCTACGGGTCGACCTATTATGACGACGCCTGGGTCGATGCCTGCACGGACGGCTGGCGCGATCCGGCGGCGCGCTATGCGGATATGCTGGGCGGCTGACGGCTAAGATATTGATCTGCGGCACTTGACCTCAGCGCCGCGCCGCCGTTCGGTTTGATCGATGCCCCCTGCCCCCGACCCGTCCGAACCGCAGCGCAAGATCATCCATGTCGACATGGATGCCTTTTACGCCTCGGTCGAACAGCGCGACGATCCGGCGTTGCGCGGGCGCCCGGTCGCGGTCGGCGGGTCGCGCGCCTCGGGCGTCGTCGCCGCGGCGAGTTACGAGGCGCGCGGGTTCGGGGTCCGCAGCGCGATGCCCTCGGTCACCGCCCTGCGCCGCTGCCCCGACCTCATCTTCGTCCCCCCGCGGTTCGACGTCTATCGCGCGATCAGCCAGCAGATCCGCGCGATCTTCGCCGAGTACACGCCCCTGATCGAACCGCTGTCGCTCGACGAGGCCTATCTCGACGTGACCGAGGATCGCCAGGCGCTGGGCAGCGCGCGCGCGATTGCGGAGGCGATCCGCGCGCGGATCAGGGCTGAGACCGGGCTCACCGCCTCCGCCGGGGTCAGCTACAACAAGTTCATCGCCAAGCTGGCGTCGGACCAGAACAAGCCCGATGGCGTCTGCGTCATCACCCCCGCCAAGGGCGCGGCCTTCGTCCAGTCACTGCCGGTCAAGCGCTTCCACGGGGTCGGCCCGGTCACCGCGAAGCGGATGGAAACGCTCGGCATCCTGACCGGCGCCGACCTGCGCGACCGATCGCTCGCCGATCTCGCCCGGCATTTCGGCAGCCACGCCGATTATCTGTACGGCGCCGCGCGGGGGATCGACCACCGCCCCGTCCGGGTCGATCGACCGACCAAATCGGTCGGCGCGGAACGCACGTTCGAAACGAACCTGTCGGCCCCCGCCGATCTCGACGCGGCGCTGCTGCGGGTGGCCGAGGCGGCCTGGGTGCGGATCGTGCGCAGCGGGACGCAGGGGCGCACCGTCACGCTGAAACTGCGCCACGCCGATTTCCGCACGATCACCCGCGCGCGATCGCTGGCGGGGATCGTCGCGGATCAGGCGACGCTGATCGGAATCGGACGCGACCTGCTCGCCGCGCAATTGCCGGTGCCCGACGGCGTCCGCCTGCTCGGGCTGACGCTGTCGGGGATCGTCGGCGCCGACGACGAGGCGCAACCGACGTTGCCGCTCTGATCGCGCGCCGCTGATCGTGCCCAGTCCGAGCCTGCCCAGCCCCATCCTGCCCAGCCCCATCCGGCGCTACCCGGTCGCGCGCGCCGGGCGCTCGGTCGCACCGGGTGACGTTTCGATGGACGGATTCGCGCACCTCGTTTACCAATATTTCATTCTTGTCAGGCGGGGGGCATGACGGTCGGACCCTGGTTCATCGTGGCGGTGGTGTTAAGTCTGGCGGGCTATGGCGTGTACCTGGCCGGGTTGCGCCGTCACCTGGTCGAACCCAGCCGCGCGTCCTGGCTGATCTGGGCGGTGGCGACGGGGATCGAGGCGGCGACGTATCTCGCGGTGAACCCCGGCAGCCCACAGGGGCTGATCTTCATCCTGTCCGCGCTGTCCTGCCTGATCGTGACGCTGTCGATGTGGCGCCGGTCGCGGTGGAACAAGCCCTCCCCGACCGAGGCGGTGTGCATGGCCGCCAGCCTCGCCGCGGTCGTCCTGTGGCTGCCGCTGCAGGAGACGTTCTGGGCGCACATGCTCGTCGTCGCCGCGGTCCCGCTCGGCTTCTGGCCGACTTGGGCCAGCGTGTTCGAGGATCGTGCGCGCGAACGATCGCCCGCCTGGGGCCTGTGGACGCTCGGCGATCTGGCGACGCTGCTGATCGCGACGCGCACCCCCGGCTTCGGGGTCGGCGAATATGCCTATATCTTCGTCGAACTGCTCTGCCACGCCAGCGTGTGGTTCATGATCGGTCTGCCGACGATCAACCCGATGCGATCGTTCGGGATCGGGCGCGGCGGGCTGCGCGTCCTTGACGCCTATGATCGTGCCAACCCCTTCGTCGTCAGCGAAACGCATCTGGGCAAGTCGGTGTTCGCGACCGATGGCTTTGCCGATGGCGACACGATCATCCGCTTTTCGGGGCCCCGCGTCGCCGCCGCGCGGGTGCCGGGGGGAATCGCCGGTCCCGACGACCGGTTCGTCCAGGTCGGGGCGGATACCTATCTCGGGCCATCGGGGCGGATCGACGACCTGATCAACCATAGTTGTTCGCCCAACGCGGGGCTGCGCTTCACCGACGGCGGCGTGTTCCTGATCGCGCTGCGCCGGATCGTGGCGGGGGAAGAGATCGCGTGGGATTATTCGACCACGCTGAAGGATGCAGGCTGGGCGATGGAGTGCGCCTGCGGCAGCGTCGAATGCCGCGGCACGATCGGCGATTTCGCCGACCTGCCCGTCGACCGCCAACGCTGGTACATCGAACGGGGCGTCGTCGCGCCGCATGTCCGCACCCCGGCGATGGCGGCGGAGCGCGCGGCCTAGGCGCCCGCCATCTGGACCGGGGGCAGCCGCGTCGCGATGCCCCCCAGCATCGCCACCACCCGGCGACGGATCGGATGCCAGAAGGCGGAGAGCGTCAACAACGCCGATCCGATGACGACCCCGGTAAACGCCGCGCTCAGTTCGATCGCCCCCGCGCTGCGGAACAGGGCGTACATCGCGTAGAGGACATAGGCGAGGCTGGAGACGAGCAGCGCGCGCCGGTCGATCGCCAGCGCGACGAAGCCGAAGGCCAGGTACAGCGCCAGCACCACGACCGCGACGCCGATCCCGATGTTCGCGTCGAACACGCCGATCAGGTTGAACAAGGCATGCGCGATCAGCGGCGCGGCGACCAGATGGAGCCAGAAGGCAACGTCGGCGCGCCGCGTCCGCCGTTCGGGATCGGACATGTCCCACCGCATCGCGACCGCGAACACCGCGATCCCGCCGACCAGCAGCAGCGGATAGAGCGCGGCTTTCATCTGGGGCGCGATCGCCAGCACGATCCCGACCGCCATCGCGACCAGCGCCGTGGTCCCCGCCGCGACGGTGATCGGCACCATGAAGCGCCGCCAATGCGCCGCCGCGCCGATCGCGCCTGCCAGCGCCGCGACCGCGATCGCGACCGACGCCCCGCTATCGGGAAGCTTCGGCCAGATCGTCGTCGCCAGCCCGATCACCCCGCCGACGATCCCGCCGACGAAGGCGAGCAGCAACAGGATGCTCGGCAGCGCCATCCGCCGCCGCGTCGTGAAATAGTCGGCGAGCGGCCACGCCGCGCCCGCGACGAACAATCCGCCCAGCGCCGGGCTCAGCTTCGCGCCGATCTGCCCCAGCGCCGCGAACAGCAACAGCAGCGCGATCGAAACGAAGATATCGTTGAAGCCCGTCAGCAGCCGGAAATGCTCTTCGTCGACCGCCGGCTCGCCATGCCCCGCCGCCACATGGCGCCGAAACGCCGCCGCCGCCTCCGGCGTCAACGCCCCCGCCTGCACCGCCCCATCGATGTCGCTCTCGCTATACATCGCCCTGCCTCCCGTTTCCGACAGGATGCGCTGCGTGTGTTACACTGTCAATACAGCGGGTGTGCCGGGTTGGCTGATGGCTTGGCGACGATCGCGGGGGTAAAATTGGGAGGGAGCGGGCATTCGCGGGGTTTGCCCCTATGCCCGCTTGTGGCGGATTCCAGACCGACCGCTTTCGGGAAGGCAGGCGGCAATAGCCGACAGCACCAAGCTGCCGCTTCTTTTCGAAAACGATGGTCAATCGAGAACGGCAGCGAGGTAGAAGCAGCGGAAAGCTACTCGGGCAAAATTAACTGTCACATCTTTCCCGTGTCGGCTCCCCGAACTCGGATGAACTTCGGTGGCGATGCATTTTTCAAAGACGTGACTGGCGTAACCTTTAAGAGGGCTTATCGCCTGTGACGTCGCTAGCGTCCGCACGGGAGTCGATTGGATGCAAGATGCCGCGAGCTATAGCTGCCCGTTTGATTCTTTGGCCGAGCGTCTTCTGCTTGCTGCCGCCGAACTGCTCAAAGCTGGCAAGGGCGTGCGCCGGATTGGCCTTCTTCTCGCCTTCCGCCGGCAGCGGATCTTCCTCACATGGAATATCGTAGGCGCCAAACTCCGCAACATTGATGCCGTACACCGCGATCGACGTATAACCGTTACTGGTGAAGAGATCGAAGGCAGCCGCAGCTGTTGTCATCCCCCCACGATCGACGCTGAGCTTATTCTTATCCGATTCCTTCGGCCGAAACGCGCTGCTCGCCGGCGTGCCGTCTTGCACAAGATCTGGATGAATCTGGCGAAGGAGCACCTCAGCTCCGTCCGTCAACGGCGCTCCCATCAGTGGCGCACCTTTCCGTCAAAGGCAGCCAGAAGCTCGTCGCCGACATCGTTGAAGGTCTGCGCCTCCATTTCATCAGCGCCATCGATCTCGATCCCGTAGATCTCGACCGATCCATTAGACGCGAACTCGATCGACATATCCCACCCGCCGGCCTCGAGCTCGATGAGCACTCCTGCTCCCTCGTTCGGGTAGATGCACATCACGCCGGCAAGGATCGCGCGTTTCGAGATGAATTGTTGCGCTGACCGCAAGGCTGTCTCATCGATCGCGGACCCTTCGCCGTCGAGCCAACCAGCCTTCATACTAGATAGTTCATTCAGACGTTCATAGGAGCGTGACACAGCGGCCTCCAAGCTCGCATCGACAACCGCGACATCGAATACGTCGACGACGTTACGGATGCGTTCATTCCGATCCATCTCGACCATTATGTCATACTGGACGGGCTGATCGAGGCTCCCATCGAAGTTCTGCTTGATCTCTTCGGGATCGATTTCGACGGAAATGTCCCCGTTGTCTGTTCGGATGATGATGTGGCCATGTACCGAGTTTGAAACCAGGGTTCCGACGCCCGTCAAACGAACATTGTAAGTCTCGCGGAATGACGTGATGAGCCGCTTGCGTCGCTCGAAATCGAGATAGACGACATTGTCGCCGGTGACCGGTATCAGCTCGATCCGCTCGTCCGGACGTAGGCCTGCACCGAATTTGTCGAGTGCTCGCAACTTGTCGGGGCTGAGATCGGGGGATCCATCGTTGCCCGCGGCCCCTTCGAATAGCTGCGCGATGTTGGCATAGGAGGCGTCCACAATTTCGGCTAGCTCGTCTTCGATACCCGGCAGCATCTCTTGCGCTAGGTTTCGGCTCCACACCAGATTAGGTTGGGCGCTGCCGTCCTCAATCTGCGTTAGATCCAATGTGAGACTTGCGTCGAAGCCTTTAGGGACGCGCTTTCGGTCCTTGTGGCGCTCCAGATACTCGTCTCGTGCAAACGAAACGAGAAGGTCGCGAAACGCCGGTAGATCTGACAGAACGTTCACCGGCATGCGAGCGCCGTTGAAGCGGGTGCCGACGTACCGGAGCTTGAGGGTTTTATCGTCGGCCATGTCCGCTGGAAGGTGTATAGACCCGCAATGACAGCGCCAACTAAATTCGAGGTTGGACAACTGGTAGGCACTGGGCCTGTCCCTGACGGACACGGCTGTTGACCGCGGGCGCTGCCCTCGCTGGCTTGCCGTCGGTCCCGTAAACAGACCCATAGCGGAACGGTCGCCTGGGCGATCGCTTCAGGAGCCGTCCGGAGCGCACCCATTACCGAAATCTGTTACCAATTGCTCTTACCCGAAATGGCCGGTCGGAGATGGGAAACGGGAAAGATCACGCTTAGAGCGGATTCCGATCAGTCTGGGTCATATCCGCATGAGCTGAAGTAATTCGCGCATTCGTGCGGTTGGAAGAGATCGACCAGCTTGCCGATGAGGGC